>Ga0209800_10001089_pt1 | contig 31643 bp, 24 predicted proteins | sample Higcelweek8metaG_FD_187174 | JGI IMG/M metagenome (GOLD analysis project Ga0209800, IMG submission 187174) | Freshwater pond sediment microbial communities from the University of Edinburgh, under environmental carbon perturbations - High... | ecosystem: Environmental > Aquatic > Freshwater >...
TCAACTAGTACTAATCCTGCTATATCTAATCTATTAAATTCTACTTGAAGTGATTTAGTTAGTCTATGAAGTAGTTTGGTTAGTAAGATTGGAGTTGGGGGTGTAGGGGGTGTTGTAGTTAATAATAATCCAGTTCCTGTTAATAGTTGTTCATGAAGTATATCTGATAGTAATTGAATTAGTACTGCTACTTGAGAAATTAGTTGAGTTAGTTGGCATTATTCAGAAACTCCTTGAATATGTAGTTGGAATTGTAAGAGTTGATATAGTTGGGATGGGGGGAGTTGTGAATATGATTATTTTCTATGAGAAGATTGAGTAATTAGTAGTGATGATTGTAATACTAAGAATATTATTATTTGTTCTGAATGAAGTTGATCTACTATATGTAATCCTTGAACAAATAGACAAGTTTGGAGTGCATGTAATTTGGGAGCTAAGATAGCTTTTACTCCTCTAACTCCTAATTCAGGGACTTTTAATGATACTGATGGTAGTACAACTAGATGATGAAATGATAATGTGAACTGAAAAATTTATCAATGGTGAAGAAATAAGGGGTTTAGCTCTTCTGATACTACTCATTTAGCTACTAGAATTAACTCAACTAACCCTAACCTTAATGATACATATAATTATGTTTGGAATGCTAATCTTGCTAGTTATAATTATGACTGGCTACAAACGCAATCATGAACTCTTTGGTGATGAAATTCATCAGATAGTGGCACATTTGATTGACAAACTGATGATGCGCTTAGGAAATGACCTTGTCCTTCTTGATGGCATGTCCCATCGGCCAAAGATTGGCAAACTACATGTAATAACATAACTGGTATAACTTGTACAAATGGAATGCCAAATACTACAGTAAAAGATACCTTATTATTACCTTATTCAGGTTGTCGTGCCCGGGGTGATTGATTATACCATAATCAAAACACACATGGAATGCTTTGGTCATCTTCTCCGAATAGTTTCAAAGTTTTTGTTATGACTATTACTTCGAGTAGTATTTGGCCTAATCATACAAATACATATCGTAGCTATGGATTTGGTATTCGTTGTCTTAAGAATTAATACTAAAATATCTCAGAACGAAGTTCTGAGATATTTTTTTGAGAGATATATATTATCCTCTAAAATTATCTTTTAAGAATTTTGCATTATTCGCATATTTAATTCATTCTTCAAGTGTAATATCTCATTCATTAATATATTGCAATAGATCTTGTTCAAGAACTTGCATTCATTCTCTTCATGATATTTGCATTATAGAAGGGATTTGATGTAATTCATTTTCTCTTATTAGATTAGATACCGCAGTATTTTTTATTAGAATTTCTTTTACCATCTTTATTCAAGTTCCATCAGATTTTCTTAATAGACGTTGTGAGAATACTCAAGCAAGTGTATCTGCTAATTGTAATCTTACTTGATTCTGTTGTCAGGCTGGGAACGAATCAATTATACGAGATATTGTCTGATAAGCTGATCTTGTATGGAGAGTTGAGAATACTAAGTGTCAAGTCTCAGCTAGAGTAAGAGCCATTTCAATTTCTTCTGTATCACGCATTTCTCAGAATAATATTACTTGTGGATTCTGACGCATCGCTCAGATAAGCGCAGTATTATAATCTGGAACATCTTTTCAGATTTCTTTTTGCTCTACTATAGACATTTTATGTGGGTGAACATATTCTATTGGATCTTCGATGGTAATTATATGTTTTGCATAATTAGTATTAATTTCATTAATCATTGCAGCAAGAGTTGTTGATTTACCTGATCAAGTTGGTCAAGTTACAAGAATTAATCATTGTCATAACTTTGTAACATCTTTATATATAGTCGGCAAATTAAGATCTGTAATACTTGGAATTTTATCAGATAATAAACGTAATACTACCATTATATTCCCCATTTGAAATGAAACATTTCATCTAAAACGTGAATCTTGAAATGCAAAAGAAAAATCAAGATTTTGGTCTTTAAATAGTAAATCCCGTTGTTCTTTGGTAATAATTGATTTTGCAAAATTCTCAGTATCCTCCGGAGTCAATTTTTCTATTCATTCGTTAATCATTACAATTTCTCATGAAACTTTGATTCAAGGAAAAGTTCATACTGTATAATAAAAATCTGATCATTTATTATCTATCATTACTCTAAGTAAGCTATCACGCATTACAAAGTTTTGAATCATTACATTTTCTTGCATACTTTTATTTTTAAAAATAAATTATTATTATTATTGTACAATTAAACACTAAATTTATCAAAATTAAAACTACATTTTTCAGGCAACTTTAACTAGATTGAAGAATGGTAACATTATCGCGATTACTATTGTACCAACTAACGCTCAGACAAATACTATAATAAAAGGTTCTAACATTGTCATCAAATTAGAAATATATCTCTTCAATTCTTTACTATAATTAACTCAGACTTTCTCAATTGATCTAGCTATTGATCAAGTCTCTTCTCAGATACTTATCATATGAACCAAATCTTCTGGAAAATACGGATTAGAAAATATAATTTCATTATTGCTAACATTCAATCACATTGCATTGGATAGCTTAATTCAAGTCTCCACTTCATTTTTGACTCTTATTATATCTTTTTTATAATGAATATTTCATACAACATTTGCAGTCGTCTCAAGTGATTCAAGAACTAATACTCATGAATCAAGAAGCAGACTAAATGCATTAATAAATAACATTACATTTGATTGTTTAACAATAAATCAAAATACTGGCAAATGAAGCGTAATATATCATAGAACAATTTTTCAAATATGCGTTCTTTTAAATGCGATAAAGCAGGTAATAAATATAACTAATCCTAGAATTATAAGTACATAATGGTTGAGAAGAGCGTTAGAGATAGCAATCATGAATTTTGTTAGTCAAGGCAATTCAACTCATGTTTTCTCAAAAGATCATGTAATTTTTGGTAGAATAAATGTCATCATAAATACTACCATAGATATGGTAATAAATATTAGTATCATTGGATACATTAACGCTCATTTTACTTTTGATTTTAGCTCAATTGTATCTAATAATTTTTTATCTAACTCTTGTAATACTCTAGGTAGCGTTCATGTTTTTTCTCATACCTCAATAAGCGCTATAATAAGAGGATCAAAATACTTTCAATACTGTTTTAATGTATCAGAAATTGATAATCAATGATCCAGATTTCATCTAACTTCATCCATTATTTGTTTAAGTTTTGGATTTTTAACCTGTTTAGTTAATATTCCGAACGCAGTTTTTAAGTCGATTCAGCTTGATAAAAAACTTCAGAGTTTATTTACAAACATCCGTATTTCTTTTTCTGCAATTCATCAAATAACAATACTTCAAAAATCGCTTTTTGTTTTTTGACTTATTCTCTTTCATGTCTTATGAGCATGACGTGCGTTTTGTAATAATGCCATGAATAATGCAGAATCGAAGTTTCAATTTATGTCCAAAAATTTTGATTTACCAAACATAACTATATTTTTCAGTTTTTAAAAATTACATCCATTGCTTCCTTAATTACCGTCTCATATTCTCATTTTTTATATAAATCAACTAGTGTCGAATATTTTCTGTGGAGTTTTTCTTCCATTTTTCTTATTGTAACCTTTTGTTCATTTGCAACAGCTTTTTCTAGGTATGTTTGCATTTTTTCATGTACAAATCATTCTTTATAATAAACCAATACTTCTTGTTTGAGCTTAATATATTCTCAGATTTTTGCTAATCTGTCCAGTCTTTCTAGACGGATTTTAAGTTCTCTTTCTTGTTTTTCTTTTCTTAATTCTTCTATTATATCTTCTTTTGTTTTTTTATTAAATTGGATATCTTTGAGTTTTTTCTTTGAATTTGTTTCTTTTAAAATCTGCTCAAGTTCTGTTTTATTCACTATCAAATCTTTATTTGTATTTCTAACAAATATAAAAAATGATGCATCATCAGTAATTTCGATATCTCATCTAAAAATATTAAAATCGCCAATTATTCATTCATATATTTTTTGTGGATCATTAAATTTTTGAGCGTTTTTTAAGAATACATCTTCCGTATTATTAATACCAAACATTGTTCATTCATGATTCTTGGCTTCAACTATTCAATCAGTATAACCAAAAATAACATCTCAATCGTTAAGTGGTATATCTTTCATTTTTATTGAGGATACATTTGTGATATTGCGTACTCATAAAGCTAATCAACCAGGAATAATTTTTTCAACTTTTCTTTCTGTTTTTCTATAGACAAATAATGGAGGATGTCATGCTCAAACCATTTTTAGTGAGTTTTTTATATAATCCCATTCAAAAAATATTCAGGTTACAAATGATTTTCATTTAATTTTTTCTTTCAAAAAATTATTAACTCTATAAACTAAATCACTTAATAATTTATATGATTTTGAGTTTTCTATAAAAATCTTTGATAAAATTGCAACTGTAAATCAAGCCTGAACTCAATGTCAAGTTGCATCTCAGAAATAAAAGATTATTTTATTGTTAAGGTTCTTAAAATGTCCAAATGTGTCTCAGATAATTTTTTCTTTTCAAATAATTTGTCAGAAAAAATCAAAACCATACATTTCAAAATCTTTTATATCTTTTGTTAATCAACCATTAATAATAGAAAAATCCTCTTCTCTTGCCTGAGAAAGATCGAATTGTGATATATTATCAATGCTTCAAGTTTTTGCGAGAAGCATTTCGAATTTTCTCAAAGTCTGCATTCTTTTGATATATTCTTGTCTTTCAATCTTTTTTCTTTTTAATTCTTTCAGTTTTAATTTAATCTCATCCAAAAAAGTTATTTTTTTATTTTCAAATTCTTTTGGATCTATTCAGAATTCATTTAGAGTTTTTTGTATTTTTTCTTTTTTTGCTCTTTCTTTATCTTTTCTTAACTTATCCATATCATATAACTTCTGTGTCTTTTGTAATAAATTAAGAGCTTCTTTATTACTCGGAAAATCATAAACCATTTTTTTAGAATGAACTATGGCTTTAATATAATCTTTTTTCTTAATAAAATCTAATAACTCTTTCTTTTTGAATTTGAATTTCTCAAGTTCAACATTACCTTTAGTTTTTTCTTCTTTTTTATCTCTTCTTTTTTCAATATCCATTAGATATTTTTCGAGAATTGAGAGTCTTTTATATAAAACATCCAAAGCTTCCTTTCTTTTTTTAATTTTCTCTTTTGCAACCTTTGCAATATTAGCAATATTTGATCATTCAAGTGAATATAATTTTTTTAATTCTTCTTCATAATAATTAATTCAAGATTTATGTTTGAGAATTAATTCTCTTGTCGCCATTATTCAAGTTCTATAATCTTCTGCCTTTTCATAAGTTTTAATAAAATAAAGTGCATCATCAAATTCACTGATTAATTCAGAGTCTTTCGTCTTCTTTTTGAATATGTTTAATATATAATCTAACACTCTCCTTTAAATATTATAAATTATATTAATTTTAAGGCTTCATCTATTGTGGTTTTTCAAGTTGCAGCTTTCAGTATTGCATCTTGCATAATTGTAATTAATCATAATTCTCTAGCCTTTTTTTCTATTTCATTTGCAGAAGCTTTTCATAGAATTAAACTATCTAATTTATCATTTACAACTAGTACTTCATGTGTACTTATTCTTCATTTATATCCAGTATTTGAACAATTAGGACATCAATTTCATTTATAAAAATCAATATTGGCAGCTTTCTCAGGTACAACTCATGCAAGAAAGGAATCGACTTTTGATAAAATTTGTGGTTCAGTTACTTTATATGGTTTCTTACAGTCTGGACAGATTTTTTTAATTAATCTTTGAGAAATAACTAGTTTAAGTGCAGAAGTAACCAAGAATGGTTCAACTCCCATATTAATAAGACGCTGGATTGTAGCAGAAGCAGAATTTGTATGTATTGTAGAAAGTACCAGATGTCAAGTAAGAGCAGCTTCAATTGCGAGCATTGCAGTTTCTTTATCACGTATTTCTCATACCATTATGATATCTGGATCTTGACGAACAAGAGTTCTCAATCAAGATGCAAAATCGAATCAAATATCAGGACGCACGTGTGTTTGATTAACATAATCAATATTGTATTCTACTGGATCTTCAAGTGTAGAAATATTATAATCAAGTGGATTAAAATTCTTAAGTATGCTGAATAAAGTTGTTGATTTACCTGATCAAGTAGGTCAAGCCACCAATATCATTCAATATTTACTTTTTAGTGTTTCTTTAATTTTTTTGAGATTAACATCAAGAAAATCCAGTTTATCAAGGTTGAGCATTGTATGGTCTTGTCTCAATATTCTCATTACTATCTTCTCTCAATCAACAATTGGTAATAGACTTATACGTATATCTATAATTTCTTTTGATCATGGTTTATTGAAGGCAATTTTTCAATCTTGTGGACGGAATTTTTCATCTATTCTAAGATTTGCAAGAATTTTAATTCTCGCTAATAATTTAGTATATTCATCTGGAGAAATTTTATCAATATACATAAAATCTCCACTTTCTCTGAACCTTATGGAAATAAAATCTCTACTTGGTTCTATATGTATATCAGATACTGTAAGATTAATAGCGAGATCAATTAGCGCATTAGTATAATCTACTATATCACCAAGATCCGTATTAATATTCATTGCCTCAAATTTACTTTTATCTTTTGTTTTTTGTTCGAACATATTTTATGTAATATATTTTATTTGTACAAATAATATATAGGTTAATACTCCTAAATAATAATTGCTTACAGTAAGAATACTATATTTTATAAATATTTGCAACTAATATTGCCAAGAAAAAGTATTGTCAATTAAGTATTTTTCTTTATTATTTTGAATTTCAAAAAACAAAATGGCTTATATGTGACTTCAAGATATTAAATTTAATACCAGAAATAGCTACCTCTTTTGATTTTTATGATACTTTATGTATTATATGTTTGCGAGATTTAATTAGGTGAAATTATATGTAAAAAATTTGACTTTAATTATGTTTTGTGTTTTAATAAGTTTGCTTGGTAAGAAATAGTAATTTCTCATACCAACAAAATTTATTTATTTTATTAATTTTTTTATTATGAATATGAAAAAATACTCTACTGCTCCTGCACAAGGTTTTACTCTTGTCGAGCTTATCGTAGTAATCGTTATCCTAGCTATCCTTGCTACAATCGCATTCTTATCTTTTGGTTCTCAATCAGCTGCTGCTAGAGATTCTAAAAGAAAAACTGACCTAAGTAATATCGCATCTACAATGAATATTGCTATGGCAAAGGGTACTGCTGTAATTGATTTAGTTGGTACAACTGGTGGTCAAAAAGTTACTAATATTAATCTTGCTGGTACTTGAGCTGGAGGTTTTGCATCTACAGAATATAACGCTTGAGACATTAACTTTAATGTATTATCTGTTAATAAGGATGACTTTAAAGATCCTCTAGATAAGACATATAAGATTGGTGCAACCAAATTGGATGGAGGAGCTTTTCAATTAGCTGCAACCCTAGAAAATGACAGCGCTGGTAATCAAGGTAAAAATGGTTTTGTAGTATGAAATTATACTGCTAGAGGTACTGCAAGTCAAAACCTTGCTACTGCCGCTACCTGAACTACTTCAATCAAACTTGATTCTAGTGCAGTTGGTATGTTTAAGAAAAATGATTGGGTTGACGTTGGTGGTACTCTAGTTACAGTATCTAACATTTCTTCTGATCTAGCAACAGTTACTCTAAGTGCTAGTGTTACTGGTACTACAATGAAACTAAATGTTGCTGAATGATCTTGACTTATTGCATCTTCTAAAGATGCTACAATTTGAGTACAAAATAATAGTGTTGATTACTACCCTTACTAATATTTGTAATAAAACAATTCAATACAAATCCAATAAACCACTCCTTCGGAGTGGTTTATTTTTTTGGTTACTTATTATTCAATACTCTTGGCTAATTTATTTTAAGAATAGAATAAGGTTAGTTCTTATTAGTTAATTGAGACATTCACTATTATTAATTATTTTTATGATATGATTTCCTATATCGTTAATTATCTATATAAATCAAGCGTTATTTTCTTCGAATAACATTTCATTAATTAGTCCGAATATTAATACACTAATAAGCAAATTGTATATTAATAGCCTAATTGTATAACAATAGAATATACGAGATCAAATAGGAATACTTCTATAATATCATGCAATACAATTGGGTAGAATCATAATTAATAATAATACAATTATTATTAATTATGATATTTAATTTTCTTTCGTTAAGATTGTTTGCAACAAAATAATAAACGAATAACCCCATCGAGTTAGATGGGGTTATTGAGTTCAGATATATCTTTAATTATTATTTTTCTTTGATAAAAGAATAGAGAATTTGTGCTATTTGTCAACGATTGAATGTATTATTTGGTTCGAATATCTTATTCTCTGTATCAAAATCAAATACTGATACGAATGTTTCAATATATGGAGAGAACCAATCTGTAGATTTAATATCACTGAATCAAGTTTTTCAAGTATTTAGTATCGTATTACCAGAAGCTTTAATTAGAATTGTAATAAATTCAGCTCTGGTAATTATGTCATTTGGACGGAATTCATTATTTCTTGCTATTAATCCCAGACTAATAGCTTTCTTAAGATAAGGAGCTATGAATGAACCACTATCTATATCCAAAAATGGTAATGCTTGTTCAGAATCTAATTGGATATTATATAATTTGAATATAAATATAATAGCTTCCTGGCGAGTTAATGTATTATTGGGTCTGAATGTATAATCATCATAACCTTTAGTAATTCATTTGTTATATAAATATTCTGTTGCTGTATATAGTTTTGAATTTTTCACAATATCATTGAATATCAATCCAGAAATTTTTGTAACTCAAGTTAATGTAGAATTAATATTTATGGTTCATGTTGATGTTATTCAAGAATTAATTAATTCATCTGTAGAAACTTCATTACTAGCCAAATTTTGTATATTAGATGAAATTTCATCTTCAATTGGAGCTGCGTTAAGAGTTGATATAGTAAGATTATTATTTATTAATTCCATAGGATTAATTGTATATTCTATCGCATTTTCTTTTCATAATCAGGCGTTAATAGCAGCAAAAAAATCTAATCATACGTCAGAAGCTTGTCTTGTGGTATAAGGCCAATAAGGATGAAATGTTGCTTCTTTTTTATCAATCTGGAAATGTAGATGAGGAGTTGTGGTAATTCATGTCATTCATACTTTTCAAAGGACAGCTCATTTACTAATTTTTTCTCATTCATTAATTGTAATTTCACTCAAATGTTCATAAGCAGAATATAGTGTTTCTATAGTGTTCCCTACCTTAACATTATCGTGACGAATTACAACATATTTACCATCTCATGATTCTGTATCTTTTACTTTTATTATTACTCAATTCGCAAAAGCAAGAACTGGTGTTCCAATTGGAGCTCTAATATCAACTGCAAGATGACTTCATGCATATTCCTCGTAATCAAGTTTATAATTACCCATGTATACTACAGGATAAGTATATCTGGCAAGGATAGCTTCTTTATCGGTTCAAGAGGAATCTTGAAGAAGGCTTACGTTATATTTTGGAATTTCTACGAACTCATTGATATCCAAATCATCGCTTGAGAACTCAAGTGTTTTACTTGTATTTTTTGATTTGAGCCAATTTGGTACATAAGAAATTGGATAAACTGCACCATCAAAAGGATCGCTTGATATATTAGAATATTCTAATATTGATGATTTTATGAATTTTAATCCAAATGCAGATATAAAAAACATAACTAATAAACAAAGATTGATCACTAAAATATAATTCAATATTTGCTTTCTCTTATTAACTGTTAAGTCCATATTTGTTTTTATTTGTAATATATTCTAGATTATATCACATATTTTTTTATATTGCAAAAAATGGAACAAAATAATTATATAAACAAAACTTGCTAATTTTATATTTTACAAAACCACATTTATATATAATATAAGCTAAAATTAACACAAATTATTATGAGGACAGAAAATCTAACAATAGCTTATACAAACAAAAATATTCTCAAAAACATCAATATTGAAATTAAATGATGAGATTTCGTATTTCTTATTGGTAATTCTTGATCAGGAAAAACAAGTCTTATAAAATGTCTTATTTGAGATTTGAAACCAAAAACATGACAAGTTACAGATTCTCTATGAAATAATATCTATAATTATTCCCAGAAGGAACTCACAAAATTCAGAAGAAATATTGGCGTAATCTTCCAAGATTATAAGCTACTAAAAAGTAAAACAGTTAAAGAGAATGTTGCATTTGCAATGGAAGTGTCTGGCTACAGTGATAAACAAATAGTTCAAAGAGTACCAGAAGTCCTATCTCAAGTCTGATTGCTTAATAAAAAAGATAATTTCATTGATACCCTATCTTGATGAGAAGCTCAAAGAGTCGCAACAGCAAGAGCCTTAATCCACGACCCAGAAATAATCCTCTGAGATGAGCCTACCGGTAATCTAGATCCAAAAAACGCTCAAGAAATAATGAATATCCTCCTTGAACTTAATCGTGCCGGTAAAACCATAATCATAGCAACTCACGATGATAAAATAGTTAATGCCCTCAAGAAAAGAGTTATAACATTCAAAGATTGAACTGTATTTAGTGATATTGCGAATTGAGGGTATAATTTGTAGAATTCCTTCTTACAAAAAACAAAATAACGCAATTAATTGCGTTATTTTGTTGAAATTAAGGAATATTATTTATTCAGGCTTAATATTCTTTTTGCCATTTCAAAAATCTCTCATCTAGTTGCATTTTGATTCGGGAAAAAATAATTTCATTGATCAACAATTTTCTTATTCAGTGCCGTATTAACAATATTAATCTGCCAAGGAATACTTACGTCACTAAAATTTGATGAGGTAAATTGAGTAACATCAATTTTAGCTCATTTAAGCAATATAGCTAGAGCTTCGATTTTTGTTATCTTATCTTCAGGTCTAAAGTTTGAATTTGCTTTTGTAATAATAGAATTATCAGCAGAAATCTCCACTACTCTACAAGCCCAATTATTTGGCTTAATTGTTGATACATCCTTAAAATATCATTTACAAGAATAGTTTTCGGGTAAAGAAAAACCTCAAAGTTTGATTGCCATTCATATAACTTCTTGTCTTAAAACAAAATCATTAAGTCTATATCAATCCTCATTATCCTGTTTCTTAACTATTCAAGCATTTACTAGAGCATCTCAGTTAGATTGTGAAATACTTTGGGTTATTCAAGTTTGTGTTTTAGTAGATTGCGTATTATTATTCACTATAGCCCCAGTATTAGTAGCTTGTGTTTGTTTAATTTGCAAACTCTTTGTTCAGAGAATATCTAGATATTTGACTGCATCAACATACTCATTTCATGCTGAATTTTTTGTTAGACTTGCTTTTAGACTATCAAAAACAATATCAGGAGAAACATATCAATATTTATTGTATCACAATGCAATTATTCAAGATAATATAGGAGCTGAAAATGATGTTCAATCTTTTAGATTGTAGTTATATCAAAATGCTGAGTTATATAAAGGAATTGAAGTTCATAAAATTCAAACTCAAGGAGCCATAAAAGGTGTGCAATCTCAATAATTTGTCCACTTAGTCTTCATTCAAGTTGAATCAGTAGCAAATACTCAAATTGAATATTTATTTCATTTTCATCAATTGTTACAAATAGGCGAAACGGGATTGTTATTTAAGTTAACTCAAACTTCTTGTCATGAAAGAACGTCTCAATTACCAGCTGCTATAACAACAATCACTCATTTTTTATAAGCCTTCATTATTGCTTCATCATATTTTTCACTATAAGCAAACTGGCTTCATCATAAACTTAAATTTATAATATTAGCTCAATTATCAACCGCAAAGTCAATTGCCTTAATAATATTGGTTTCATCGGCAACTCATCAAGTACCAAAAACTCTAAGAGGCATTATTTTTACATTTTTTGCAATTCCCGCTATTCATTCATTATTATTTTGTGTTGCTCAAATAATTCATGAAACCATAGTTCAATGATCTCAAGTGGGCAAGTTATCTCATATTGTATCTCATGCAAAATTAATTATTTTACTTGATCAATATTTTGCGTTGGTATTATTCCAAATACTATTCAATAAATCAGGGTGATTAATACTTATTCCATCATCAATTACGGCAACTGTAACTTGTGTAGTATTTGTAACTGTTTTCCATGCTTTATCTATATTTAAATCTTTAATATAATATTGTAAAAACAGATATTTATCATTCGTTGCTGCATTAATTTTTTGAGATTGATATTTAATTTCCATATTAACAAAGTCTAGAGCAGACTTTGCATCTTCTGTATCATTTTTTGTTGGAGCATTATTATAAGCCTCACTAAAATATTTAATTGAATTATAATTATCTCAATTTGCATAATATGAATATCATAATCACATTTTCACTTCAAAATCATTTGGGCTTAATTGCAAAGCTTTTCATAAATATGTAATTGTATTATCTATTTGTCATTTTTCATACAATATTTCAGCTTGAGCAACATACGCAAGTTTTAAACCATTAAACGCTTCGGCAAAATTAATTTTACAAGAATTTCTAACTGCATCACTCTGTCAATAATAGTCCTGAAGAAAATTATTCCAATATGTTATCGATTCTTCATATTTACCTTTATTATATGCATTTACTGCATTATCCGCAATTGCATTTTTTGCGTCATATGTTGCACGATCCCGAATCATCTGACATTCCTCTCAATATGCGATTGAAATACAAGACAAACAAAAAATAACTAATATTAATAATTTTTTCATAAAAATAAGTAAGATAATAAAAAATGTAATTTCAGAATATATGAATTGTAAGAATTTTTCTAAATAATCAATAAAAAATTAATTCCCACTTCCGCTCTCTGTACTATTGGTTTCATTGATGGTTTTAAATTCAACATCACTTGGAATCTCGAATTTACTATCATCAATATCTTGCTTACTACAATTATCTTTCTGTGAGTTAACAACATCAAGTAAATCTGATTGGCTGGTTATTGATTGTTTTCAGATTTTGATAGAATCCTTGGGGCTAGTAGAGAGATTTAGTTTTAATCAAGCCGAACCATTCCACATATAAATAACATCTCATTTGATTACTCAATTAATACTTCAATCTTTGTTATCACTATTTCATTCAATAAATATATTATCACTCTTGATATAAAGAGTAGTTACAGATTTATCGGCATCTGTATATGTACATTTTAGGCTTATTCTTTTTGATACAGCATCTGCAACAGTATCAAACGAACCAGTATCAGCTTGCTGTGAAGTTGTACCAGCGTCTGAAGTCGAGTCTTGAATTGAACTAGTGTCAGATGGAATATCTTGAGATTGAGTTGGTGGTGGTGGAACATTATCGCTAGGTTTAGGTGTATTTTCAAAACAAGATACCAATAAAAAGGAAGTAATTGAAAGCATTAAAATAAGTGTAAATTTTTTCATAATTATTAAGTTAAAAATTAATCTATACATTGAATAAGGATTTCTTCTCTTATAACATCCTTAAGATCAATAGTCGAATCAATAATGGTCTTGATATCATCTGGATCTTCGAGTTTTTTATGAAGTCTAAATTCCCTATCAACATTCTCGATATTAATAAAACAAATCTTGTCTCCAAATCTAACTTGAGTTGTCAGTTTCTCAATAATAAGAGTTACTGCATCATCTAATCAGATTATTTTTATTCTCATCTCTAGATTCTTGAGAAAGGTTAAATCCTCATAAAATCAATCGTAAATTTCTCAATCAAACTCAAGCTCTTTATTATCTCAGCCGTAACTTGCAAGTAAATCTCAAACAGGTATTTCAAACATTTGGACAATAGAAAATTAAAAATATAAAATTCAAAGTTGAATTACAACTATTCTACCAAAAAAAGACTATAATTCAAGTTATAGTCTTTTTTTTATTTTAAAAACCGATTAATTAAAAAACTTAATCTTATCCGCGCTTGGATGAGTTCTAAGTCTCTCGAGAGTCTTTGCTTCAATCTGACGAACACGTTCACGAGTTACTCAGAATTCTTTACCAACTTCTTCTAGTGTATGTACATCTCAACCATCAAGTCAGAAACGCATAATTACAATTTTTCTTTCTCTAGGAGTTAAGAAATCAAGCATTTCATATAGATTCTCTTTGAGTAATTGGAGATTAGTCGCTTTATCTGGTGTTAGATATTTATCATCTTCTACGAAATCCCCAAGAGTTGTGTCCTCTTCTCATCCTACTGGAGAGTCAAGAGAAAGAATATCTTGAGAGATTCTCATTATCTGACGAACCTTACGGATATCAATATCAAGCTCGACTGCTAGTTCTTCCATAAGTGGTTCACGAGCAAGTTCTTGGGTAAGGCGACGGAAAGTATGTGTGAATCTATTAATTGTCTCGACCATATGAACTGGGACTCTAATTGTACGAGCCTGATCAGCAATTGCACGAGTTACTCATTGTCTTATCCACCAAGTTGCATAAGTCGAGAATTTGAATCATTTCTCTGGATCGAATTTATCTACAGCACGGAATAATCAAACATTTCATTCTTGAATTAAGTCAAGAAGTCAAAGTCCGCGTCACATATATTTTTTAGCAATACTTACAACAAGTCTTAGATTCGCTTCCGCGAGAGCCTTACGAGCTTCTTGATCTCATCTCTTAATAAGTCTTCATAATCTGACTTCTTCCTCTGCATCAATAAGTGGGAAACGACCTATTTCATTAAGATACATTCTTATTGAGTCGTCACTTATTTCTGATAATTCTATCTCTTGAGCTTTTTCTCATCATTTGAACATTTTATCTTTATCAAATGAATCAACAATCTCAATGCCAAGTTTAAGGAATCTGGTATAAATATCATCGAGCTTATCAAGATCATCTTCTGCATTTGGCATCGCCATCATTAATTCATCATGTGTCACCTTTCATTCTGCTTTTCATTTCTTAATAAGAAGTTGAAGGTGGTCACTAAGTCATTCAAGATACTCTTGAGGAACTGAATAATCTATGAATTTTTGTAATCATTTATTAAGACGTCTTTTATCAAGATTTCTATCAATAGGCATTTTTTTAAGTCATTTTTCTTTTTTCTCTCAATCTTCTCAAAAATCTTCAAAATCACTTAAAGAATCCTCATCAAAATCTTCAAAATCTTCAAAATCTCAGAAAATATCCGTATCAGAATCCAAATCTTTTGCTATATCTCAAGCAATAATATCATCTAAATCAGGTTCTTGTAAAATTGGATTTTTGACAGTTTCTTTACTAGAAGTTGAAGTTGTAGATTTTGGTTTTATAAGCTCATCCTTTAACAAAAAATCATCCTTAAGGGGCATAATATCTAAATCCTCTAGTTCTCTCAAATCTTCTTCTGAAAAATCAAGACTAGATAAATCTATTTCTTCAATATTATTTTCTTCTTTTTTACGAGTCATAAATAAAACAAGGTTAAGATATAACGCTTAAGTATAAAAGACTAAGTTATCTTAGGATTCAGAGTTGCTTTCATTTCTTAATTAATTCCATATAGTTTTGGAGATACTCAGTATTTTCTGGATCTTTTTTCATCTGTTCATCAATAATTTTTCTTTCTTGATCAAACAGTTGTTTTTGGAGCTTGAAGACGAGATCTAGGAATTTTTTCTTGATGGCTTCTTTGTTAAGTGAACTATTATTTTCTTCAATAAATAGCTCAATAGATTTAATTCTATCAACATCAACGCCATCATACTCAAAAAGCCCTTCTTTCTGAAGGATATACTTTTTGAGTATTTGTATAGAGTCTCAGGCTTCTATGTCTTCAATATTATACACGAATTTTTCTAAAAACAAATCAAAATAATTATATAAGTGTAAATACGCAATTATTTCTTCATAAATATCTATTTTGTCATCTAAGTTTTCAATAATTTCATTATTATCTTCTGGTTTTTTTATTCTGGTGTTTTTGAATTCTTCATAGAGTATATCCATACTAAGTCATAAGAAATTTGAAATTTCTTTCATGTAAATATCAACTTCAATTCTTGAGGTAATTCTTTTGAGAAACTGAAAAACGTCTTTTACCAGAGTCTTCTTTCATTGAATAGAATTAATATCATATTTCTTTTCTCATTCTTTGAGATAAAAAGAAACTGGACTTAGCGCAGATTTCACTGCATCTTCGAAGTTATTGCCAGCTTTAAGATATTCATCAGGATCCTTATAAGTACCAAAATTAATAATCTTAATATCAATCTCTGTATTAATTGTGTTCGCAAGACTCTGGAAAGTAGCGTTAATTCAAGCACTATCGTTATCAAGACTAAGATAAATCGTCTTACTAAATCTTCTTAATAATTTGATTTGTTCTTCTGTGAGTGCAGTTCCACTTATGGCAACTGTATTATTAAATCCAGCTTGATGAAGTGAAATAGTATCCATCTGTCATTCTACAATAATCACATATCCCCTCTTGCTAATTTCACTCTTGGCTAGATTGAGTCAATATAGAATTGAACTTTTATCAAAAATCTTCGTAGTTGGTGAGTTGAGATACTTAGGCAGTGAATTATCAAGAACTCTTCAAGTAAATGCAACAACATTCCCAGTAAAATCTGATATTGGAAAAGTAATTCTTCAGAAAAATTTATCTTTATAAGCAGAAATAAATACTCCAGAATCAAGAATATCTTTTTCTTGGTATCATTTTTCTTTTAGCTTGTAGAAGAGATTTCTAGGGTCTCAAGAATATCAAAGTTTGAATTTTTTGATTGTTTCAAGACTCAATCATCTATCAGTTAGATATTTTAGTTTTGCTCTATTTTCTTCTTTTAATAAATCTTGTTCATAAAAATCTGCAACAATCTTATGAAGTTCATATAGATCTCCCCTATTTTCGTTGTGTTCTTTATAAAAATCAGTTTTTAACTCAACTCCAGCTTCTTTTGCCATCTTTTGCAATGCTTCTCAGTATGGAATTTTTTCTATTTCTGATACGAATTTGATAGGTCAACCTCAGTGATGACATGAGAAACAATATGCAATATTTTTAGTTGGACTTATTAGAAATGATGGGGTTTTTTCATTATGAAATGGGCATAGAGCTTTAAAATTTACTCATGCCTTTTTTACGCTAATATATCTACTTACGACATCAACTATATTAATTTTGTTATCTATTTCTTGAGAAAGCGACAATTCGGCTAAAAGTTAATGACTAAAATATTTGTACAAGAACGGCGATATTATAATCAAAAATCCCAAATAATGAAGACTTTTTATGTAAAAAAATAGTGTTTTTTAATTATTACTCCAATAATTTGCTAATAAGTTTGAAATTTAAAAAAAAATCATAATATAGAAAAGAAGAAAATAGAGCTAACTAATTAATTATAATAATGTCTCTTTACCAGAAATATAGACCAAAAGATTTTAATTCACTTGTTTGACAAGATTTTATTAAAATTGCACTACAAAATGCTATAATGCGAGACAGGCTCGTTGGAGCTTATCTTTTTTATGGTTCACGTGGTACTGGCAAGACGACAACTGCGAGAATTCTTGCTAAAGCTGTCAACTGCTTGAATATTACCAAAGACGGAAATCCGTGTGGAATATGTAGTAATTGTGAAGCATTTATGAACTGAGAATTAATTGATATCATTGAGATAGATGCAGCTTCTAATACTTGAGTTGATAATATAAGAGAACTAATTGAAAAAGCACAATTCCAACCAAATTATGGAAAATTCAAAGTCTATATTATTGACGAGGTGCATATGTTATCAAAATGAGCATTCAATGCACTACTTAAGACACTTGAAGAGCCACCAAAACATGTAAAATTCATCCTAGCAACAACAGAAATTCATAAAATACCAGAAACAATTATTTCTCGTACTCAGAGATTTGATTTCAAAAAAATAACTGAAACTGACATAGTAAATAGACTGGAATTCATTGCAAAAGAAGAGTTAATTAAGACTGAAAAAACAGCCCTAGAACTTATTGCAAGATTATCTAGAGGATGACTAAGAGATGCTATAACTCTATTCGAACAATATTCTATCTGAGATAATCTCAAGCTAGATTATCTCAAGGATAATCTTCAGCTTGTATGAGATGAATTCCTTAATTGATTCATAGAAAATATTGAGAAAAAAAATAATAAATGAGTTCTTGAAAACCTATCATTTCTCAAGAATAAATGAATTGACGTAAAGATTTTTCTTGAAGAGATAACTTATTTCCTTCATGATAAAATTCTTAACTCTCTTGAATCTGATGACTTCAATACTCTTGTTAATATTTACGATTTATTTATTGAGATATATTCTAAAATCAAACTTGTACCTAACTCATTTTTACTCTTAGAGTTTAGTATATTAAAAAATCTAAATCTAAAGACTATACCAAAAGAAATTGTTATAAATGAACCAAAAAAGATTGAAGAAGTAATAAAAGCTCCTGAGAAAAAAGAAATCAAAAAAGAGGTTGAAGAAGTTATTATAAAAGTTGAAAAAGAGGAAGAATTCAAAGCTGAGAAGCCAAAAGAAATTAAATCAGACAAGAAATTTGAACTTACAAAACTTCTTGAAGAAATGAAAAAGGATGCAGGAAAATGATTCCTGATGATGAGCATAAAATCATCTAAAGTTAGCTGCCATAATTGAGAGGTGAATATTTATGCTAACAATGATTTTAATTATGATAAAATGAATGCGATTGATAGTTTATCTTATTTAAAGGATAAAATTAAACAAGTATTTGATATTGACGATATTAATATCAAGAAAAATACTTTATTATGAGAAATAAGTGATGTTTTTTAAATTTTTAACAAATAATTATGAAAGTACCCTCTATAATTAAATTAGTTTTTAATAGATATTTTTTTCAGAAAATATTTGCAATATTATTGTTTATATTAATTGCATATTCATTAAGACAATTCGCATTCCTGTTTCTTACTACTTTTTTATTATCCTATTTATTCTTAGCATTATGAGAATTCTTAAGCGAAAAACTAGAAAGATACGCTATTGGCAGAATAAGAAATAAAAAAACTAGAGCCTTTTTTACACATTTATTCAAAACTAATTCAATAGTATTATTTTTATATATTTTATTTATTGGATTAATAATTTATGCACTATCTGATTTACTACCAAAAGTTATTCAGGAACTTAAACAAATTCCAAATTCAATGCCTTTTCTATCTGATCCAATAAAAAATATTCTGACTAATCTGGATGAAATTTGAAAATTCAAAGATGACATAAAATGAACATTTGAAGAATTAATGAAGAAGAGTAATTACGATATACTTGTGAACTTCTTATCGAATATTAAATCGGTATGACTTATGATTATTGAATTCGTAATAGCATTAATACTAAGTTATGTTTTTATTGTTGACCGCAAAAAAATAAAATCATATTTGGAAGAGGTAAAAAAATGAAATTTTGCTTTTTTATATCATGAATATGCTGTATTTTTTGACAAAATCTCAAACTGATTCTGACTTATCTTCAAGGCACAAAGCATAATCTCTATGGTCAATACAATTTTAACCATATTTTGACTTTATTTTATTTGATTTATTAATCATATTGAATTTCCATATATTTTTACTCTTGCTATAATCGTCTTTATCTTCTGAATGATACCAGTTCTTGGTATGTTTATTTCATCTGTTCCAATAATAATGATTTGATTATCTATCACAAATTGAGGCTGAATGAATATTATATTAGAATGTGTTACTATGATTATAATTATACATATGATTGAATCATACTATCTTAATCCAAGAATTGTCTCTAGCTATGCGGAATTACCTATTTCTATGACTTTTTTAATACTTGTTATCTCTGAACAGTTTTTCTGATTTGCCTGACTTTTAATTTGAGTTCCTATTTTCTATATTTTTATAGATTTTATGAAAGATTTTGATAATTACATTGGTAAGGTTAAAAAGGCATATACTTGAATATCATTTCTACAAAAAGAAACTAAAAAATCTATTTCATCTGATATTAGACTCAGTAGATCAGGAAAGAAATCTGGTGTATAATTTAGCTAAAATTCACCAAAAAAGAACGAATGAATTCGTTCTTTTTTAATGTAGTTCCCCAAGTATTGTGCAAATTTTCAATAAATTATTAATATTTTAAGAGAGTAGTAGTTATTTACACTTTTGAAATAAATTAATCTAATTTCCCAAAACATACAAAATATTCCTCAAAACTTCTATCTCTACAGGCTTTTGGTTTAATCCTTTTCAAATCCTTGTATTTCATTTTAATTGGTTTTATAAGATCATTAGAATCCTCTCAAACAAAAACCTTTAATAATAGATTTCATCATTTCTTAAGAAAATTATCAGCAAAATCAAGAATCGCAAGATTTAATTCTACACTTCTATATTGATCAACTCAAGTCTGACCAGTTGTTGAGGGTGCAATATCAGAGGTAATGAGGTCAAATTGCTTAACTCAACAAGGCTCAAGAATAACCTTAAGCTTATCATATTCAAAAATACTCTCCTGTATTAATAAAATATTGCCACTTCAAATTTGATCAATTCTCTTAATATCAATGCCAACTAATAGACTATTTTGTCATATAATCTTATTAATAACCTGAAGAAAACTTCATGGTGCCGCTCCTATATCTACAACATTTTGTCATGGTTTGATAAGATTAAATCTTTCTTGTATTTCTATTAATTTGAATGCACTCCTTGCTCTATATCAAGCTTTTTTGGCTTCTAGAAAGTATTTATCATGGATCATATATGGACTTGGTCTTTTCTTTTTTGTTGACATTTGTGGAATTTAAATATTATCTACTAGTTCATTATAAAAAAATATGACGAAATTACCAGAAATTATAAAACTAATTAAAGAAAATCAAATTAATATTGTACAAAATATTATTAATGATGATTCTTTTTCTCCAGAAGATGCAGAAGAATTATTTATCCTACTATATAATTATACTAATAGCTTCAAGAACTATAATACAACCCCAGAAATACTAATATTAGCATGAAATATTCTTGAACGCTGAATAAGCCATGATAAAATTATTGTTGCAAAAAATAAGAGAAGTATTGAAGAAATGAAAATGTATGCAGAGATTATTAAAACTCTCAAAATATATAAAAACTGATTATTTGCAGGTTTTATAGTAACTCAAGAATTACTAAATAAGTATAATCTTAAAGCAAGAAATATTAATTGATTCATATTTAATCTCCTATCAATAATAGCTTGAATTAAATTCTGAATTTTATTAATTGAAAATGGGGAAAATGAAAGCCTTCTTTATATAATACCAAAATATAAATCAGAAGAAGCGGAAAAAATAAGAAATCTCTTCTGAATTACTTATGAAAATAAGGTTGTCAATAAGAATTATAAAGAAATATTAGAAACTATTTCCAAATAAAAATGAGGCCTAGGCCTCATTTTTATTTGGAAAAACATATGATGCCATTACAGACAAAAATAATATCAATCAAATTACTCATAATGAATGTCAGATAGAAATCTCATAAAGATTCATTCCGCCAATAATCATTTTTACTCAGACAAAAGTAAGAATAGCAGCTAGTCAATACTTAAGATAATGGAAATATGACATAAAACTACTTAAGGCAAAATAAAGAGATCTAAGTCATAATATTGCAAAAATATTGGAAGTATAAACAATAAACATATTATTTGATATCGCTAAAACTGCAGGAACAGAATCTATTGCAAATATTAAGTCAGAGATTTCAATCATAATTAACGTCACAAACATTGTTGTTGCGTATGTCTTACCATTTTCTTTGGTAAAAAAATGTCAATCATCAGTATGCGGTTTTATCGGTATCATTTTTCTTAATAATTTTATAATTCACTTTTGTTCCAAATTCTCTTCTTCTTTGCTCTCAAATAGCATTTTAATTCAACTAAAAATCAGTAATCATCAAAATAAATAAATTACAAAGTGAAAATTTTCTATCAATTTTATTCAGGCCGCAATAAATATTGCCCTCATAATTAACGCTCAGATAATTCACCAAAATAAAATTTTGTGTTGCAGAGATTTTTTAATCTTAAAATAAGAAAAAATCATAATAAAAACAAATAGATTATCTACACTGAGCGATTTTTCTATAACATATCAACCAAGAAATTCTAATCAAAGTTTAGCTCAGAATTGATGATAAATTATATAGTTAAAAATTAAGGCTAGACTTATCCAAACTCAACTCCAAACCAACGCTTCCTTGATACTAATAACATGTTGTTTTTTATTAAAAACTCATAAATCCATTACAAGCATAAATATGACAAAAACAAAAAAACCTAACCAATAATAAATTGAAATCTCCATATAGTTTGTTTAATAATTAAAATAGTTTTGACATAATAGACTTTTTTATTCATAGAAGCTCCATTATATCTCTTGGAATTCTCCACTCTGAAATAAGAATCTCAAATAATTTAATTTCTTTGGCATCAACTGTTCAGTCTGATTTTATTATTTTTGAAATAAAATCAAGTATCTCATATAATTCCTCTCTAAAAAATTTTTCATAAGCAAAATCTACGTCTTTTTTGAAGTGTTCAAAATTTAATTTATCTTTATGAATTATTATATTATGCCTCTCAGGAGAAATAGATTCTCAAAATTTAGTATTCAAAAATTCTTGTATTACTTTTTTCTCATTTTCATCTATTTGATTATCAACCAACATAAATGAAATAAGTATGCGATATATAGATTCGTATTTATTCATTTTATGAATTTTAAAATAAACTTGTATTTGATGAAATACGGGTTAAATTATATATATTATTTTAAAAATAAGAAAAGTTTTTATGAATTTGAAATTTGTTGAGTATTTTAGAGATAATTTTTTCAAAGAAAAAGAGGAATTAGACAAATTCATTAATTCTCTAACTAAAAGATTAACAAAAACACTAAGAATAAATACTTCAAAAGTTAATATTATAGATCTTAAAAAGAGATTACACACTTTATGATATATTCTCAATCCAACTTTTCAGGATAACGTATTCTATGTAGAAAAATCTGATAATTTTGATTGACTAGAAAGAAGGCTTGGGTTCAGCCTTGAACATCTTTTGTGATACTTCTATATTCAGGAATTATGAGCTAGTTCATCGGTTTATTATTTATCTAATTGAAAAATTGATAAGAATAATTACCTGATTCTTGATATGGCATCAAGTCCTGGCGGAAAAACTACTCAATTAGCAGAATATTATCCGAATAGCTTCATTGTAGCTAATGAATTTGATAGAAACCGTACTCCTCAATTAATTGCAAATATTGAAAGAATGGGAATAGAGAATTATTGAATTACAAATTATAATTGACAGTTTATTTGAAGACAAACTGAACTATTTGATAAAATTCTACTAGATGCACCATGTAGTTGAGAATGAACTGGATTCAAATCACTTGAGGCTCTCAAATATCGGAATATTAAGAATGTAAAAAAAGTTAGTGAACTTCAAAAAAAATTAATTGAAGCCTGATTTAATTCACTCAAGATTGGCTGAGAAATGCTTTATAGTACTTGTACAATGAATAAATTGGAGAATGAATGAGTTATTGAATATCTTAGTGCAAAACATCCTTGATCTTTTGAGATAGAATTCGAAAAAAGATTCTGGCCACATATTGATGAAACTTGATGATTCTATGTTTGTAAAATAAAAAAAATTAAATCTATTGATTATAAAACATCTGAAAAACCTGATTTATACAATGAAAAAATAATTAGATTATCAAAAAAAGATGAGGAAATAATTAATTCATATTTTCATAATATTTGATTAAAAAGAGAGAATTATTGTTTATTGAAATACTGAGATAAAATATTATCTATATGAAATAAGAAATCTTCTGTTCCCTACCAAAATATTAGTAATAAATTATATTTTTTAAAGTTATGAAAAGAAATTGGTAATATCATAAATAGTTCTTTTCAACCAAATTTCGTTCTATGAAGGGATTATTGAACTCTAAAAACAAGCCAATATTCAATAAAAAATGAACAAGAATTAGATAATTATCTTAGGGGATTTGAAATCTGAAAAAATCTTAAATGAGATAAATCATCAAACATTATCCAAATTAGCTTTAAAGAAACCAATATATGACTATGAGAAATTAATGAACAATGAAGTATAAAAAATTGGTTTCCAAAAATATGGATGAGAAAATAATTAGTTATCTTGGGCTAAACCAAGATAATAAGAATTTCAATTCTTTTTAAAAAATGCAATATTATCAATTACCTTAATATCATCTCAAGACAAAATACTAAAAATTTGTGATGAACCTTTGTAATATAAATAAATATTATTCCCAGTATTAAAAAAGTAAACGCCTTTTATTTTAAATACACTTAATTTTGAAAAATTAATATTTCATAAATTTCAACTATATCTCTTTTTTCCGCTAATAATCTCAAACAATTTTTCACTTCATTTTAATCATAAAAGAAGAGTTTCATCTCAATAATCAATAGCTTGTTTTATTATTTGAATTTCTGGTAAAATAAATTTAATATTTTTTGAGTTATCAAGATAACTCAAAAATCCATCTTCAAGAGCTAATGGGATATTATCTATATGAATAATATTGCTTGGATCATTAATTAAAGTATTCTTGTAATCATATGAGCTCCAATTTCATTGATTAGAATTATTATAAATTGTCGTTATTGTTTTTATAATATTTTCATTAATTGTTAGTATAGGATTTTCTAGTTTAATATTTGTATCATCAATATATGTCATCGAATCATCACAAAAAAGCTTAGTATTTATTACTCTTGGATTACTACAATATATTTTTCATAATCAATCTTTAATTGAAAATGGCTTAATATTATTCGTATAATAATCGTAATAATAAATCACTCAATTATTAGAAAAATATTTATCCCCAATATATAAAAAATTATTAGGAAACATTTTTAATAAAATAAAATTATTGTCATAAACCTCAATCAAATTTGAATTCTTTTGAAAAACAAAATAATGATCATCAACTTTATAAATTTTATCAAAATTAGTATTAAATTTTTTATATTGAAACTTATTAAATAAATTAATCGTCTCAAAAAATATTGGATAATCTTTATTTATAAGAATATCAAATGTTACAGGAATAAGCTTTTTTCAGTATATTTCCACTTTATAAGTGCCATAATCCATTATTTGTTTATTTCAAATATTATAACTTTTTCAGTTTATAAAAATATTATCTGGATTAATATTTGTGCGTATATTTACAATTCAGAACTGCTTTAAGATTGTTTGAATTTTATTTCAAGAATCTATCTCAACATTTAACTTAATATAAAATCATTGAAAAAATAGGTACAAAATACAAGAAAAACAAAAAACAAAAAACCGAAATATTGCATTTTTATTTCTCCTTGAATATATTTCTTCTTTATAAGTTTTTATCATATTTAATTAGTTACGATTCATTTTGTTTGTAGTCTCAAAAAAATCTATTCTTTTTCAAAAAAATAACCTTATTTGACTCTCTATAGCAGGAAAAGAAAATAATGTTAACGTTAGAAAAGGAATTGTTAGCCATTGAAATATTCACAAAATATAATCTCTTTTACGAAAATCTATATATTTTCTCATAATTAAAACTGACATCAAAGACGGAAAGGCAATTGTTCCAAAAATGACAGTGAAAATAATTCATGTTGAAAGAGGTACCGCAAGAGTTGCTGTACTATTCTTGAATCAACTTAGAATTCAAGGGAAATATCAGATCATAAATAACATTAATGGTCATCAGGCCCAGAAAACGTGATTGAGAATGAGATAAACTGTTTTTCTTATTTTCTCTGATTTTTTAATTTTTTTATTTTTTACAAACTCTGGAATTACATATTCTATATCGGTACATCACCAAGACCAACGTCTTAGTTGCTTATATTGAGACTTAATAGTTCTAAATAGATTTATCTCTTCAACAATATCCATACGACAAGCGGCTGGCACATTAATAATCCTAAAAACTCAGTTAAAAGCAAAGTAGCTCCTCCAATATTGGAATCAATCTTCTACAATTGAAGTCTTTGACCAATAATTACTCCTCTTAAGACAATGAAGTGATTGTCAATAAACTGCAAAATTACGATAAAACTCTGGGTTCTGAGATTCTGATAATTGCCAGAATGTTGTTCACATGGCTATTAATCTAGCAAAGAAAGTTCATTTAGTCCAATTATTAGAATAAATTGGAGTATATTGATAAATGGCATTATTTGGCATTTCTACAGTCAAAAAATAATAACTTGTAATAAGAAAAAAATTCTTTTCTACTTTTGTATCGGTATCTATTGTATGTACAAGAGTCATATTCTCATCCAAATCAAACATTTCTTCATACATTTTGATTGCATAACTTATATTTGCTCATTTCACTTTTCATTCATCTTTTAGTCAATCTGGATGTATAATATTAACAATTTTAATACTTGATTTTTTGAATCTTTCTAGAATAAGTTCTGCATTATAAATTGCTCAAGGTCAGCGCTCTTCTGTTGCCAATAGTATCGTTATATTTTCTTTATATGGGAAATTATTATTTACTAAAGCTAATATATTTTCTTCAATTACACTAAATGGTTCGCTATATATGGGCACTATAACAATATGTTTCAGATTAATTGCCTCATTTTTAATTACTTTAGATTTCAAATAATCCTTTCTATTAACTCTAAGAAGTTTAATGTAAGATGCGATTATATAAATATAAGATTCAAAAGCCTTGATAGTCCAGTATGCGACATAAAAGGCTATAAAATATAGACCTATTTTATCATTAATATACAAAAGAGTAATTGGCAGAATAAAAATAAATATCAATAGCGATAATGGCAATTTTGATAAGAATTTTTGACTTAAGAAATAATCTCTCTTTCTTTTATTCATTGTGTTCATATTATAAATCCAACTAAATATAATGAAAATTCAAAAAAAACAAGTGTAAATATATTTAACACAATAATCCTCCTTTATTAAAAATAAAGGAGGATTATTAATTTATAATTAATTTGCGTATATATATCATTTAATACTTGGGTCGTTTTTTGGTATTTTACGAACTGTAACTTCATTAAACCTTCTGTAGTTCATATCCTTTACAATGATGTAATTATCTCCAACCTCCGAAACAATTCAAACATGTCAATAATAAGGATTATATCAAGATCAACGGAAGGAAATAATTGCACCATTCGCCGCCTCACTTCAGGTAGGTACTCAAGCAGCTCTTGCATTTGATAACCATTGATTAGCATTTCATTTCCATGTTACGTTCTTATGATTTGCAACATAGTAAGTACAGTTACCATAGGCAAATTTTGATCACTTTCCTGTATATTTAACAGTATATCAACTTTTAAGTGCAACCGTTTTTGTTCAAGATTTTGCGGACTTCGTAAGAAGCTTTGTTCAAGATTTTGCAGGTTTTTTAACTACTACAACTGGTGGAATAATCTCTGCTTTTTTAGCTCATGGAAGAACTATTTGTTGTCATATTTTCAATTCGGCAGAAGCATCAAGTTGATTCTGAGTCAATATTGCAAGTTTATCAAGTTTATATTTAGAAGCAATGGAATCCAAATCATCTTTCGGCTCAACTATATATACTATTCATGTTACAGGCGGAATTTTAATTGTATCTCAGGGATTAATAACAGTATTTGACGTGAAATTATTAGACCAAATTATAGAATCAATAGAAACATGAAATCTAGATGCAATAAGTCACAGGTTATCCCCATCTTGAATTATATAATATATAATATCATTTATTCAAGAGGTATCACGAACAGTTTCAGTAATACTGGATGGCCTTACAAATCATGATTCTTGAGAGAATATAGTGGAGTTATTAGTTTCTGTATCTCATTGATAAGAAGAAAGGATTGTAGATTCATCATAACTTCAAACCGCGTACTCTTTATCTATTCCAATAGCTCAAAAAGAAGGGTATATTGGAAGAATAAGAACTATTATAAGAGAAATGAATTTGAATTTTTTAACTACATTAAATAAAGTTTTTCTTTTTTTAAGAAAGGATGCATTACGAGCATGTCTTTGCAGACGGGCCTTAATGTTTATCTTTAAATCCATTAAATTAATTTAATAATAAAAAGCTTAATAAGCTTAGAGGAAACCTCAAAAGCAAAATTAAACTACGCTACAATTGACAAAACTTCAAGTCTTGTTTTAGCAGCACGAAAACCTTTGGTACGAGAATACCTTTTCTTTGATTTCATTTTAAATACTCTAACTTTTTCATCTTTAAAATCTTCAAGAACTTTTAACTCAACGGTGCAGTCAACTACAACTGGTGTACCAACTTTAATATCTTTCCCGTCTTCCTCAGAAACTAGTAGAGGATTAACTTTTATTTTCGATCAAATTTTAGCATTTTGATTATCAACCTCAATTACATCACCTTTTTTTACTATGAATTGATTACCACCAATTTCTAATACTGCAACCATAATTATTATTTTTAATAAGTAAAACTATTATATTAATTTAAATAACAAAATCAAGTTTTTTATTCATAAAAACCCGAATTTTTATCTATTTGAAGCTATTTTTTATATTTCAGACATTTTATTATATTTCCAAAAAAATTGGCTGGGAATGAGGGATTCGAACCCCCGAATGGCGGAGTCAAAGTCCGCTGCCTTACCACTTGGCTAATTCCCAAAATAATAAAAAATAGCTCGTGAATTATATACAATTTTTTGAAAAGTCAAAAAATATTTTTTAATAGAAATTTGATTGAGGAATTGAGATTTTAATAAGAAGTTGTTGGAGGAGTAAAATCCAAATTCCATCTTGCAACTCACTTAGTAATACGCACATCATCCAGAAATCAATTGAGAGGATATAATGTCGCCTCGTATCTTCATATTACTAGATTATTGGTATTATTAATTATACTTCATGTTTGAACTCAGCTCGCAACCATCACTCAATCAAAATATAGTTTATAAGTAGTTCCTATCCTTGTAATAGCATAATGATGCCAATTATTATCAACTCAGACCGCCTTTGAAAGCCTCAGATTCCAACTTGTTCAGTTAGTTGTCGCATCAAAGAAGATTGTGCCTCCTCAATAATAACATACGAATCATTCATACGTTCAACTTCTTTGTTTTCAGATAAACATAGAACTCTGTTCAACATTAATTTTATACCAAAAATCAATAGTAAAATCTGAGGTTCAGAAGTTCCAAGAAGTAGAATTTGGTATAGTTAGATAATTATTTATTCAATTAAAATATGCAGAATTTCAGATTTTTCAGGCTGAATTAAAGGTTGTACTTCAGTTATTAGTTATTATTCATACATTACTTCAAGAATTACCTAGAGATCAATCAAAATGAAGCAGCAGTGTATTGTATGAAGCATATGGATCAATGTTTGTTGCATTAATGGCTGTTCATCAGTTGGTATTAATTAGTGAAACTGTTTGATTAACTAGTTCCTGTGGGGTTGCAACTATTATCTTAGCTATTTCTGGCTGATTCTGCAATGCACTTCAAGAATATGCAGTTTTTAGATTAGTAACTAGAGTAGAAATATCATTACTAGTTCTTGGAACTGTTGTTCAGCTATATACAATAGGAGGATTATAAGTAAATGTTCATGTAGATGATGTAGTTCATCATTGATAGGTAAATGGTAAATTGCGCATATTATCATATACAAATGCTCAAGTAGATATTGCTGTTATTTCTAGATTACCAGTTCTTGTATCGGATGTTATAATTGTAGGCAGAGCCATATAATAATACATTGAACCAGTATTAACAAGAGGAGATAGTACTCAGTTATAATTTCCACTAACTATTGCGGTATTTGTAGTATTTGCTGCAAAAGATTTATTAGTGAATAAATCTCAGAAATTATTGGCTGGTATATATGAAGATGAATTTCGTTCTGACATTGTTCATATAGAATATTCTCTATTAGAATTAGATACTGAGTAGGTATATTCAACTCATACTTTAGGATCTATAGTTTTTTTGGATATATTACTTAGAATCTTGAATACACTATCTCATAAAGTTCATTCAGTGAATAATAATCATCAGCTATAGGTTACTGTATGAGTTGGACTAGAAGGTACTGGATATTTTCAGGAATTCATATAGTATAGCTCTAGAGATTTTCTTACTCCATTAATATCGGCTAACCTCACACTATCGCGTGAACTAGTAGAATATGAATTAAATGATAGAAATGCTATGGTAGCCAATATTGTCAGAATTACTATTACTACTATTAGTTCTACGAGGGTGAAGGCTGAGAAGTAGAGTTTTTTTAGTTGGGAATTTTTCATGTATAAAATTAGTTTATAATTAAGTATTTATAATTATGATTATATTAGTTTTTTAGGCAACGAATGGAAAAAGATTTTGCTCTATTGCTATAATTCATGGGAACTATTTGAGTATTACTTAAATAAACATTATATCAAAACAATCCATTTATAGATGATGACCAATAATTTCCAAACTTTCAATTATACCAATAACTTCCATCAGTATTTGTTCTATTTCATGCTAAAGGAAGTTTTAGTTTTAAGAATATAACATTATCATCGTGCCAATTTGCATCATTTACTATTGATGGTGAAAGAAAAAATAACGTCTGCCACCATTCAAAAATTGTCGGAACATGATATCAATCTCAGCATGGTCATTGCATTACTAACGGTTTTCATTGAGTAATATATGTTCATCAAGTTGATGTTGTTCAACTTCACCCCCATAAATTATTATTCTGTGCTTTTATCCAATCCCAAGGAGTTGTAGAATTTTTTATAAAATAACTGTGCTCAACATTATTTGCTAAAGTTCAAGTTGTAGCAAGTGAAGAAGTTGAGGTTGTAGAAGTTACATCATCATTCCTTCCCCATTGATAGTAATTTCCACTTACATTATGCCAAGATGGATAAGGATCATTTGCACATCAGCTTGTACAAGTAGCAGTAGGACTTACTCAAGTAAAAGCTAAACTTGCACCAACATTACAAGCAGCCCAAATCTGTCAATTATCTAACTTAATATCAAGTGTGTCACAACCAGGATATTTAGGCTCACAACTCCCCCCATCCCAACTATATCAACTCTTACAATTCCAACTACATACTCAAGGAGTTTCTGAATAATGCCAACTAACTCAACTAATTTCTCAAGTAGCAGTACTAATTCAATTACTATCAGATATACTTCATGAACAACTATTAACAGGAACTGGATTATTATTAACTACAACACCCCCTACACCCCCAACTCCAATCTTACTAACCAAACTACTTCATAGACTAACTAAATCACTTCAAGTAGAATTTAATAGATTAGATATAGCAGGATTAGTACTAGTTGA
>Ga0209800_10001090_pt1 | contig 31585 bp, 19 predicted proteins | sample Higcelweek8metaG_FD_187174 | JGI IMG/M metagenome (GOLD analysis project Ga0209800, IMG submission 187174) | Freshwater pond sediment microbial communities from the University of Edinburgh, under environmental carbon perturbations - High... | ecosystem: Environmental > Aquatic > Freshwater >...
TCCGTTCAGTCCGCAGCCCCTAGTCAGCCGCTGAATCACTGTTTCCGCCTGATCATCAGCAGTGTGAGCTGTCACTATATAATCAAACCTGTACTCATTTTTAAGAGACTGAAAAAATGCGTAGCGCTGATTTCTGGCTTTTTCTTCAAGTCCGCTTGAATCGGGTTTGAGGTCAGTCAATCTTTTGCAGAAAAACTGACATTCCAGGGATTGCGCAAGCTGTCTGACAAAAAGTTCGTCACCATCAGACTCTTCACCCCTGAGGCAATGGTTTACATGAGCTATCGCAACTCTTTTAATATCAATTCGCTGCAAATTTTCTAAGACTAAATGCGCAAGAGCACTAGAATCGCTTCCCCCGCTTACCGCAAGCAGCAATGAATTATGGTTTTTCGGAATTGATCTGAAAAATTCAATGAGGGTTTTATAAAGTTCTGAAGAGTGCATAGAAGAAATTTTACTAATAGCAGCGGAGGGAATCGAACCCCCGACACGTGGATTATGATTCCACTGCTCTAACCGACTGAGCTACGCTGCCAAAAGAGTTTAAAAAGTACGATGTGCTTCAATAAGAAGTCAAGAATAAAATGTATATTAAAATAAAATTCTATTAATCAATCATTCCAAGTATTTAATATTATTTAATTTTTTTATAAAAAAGGGAACGCTTATTTAGCATTCCCCTTTTATCAGCTAATAATACTCAACGTTACATATTAAAAATTCGGCAGATATTTTACATCAAATCCAGGTGTATGGGTAACTGCAGCGGCACTTGTAACAACGCTTGTTCCGCCTACTGTTCCAGCTGTATATTGTCCGATAGTCTTACCCACAGCAACGACTCCTTGCATTTGTGATTGAGCAGCGTTACTGTAATCCGGAGTATAAGTAAACCATTTACTGGTTGGTGAATCAAAAATCAAATCGCCAGCAGCAGTGGGTAGTGCACCAGCTTCTGCAAGCCTTGCCAGTACAGCATGATCCCAGCTGCTGACAACTGTTGGCAACTCGCTTATTTTTGCCTTTGTAGATGCATCAGTGAACTTTGGAATCGCAAGAGCAGCGAGAATACCAATGATAACAATAACAACCATCAGCTCAATGAGTGTAAAACCTTTATTTGTACGAATCATAATAGATCTCCTTAAAATAAGTTCATTTTTAAAATTAACAATCCATTCTTTCTCTACATAATTAACTTCTTAAAAAAATATCTGATAACATCTTTTCCTCACTTATCAGATCCCCCTCTCCGAGTACCCAACGCTCGGTACATCAAGTTTTTAGAATTCAATCTACTTTTATTGTAACCTCCTGAAGCGTTTAAATCAATATTTTTTTACTTTATTTTTACTTTTAAAAAAATTATTTACTTATCAGGGTATGATGATGCTGACACTGGCAGACCACAACATCATCCTATCAAATTATTCCTAATATAATTCCTTTTAAAATCAACAAGTTGTATTTTTTACCTTTTTGACAATCCGCAATACAGATTTGTTTCGGACAGCATAAAAAAAGCAATAGTACAATCGTTTTACCATGTACAAATTATTATGCGCCGTTCTTTTCTTTTTTCATGGTAACATACATGTGTTCTACAGGTAATGAGCCTGTTCTTATTATCATGTGCGGAACCATGGTGCACACTTCCCATCCAAGCTCACCTTGCTTATTAAGATAATTATACAGGGGAATATCATCCCAGTTCTGCATAGTCTCTCCATTTACATAATGCACTTTCCAGGAAACCTCCTTTGGCATTACATGTCCGAAAATGCCTTTGCCATATTTTTCAGCGACAATAATCTGATATTCCCATTTTGTCATAATTCAACTCCATAATAAGAACTTCAATCCGGCAAAACAGAACATTTATTTACATTCAAAAATGCCGGTACGTTACCTAATCTTATCATCATGGACAAATTTGTCAATTTTTTCAAGTATGTGTCTCTTTACTTCAGGGTTGTCAGATATTTCATACATCATTCTAAGATAGCTGAGTCCATAATCTTCCAGACCCGCTTTGCGATAAAATACTGCTGCAAGACCAGCAAGCTTATCTCTGTGTGCCCCAGGGGCACGGGATGCCAGATCAAAATAAAAGGCTGCTTTATATGTATCATTATAAGACTGATAATAAAGCATTCCAAGATAAAAAGACAACTTCCACTGTCCGCTTTTCAGGTGTGTCAATCCGCGTTCAAGAAATATTCTTGACAAACCCGGATTATCTGTAATATCGGGCAAAAGAAGCCCTGCAAATTCATACGCCGGATAAAAATAGGGATTCAGCTTTGTGATCATATCAATCATACTGACAATCCATGTATATTTCTTATCTTTTTTGTAATGATCCCCAAAGTAAATTACTGTTCTGATCCATAAATAATGAGACAGCGTTGTTTCGTAACCAAACAGATAATCCTTAATTCTCTCATTGCCCGGAAGATATGAAAAACTCTCTGTTTTCCATTCCGGATCAGTTTTTTTCATCAGATCCGATTGTGTTCTGTAAATTGCAAAAGCAATAAGTAAAAATAGACCTGCCCAGATAAGTTTCCTCTTCATAGATCTTTCCGTGAAAAGAATACTATTGACAGGAGAAGGAGCATTGCTGTATAAAGTAATCCATATATCACTGCCGAGCAGACAAAACCCGGCGGTACCGGCAGATTGTACACAACTGCAGTGCGGATATTGAAATTTTCCAGATTAGGCAATATAAAAAACAGCAATTTAAGTATTGTACGCCAGACTGCATCGCTCTGCTGCTCTGCTCCTATATTGACAAGATCGTTTAAATGACCGGCCACATAAAATCCTAATGTAAATATAGCAGCAAGAGTAGGAGTTGTAAAAGATGAGAAAAAGATTGCAGCGGCAACTATGACTACCATCTCTATAACAAGTAGAAGCACAGCATAAATAATTTCAAACTCCTGCTTTACACCCAAGATCCAGATTGTTACAAAAAAAACAGCTGCTATCAGTAAAAAATTCAGAAGTAACGTAGCCAGCAATCCTAAAAATTTACCAAAGATAAATGAATTACGTGTTACGGGTTTTGTGAGAATTCCATAGATTGTTTTTGTGGAAATCTCCATTCCAAGCATGCCCACACCGATAAATACTGCAAGCAGGAGTCCTGTGAGAGACATTGTAGCAAGTCCGAAATCTGCCATTACCTGCGCACGGGAAAAAACTGAAAGATCCCCGAAAGATATTGACAGTACAAGAGCTATCCCGGCAACAAGCAGTATATTATACAGGATTTTATTACGTATTGTTTCCCTGAAAGTGTTCTGCGCTATGTAGAAAATTGCACGCATCAGGCCGCTCCCCCCGTGCTATTACCATAAAGTAACTCTTCCATGCTCTCGGTCCGGTTTTCCACCCTCAGAGGAAAAATATTTGTATCACTCATCAGCCGAAGAATTTCCCTGCGGTCTTTATCCTGAGGAACAATCACTGTTACAGTTCCATCTTTTTCATAAATCACTTTACATCCAAGACCCTCAATCATTTTATTTAAACCCTGATTTTCCCCTGAAATTGTGATTTCCGTACCAGCCAGTCCCTTTTTCAGGAGTTCATTTACAGAACCGCAATAGGACAGTTTTCCTTTGGAAAGCACCACAATATCGCTGCAGACTGATTCAATATCTTCAAGCACATGAGTACTGAAAAATATCGTAATACCTTCCGATTCAAGCTGCCTGAAAAGATTCCTGAAAAGACGTCGCCCGGGAGGATCCATACCGCTCATCGGCTCATCAAGGATCATAAGCTCTCGCTTACCAAGTATAGCCTGCGCCATATTGAGCCGCTGCTGCATACCTTTAGACATCTCTTTTACTTTTGATTTTGATTTATGGCTCAATTCCACAATGTCAAGCGCGCGGTTTATTTCACTGTTTATTTTATTGTGCGGCAGAGACAGAAGATTTGATGCAAACTCAAGTGATTCACGGACTGTGAGGTGACCATAAAAATAGGGCTGTTCCGACATATAGGCGACCCCCCTGCGTGCAGCAACATTTTTAATGTCGATCCCATTTACTTTCACACTGCCCCTGTCAGCTCTTATAAGTCCTGTCACAGCCTTGATCGTTGTTGTTTTCCCGGCACCATTGGGGCCGACAAAACCGGTAATTCTGTTTTTCTCAATTGAAAAGCTGACATCAGATAATGCCGCAATTCTCTTACTCCAGAAATCCTTCTGATAAGACTTTGACAGTCCGGTTATTTCTATGCAATTCATTGTATCACCATAGAGTTAAGAAAGTACTATTATAAGTCTTTTGCATTTCACTTTTCAACTGTTTTAGCTGAAATCTTACCTTTTTGACCTGCAATGAGCCATTACCTTTTTACCCGCATCTGAATTACCCCCTCAAATAACAGACAAATTAACCACATACATCACATTACAGCTTCTCAAAAGAAATACACTATATTATAATCAATTTAGAAATACAGAAATATCAACAAAACATCAAAGGATACAACTCAATGCTGAAACCCATTCTTAAATCTTCCTCATCCTTAACCTTATTCTTATTCTCATCCTTCCTCATCCATGCCGCGTTCTAAATTTATTATTTCTCATTGTGTTAACCACAATGCGGTCAAATCAATCGGCAGATGTAAAACTTGCGGCAAGCCTCTCTGCTCTCAGTGTGCGCTTATGTATAAGGGGCAGCTCTATTGTATCACATCATGCATACCATCAGAACTTGTTTCAAAACATCTGCTGAAAACTCCATCTGGAAGAATCGGGCATATTATAATCTGGACTCTCCTGACAATTTTATTCTGCCTTATTGCCGCAGGGAGTTATGCTGCACGTGATTATTACAAGGTAAAACAGGAAAACTCGAGACTGCGGGAAAGCCGTACAAACCTGATCGAAACTCTTAAGCAGAGCAATATTAAATCCATTCTTCCTGCAAAAGATACAGTAGTCACCTCTGTATTAAAAACAGATTCTACGATTTCATATAAAAAACCTGTACTGAACACAAACAGTGATCCTTTGTATTCACCGGCACCCCCATCCTCTTTCTCTTTTGACAATGGTTCTTCTGAAAAAAAATTGCTCGCACTTACATTTGACGGTGCCTCAGAAGCAAACGCGGCCAAATCTATACTTGACACATTACAATCACGCAATGTCAAGGTTACAATTTTTCTTACAGGACATTTTTTACGTAAATTTCCTGATATTGTAAGAGCATTTCTTGAACAGGGGCATGAGATAGGAAATCATACTTTCTCTCATCCGCATCTGACAACCTATGCACAGGACAAGACACAGACAACATTGTCAGATGTCTCGCAGGACATGCTCGTAAGCGAACTCAGACGCAATGCAGATCTGTTCGAATCTATCACCGGAAAGAAAATGGTATTCTTCTGGCGGGCTCCATACGGGGAATATAACCGGACTCTTTGCAACTGGGCTCAAAGTGCCGGTTATAAACATGTAGGATGGCGACAGGGAAGAAGCTGGAGACAGAGCCTTGACAGCAACGACTGGATTCCTGATGAGGAGACACCAGGGTTCAAAACTCCAACTGAAGTTCTTGAGAAAATTCTCGATATTTCAAAATCAGACAGCAGCGCACTGAATGGCGGAATTATACTCATGCACCTTGGAACAACACGAACTAATCCTCAAATGCAGGTACACACAATACTTGGAACATTGATTGACAGTCTAAGCCAGCAGGGTTACAGGTTTGTTCGTATTTCGGAAATGGTACAGGATGGCGGGTTTTCTCTTGCATCTTTATCATCAAAAACCCATATTCTGGATTCAAATAACGAACAACTTAGGAAAAAATAATGTTTGACAACCCAGCAATGTTCATTCTTAGAATACCTGTAATACTAATTGCTCTCACTTTCCATGAGTATGCACATGGATGGATCGCATACAAACTTGGCGACAATACAGCGCATGATCAGGGACGTTTAACACTTAATCCGATTGCGCATCTTGATCTTTTTGGAACACTCATGCTTCTGATGGGCCCGTTTGGCTGGGCAAAACCAGTTCCGGTAAACGGCCGTTATTTTAAAAACCCAAAAAGGGATATGTTATTTGTAAGTCTGGCCGGACCGGTCTCAAATATTATCCTCGCTATGATTTTTGGTTATTCAATGCGATTACTCTACTCATTTTATCCTGCCGCTATAGGTATTCCTTATCTTCATGCGTTTTTTGAACTTTCAATACTTATTAATATTGGAATTGCTTTTTTTAATTTGATCCCTATTCCACCTCTTGACGGTTCCCATATTCTGATCGGTTTACTTCCCAACCGCTGGATTCCCGGATATGTTGAAAAAAGCCGCCATCTGCCCACAATTTTTATGGTTATGCTTATTGCTGAGTGGGGTCTTCATATCCCAATTTTTTCTACGATCATTAATCCTTTCTATATTCCGTTCAATAGTCTCTTTACATTTTTAATTTTTTGGAAGTTTTAAGATGAATCCCAATTCTATACAATGTAAAAATTTAAAAACCATAGTCAGCAAATTTTCAAAAACATCAATCATTGTAATCGGTGATGTAATGATTGATGAATATATGTGGGGTGATGTACGACGCATATCACCCGAAGCACCTGTGCCCGTGGTAGAGGTGGAGTCTGTGACAAGGCGGCTTGGCGGAGCAGCCAATGTTGTTCAGAATCTGCAGAAACTTGGAGTTACGCCAAAACTTATCTCAATTTGCGGCAATGACGAAAATGCAAAAAGTCTAAGATCAATTCTTGCAGAAATTAAATGCGTTTCCGATGGACTGCTTTCATCTGACTTACGACCGACAATAATAAAAACCAGAATCATGGCCCGTCATCAGCAGATAGTGCGGGCTGACCGAGAACGGATTGTTGATTTAAATGAGGAAGAGTGCGAAAAAATCTGGGCAGCATTTGAAAAATTCTTCCCCTCCGCTGATGGAGTCATTATTTCTGATTATGGAAAAGGGGTTGTTTCTCAGCCATTGATTGGAAGAATTATAGAAAAATGTATTAGCAATCAAAAGTTTGTCGCAATTGATCCAAAAGAACGGCATTTTGAACTATATAAGGGTGTAACAGTTATAACACCCAATCTTAAAGAGGCACATACCATGATTGGTGCCCAGTATCGTCAGTGCACTGACGACGATATCAGGGATCTTGGATGGAAAATTATGGATAATTTGTCATTACCGTATCTTCTGATTACACTGAGTGAACGCGGTATGGCACTGTTTGACAGGGAAAACAGGGAAATGACTCATCTTCCCACAGAAGCTCAGAAAGTCTTTGATGTTACAGGTGCCGGAGATACAGTGATCAGTGTTTTTTCAGCGGCATTCACATGCGGAGCGACTCCTGTTGAAGCGGCCTTTTTGGCAAATCATGCAGCAGGCCTTACCGTTGCAGAACTCGGAACTGCATCTGTAGATCCGGAAAGCCTGCTTAAAGCGTGCGGATGTTAATTTTTAAAAAACTTGCAACAAATTTGTTCATAAATTATTTTCACTTCAAGTTCGGGCCCATAACTCAGTCGGTTAGAGTAGCGGTCTCATAATCCGTTAGTCCAAGGTTCGAGTCCTTGTGGGCCCACATTTTTTTTGCTGGGAGGGATTTTGCAAACATCGTTGGTTTGCAGTTACTTTTTGTCAGTTTGTTTTTAACCCTCTTTAAAAAGCACCACCATTGTATACAAACGAGGCGGTGCTTTTTTTTTGTAATCTCTCTTTTGGAGGAAACATGAATCAGGAATTAGAGTACCTTGTACAGCTTCAGGAAATTGATCTTCGTATAAGGGAGCAGGAATTAGCACAGGAACAGTATCCCACTGCTGTAACAGAGCTTGAACAGGCAATGCTAAAAGCAAAGACAATACTTGATCATGCTGAAAAAAGACTCGAGAAAGCTCAATCAGAGCAAAAAACATTTGAAGATCAGATCACAAATGTAACAGCACAGCTTGACAAAAGCCAAGACCGTCTGAATTCAATCAAGACAAATCGTGAATACGATGCAGTGCATGCGGAAATTGAAACACAGAAACATATGCTAAGCAACGCAGAAGGACGCAGGAAAACTCTTCTTGATGAAATTGTAAAAATGCAGTCAAACGTTGAAAAATGCAGTGCTGATTATGATAAAATTAAAAGCGAAAATGAACCTCAGATCAGTGATCTCAAGGCAAAAATCAGTGTAATTGATACCACTATTGCAAAAATCACAAAAGAACGCGACACAATAGTTCCAAAAATCAGTAAGCAATACCTGCGCTCCTATGAGCTTATTCATAAAAAACGCAAGAATGGTAAAGCAATCAGCATTGTCACAACAAGAACCTGCGGTGCATGTTACAAAGTTCTTGAACCACAGCTTATCAATGAAGTAAAACGCGGACTGAAAATGATTCTTTGCCAGAACTGCGGTTCAATTCTTATCTGGGAAGAAAAACAGTAGGAAGTCCCAAATGTTCATTCACTGTCATGTATCGGCTTTTCTCCGGGAACTGAAGTAACCTAGTCTATGAAAATCCAATCTGGACTATACCGGAGAATGCTCTCCTATCTTTTAGTATACTGGCCCTGGATAATTGTATCTTTAGTACTATCACTGCTTGTTGTAACTTTCGAGGCGCTGTCGCTCTGGTTTGGAATAAATGTTGTACAAACACTTTTCGAACCAAATAAGGAAGCGCTTGTACGCCCTGAGTTTACAATCAGTAATATCAATGCTATCCTTAAATACTACTCCTGGCTTTTTATAATTAAAGACAGCCCGCTTGACACGTTAAAGTTTGTATGTGTCATGATGGCAACAACCTTTCTTGGTAAAAATCTCTTCATATATGTTAAGTCGCTTGTAACTGCCAGACTCAATCTTAACGTTGTCAAAGACATGCGCAATCAGCTTTACGATCACGCTATGCGTCTGCCGGTATCTTTCTTTGACCGCTCAAAATCGGGTAACATTTTAGCTCTTATTGTAAATGATATCCAGAGTATAAACTCGTCAATTACAGGTACGCTTGACAAACTTTTTACAGAACCCATGAGAGTCGCAGGTTTTATAGGTCTGTGCTTTATAATTAATGTCAAGCTTACTCTTGCGGTATTGATAATTCTTCCTATAATAGGAATTCTTATAGGCGGCATCGGAAAAGCAGTAAGGCGCAGAAGTAAACGTGTACTTGAATATATGGGCGGACTGCTTTCAATTCTCAATGAAACCATCGGCGGAATACGTGCTGTAAAGATGTTCAATATGAACAGCGCTGAAACTGCAAAATTTGCAAAAGAGAACAAATATTTCATCCACCATTCATACCGTTCAACCGCAATCGGAGCACTTTCAAGTCCAATTACTGAAGTTCTTGGAGTGATAGTAGTTATAGTTTTGATCTGGTACGGAGGAAATCAGGTTATCGTGTCATCGGGAAGCTTTGAAACTGAAGATTTCATGCGGTTTCTTTTACTTCTATTTTCAATTTTCAAACCTCTTAAACTTCTGACCGAGGTCAACAATCAGCTTCAACAGGGATTTTCAGCCGCAGAACGTGTGTTTGCTGTGCTTGATTCCAAACCGGAACTGCTTAATGAACTGAAAACCGAAAATGTTCCATCATTTAACGACTGCATTGAATTGCATAATGTAAACTTTACGTATCCCGGAACAGCAGAACAGGTGTTGTATGACATAAATATTTCCATAAAAAAAGGTTCTACTGTAGCACTTGTAGGATCAAGCGGGGCCGGGAAAAGTACTATTCTTGATCTTGTTCCACGGTTTTACGATATTACATCAGGCCGCATACTTATTGACAATAGAGATGCCTCAGAAATGGATCTTGTCGGTCTGAGGCATCTGTTTGGTATTGTATCACAGGAGACTGTTTTATTTAATGATACTGTATTTAACAATATCTCATACGGTACGCAGAATGCTTCAACTGAGCAGGTTAAAAATGCAGCGATTGCTGCAAATGCCTATGAATTCATCGAAAAAATGCCCAAAGGTTTTAACACAGTAATCGGTGAACGCGGTGTGACTTTAAGCGGCGGCCAGAGACAGCGGCTGTCAATCGCCCGTGCGCTTTTACGCAATCCCCCTGTACTTATTCTTGACGAAGCAACATCAGCTCTTGACACTGAATCAGAGAAATATGTTCAGACTGCGATAAATACTCTCATTAATAGCCGCACGGCACTTGTTGTCGCACATCGCCTGTCAACAATACGAAACGCTGATAAAATCATTGTTCTGGAAGGCGGACGGATTGTGGAACAGGGTGGTCATGAAGAACTGCTCGCACTTGGCAGACGCTACAAATATTTCTACGATATTCAGTTCGCAAATAATAAAGTTTGAATCAGATCTTCGGGGTCATTACCTTTTTGAATTGCGCTCTGTTTGGAATTATGTAATCAATTACTGAAAACAGGGTGTAGATGGCCGGAAAAAGCATGATCCAGAATCCGATATGATAACCCATATACTCCATCGGAATCGAACCGACTCCGTACCGGTCAAGCATTACAACCAATAGAACACCAAATGATGCAACCGCCTGAAATACCGCTTTTAGTTTTCCTGATTTTCTGGCTGCCTGAACAACCCCGTTTGATGCACAGACAATACGAAGAAGCTGCATGAATGCATCGCGATAGAAAAAGATCAGATACATCCACAAAGGAATTATTCCTGTTATCATGAAGGCAATAAATATTGTCTGCCTTGACACACTGTCAGCTATAGGGTCGCATACTTTTCCAAAATCAGTAACCTCTTTGCGTGCCCTTGCCACCATTCCATCGAACAGATCTGATAATTCAATCAGAATGACAAGCGCAAGCGCAATCCACATCCACGCATGTCCGTCACCACTATAACCACTGATAAAAACATATGCAAAAACAGGTGCAATTGCAACTCTTGACACAGTAAGTATAGTTGCTATATTCATTTGTATTCCCCCGGATATTACTTTTCTTATCAGAAACTTCTATGCATCCACCCATATCCGCAGCCTTGCTTATGCATGATCTACGTTTAACTGAGTTTTTAAAAATAACTCCTACCGCAATGAACTGTTAATAAATATCTGATAGAATTTCTGAGTTGAATACTTTTCCTTAAACAGCTTTTTTTACACTGCTCTCAATCAGTACCGAAAACTGTCAGAACTTGCTATTAATATGCATTAGCTGTATAATTAACTTATTCTGCCCTTTAATGTCTTGTTTTATAGACCTGTAACAGTGAAAAAGTACAGTGTCTGCTGAAAGAATTGTTATGGATTTATTAAGTAAGTTTATTAAAAGCCTGGCTATCGGCATTCTTGCAGGAAGCGGTGTTGCTCTCATTACATCACTGTTTTTTCCCAATCTCATTGACCGGCTTGAAAATGTATCCTACTATGCCCGATACAAATGGGAATACAGCTCATTCACTAAAGAAGACATCAGGGAAATTACTGATAATAATTATGGAATCAATATTGTTGATATTGACGACCGCAGTATGCAGAAAATGGGCTTTTATTACAACTGGGACCGTTCATACCATGCAGATCTGATAAACAGCCTGGCTCTTAAATTTCCCGCAGCGATCATTTTTGATATCTATTTTTCAAACCCTGAAGATATAAACCATTCTAACAGGTTAAAAAAAATATTTGCACGAAGTATGAAGTTGAGTCCGTCATTATTACTTCCGGAACAGATTCGTAATTCTATTTTATCAAGTATTGATTATGATGAGAATCTTATTGATGCAGTAAAAAACAGCGGTTGTACATATCTTGGAATTTGTCTTTCAGATGAATTCGATTATGAACCGTTTGCCCTTTCCCAGATCAAATCCCGCATGACTATGGAATGGCACGATTCCCTGAATCCTGCATCAACAATTACCCTTAAGGCTGACAAACGCAATAGCATTAATGAGAAAAAAACAATAATTGACGGAATATTCCCTCCGCTTGCCAGGGCTGCAAAATCAATAGGATTTGTAAATGTACTGCCGAATGAGGACGGGGTGATTCGGGAAGTGCCTCTTTTATACCGATTTGGTGAATTTGATCCGATATATCTTCCAATCAGCCTTCGTACTGCAGCATCACTGTTCGCCACTCCAAATGATGAGATCCGTTTCGAACCAAAGAAATACATTGACATAGGCAAACCGCTTAAGATTTTCCGTGATAAAGACAGTTCGTTCAGTGTTTCGTACCCCAATGTAACTATGGCTCAGATTAAAGCAATATGTGATCATGCTGCTGAAATCTTAAATCTTGAGCTCCGTCAGACACTGGATATTACATCACTTCTAATTGCCATCCGTGACCAAAGCGGCAATCTTTCTCTGGAAATGAATATTCCCGGCATTATTCCTTCTGAATTGACAACTGTACTTTTAAAAAGTGACTTCAGGCAGATCCTTGGACTTAAAACCGGTGAAACTGTAAATCTCTCTGATGATATTTTAATGAGAAAAGATTCTGAAACAGACTGGATTCTCAGCGCTCCTTTTGACATTGGCGAATGGTACTTTTCAAATATTGACTTATCTACACTATCCCTTCTTGCATTTGACAGTCTGCCATTTGTTAAAAACGGGGAAAGAAAACTTGTTTTTCATGATTTTTCAGTGAAAAACCAGTTTGGCATTTTAACTTCGAGCATTCCCGTGTTTCGTACCGAAGCGCTTACAGAACTGTGCCGGTTCGGCTATGATCGAATATTATCTATAATTCCGGGCACCCGCAATGATTTCGGGAAAAGTGTCCAGATTCCGCTTACTGAAAACAATTTTAATATTGTTACTTTTTTCGGTCCGAAAGGTAAACCCTTCCCGACCTACAGCTATTACGATATTGTAAACAACAGGGTACAGGGTCAGTTTGACGGGAAAATTTTCTTTGTCGGATCAACAGCCCCGGCCCTTTTTGATATCAAGCCCGTTCCTATCGAGAAAGTATACCCCGGAGTTGAAGTCCACGCGTCGCTTATGAATTCATTTTTGACAAATACATTTATCCGACGTTTATCACCAGTAAAAAATTTCATGCTGATACTTATTGTCGGCATAATAATTGGATTTATAAGCTATATGTTTAAACCACTTACAGGGTCGATTCTTACACTGTTGTCAATTTTCGTCTATTTTCTTATCGCTATGGTCGTATTCAGCAATGACCGTCTGTGGATAGAGCTGACGCGGCCCATTATTACTATTTTCCTCTCATTCTCAATTGTATTTATTTTCAGATACATTACCGAGGAAAAAGACCGCAAATTTCTTCAAAACACATTTAAACAGTATCTTTCGCCTGAACTTATTGATATAATGTATAAAAGCAGGCAGCTTCCGATTCTTGGCGGTGAAGAAGGTGTGCGTACTGCTTTCTTCACAGATATACAGGGATTTTCTACATTTTCCGAAAAGCTCGGTTCGCCGACACGTCTTGTTGAACTGCTTAATGAATACCTTAGCGAAATGACCGATATTCTGCTGAAGCATTTCGGAACTCTTGACAAATACGAAGGAGATGCGATTATAGCATTTTTCGGGGCCCCGATGCGCATGGATGATCACGCGGATCAGGCATGCCTGGCTGCCCTTGACATGCAGAATTCACTTGGACGTCTAAGAAAAAAATGGATTTCCGAAGCAAACAAGTGGCCTTCTGTCGTTCACGAAATGCGAATGCGCATCGGTATCAATACCGGACTCATAACTACAGGCAATATGGGTTCTCTTATCAGGAAAAATTATACCATGATGGGTGATGCTGTCAATCTGGCTGCCAGGCTTGAAAGTGCTGCCAAGCAGTATGGAGTTTACACAATGATAAGCCACAACACTTTCGGACTGATAAAGGACCGTTTCGAAACACGACAGCTTGACAAAATTCAAGTTGTCGGCAAATCCGAACCTGTAACTGTTTACGAACTGATTTCAAATAGAGGGGCATTAAGCCGTGAATACGAAAACCTGCTCCCTCTTTACAATGAGGGTCTTGAATTTTTTTATGCCCGGGAATGGGACAGGGCAATTGCAAAACTTACAGATGCGCTTGAACATGAACCCAATCGCATGATAGTTCCCGGCAACATGTCGCCATCAAAAAAAATCATCAGTTACTGCGAAATGTATAAAATGAATCCACCCGATTCTGACTGGGATGGAGTAACAAAATTAACATCAAAATAGGAGTATCTATGCTGCTGAAACTACTATCTTTACCAATTAGAATTGCACTTCGCATTCTCGGCAGTGCAACCGGCAGTCTTCGCATGTTTCTATCAACGGTTTTCAGTGTATTCATTTTCGTTTTCAAAAACATTCCCGGTATTGCACTGGGAATTATTGCAGGAGTGCTGCTTGGCAAGAAACAATTCAGATAGTTGATAGTAACAAATTTCTATTTTTCTGAATCAGCCCGGGATTTTATAGTTTATTCAGACCTGTATGAAGATGAATAAACTTATACATGCTGATTAGCGCATTGTATTGTCCATAAGTGTGATCCTGACTGCGGAAGTTGGATTTAATCAGCTTCTGGTTTATATGAATATCATATACCGTTCTACTAACTACCTTAAACGTTCCTGAACTATTTTTATTATTGATGATAAACCGTTATGATGACCAGATAAAAGAAGAGATTCGCGCACGATCTGATATTGCCGCAGTGATCGGGCGTTATGTTACTCTAAAAGGATCGGGCGGTTCTTTAAAAGGACTCTGCCCGTTTCATAAAGAAAAATCCCCGTCATTCCACGTTAATGCAGCTAAAGGCTTTTTTCACTGTTTCGGATGTGGAAAAGGTGGTGATGTATTCACATTCCTGCAGGAAATTGAGGGAATAGAGTTTCCTGAAGCCCTGAAAATTCTTGCTGAAGAGAACGGGATCGAGCTTAAAAAACAATCTGAAAATACATACCAGACTGATAGTCAATCCGCAAATCAAACCTTATCAAAAACCGAAATGCTTTCAATCAACGAAACGGCATCACTGTTTTTTTATTCACAGGTTAAAAACTCTCCTGAAGCAATTGATTACTTTAAATCGCGTGGGTTGACAGGTGAAACTGTGCGTGATTTTCGTCTCGGCTTTGCGCCCTCAGCCTGGGGTTCGCTCATAAATTTTTTCCAGACAAAGCAGATCTCACAGGAAAAGCTTGTTGAGTGCGGACTTGCGATTGAAAAAGACAGCGGCGGGGCCTATGACCGTTTCCGCAACCGCGTCATGTTTACTCTTACTGATCTGAGCGGAAAAGCAATCGGTTTTGCCGGACGCGGAATGGATGACAATGCAGTTCCGAAATATCTCAATTCGCCGGAGACCCTTCTTTACAAAAAGAAACACTTTCTCTATGGTCTTTACAAAGCGCGAACAGCAGTCAGAGAATCCGGCATGCTTCTGATTGTTGAAGGATACATGGATTATCTGAGCCTTTTTCAGGCAGGAATACAGAATGTCGCTGCCACATCCGGCACTGCGCTTACACCCGAACATGCCCAGACAATAAGCCGCTTTACAACAAAGATCGTTCTTACTTTTGATTCTGATAATGCAGGTCAGAATGCAGCGGCCCGCGCAATATTTACACTTGCGCCTTTTAATTTCGATATTAATATACTTGCTGTACCTGATGCAAAAGACCCTGATGAATATATAAGAAAATTCGGTGCTGACAGCTTTCGTGAGCTTATAAAAAAAGCACAGGGCTGGATCCCTTTTATTATAAAAAAAGCCAGAGAAGAGAATGATTCGTCAACACCGCGCGGGAAATCTGCTGCTGTTGAATACTTAAATCCGCTTGTTGAATCAATACGGGATCCTATCATACAGGGAAATTTTAAAAAAGAAATTGCGGAACTTCTTGAAATTAAAGAAACACTGATGTACAATGGTTTACATGGTAAGACTGCGGTCAAGGCAGCTGTTGACAGACCTACTGATAGTGATCCATTTCTCTATTCCCTTGAGGGGAGTTTTTTAAGGATACTGATATCAAAACCTGAACTTATTAATGAGGCAAAAAATTATGTTATCCCTGAAACTCTTACGGACCACTTATCCTGTGATATATATTCATTAATTCTCGAGACTTATGAAGAAAAAGCCAGTCTTGAAGGGATAGTGGACAGGGCAAATGATCTAAATACCAGGCAAATGCTTACGCTGCTACTTGTCAAACCAGCTCTTCTGGAACATATCACAGAAGAACTTGTGCAGAAAATTAAAGCTCTGCGCCGCAAGTACCTGCAGGCAAATATCAGGGATGCAAGAATTCAAATGAAAAATGACGCAAATCAGCGAATAGAGCTTCTTAAAAAAATCAAGGATTTTTCTACTCAAATCAAAGATCTGGATGCCAAAGAATGACAAAAAAGAAAGATTCTGTGAAGGAACCCCAGCCTGAAGAAAAGCCGGTTATTGATCGTACCACGCAGCGGTTACGAAAATTAGCTGCACTGCAGGGATTTGTTACTGAAGCGCAAATTGAAGAAGTTGCATCAACCACGCAGGAGCGTGACCGCGTTCAGGAAATTCTGCACCGTGAAAACATTACCATTAACACATTTGTAAAGGAAAAGGAACCACTTTACGAACGGCGTACAAGAAAACTTATTGCTGCACGCCGTCACCCCAAATACACTGATCCCACATGGGTTTATCTAAACAGTGTCGGGCGGGTTCCACTGCTTTCACGCGGTCAGGAAACTGAGTATGCAATGCAGATGGAGTACGCACATGGAAAGCTCTTTGATATGGCTTTCAGATCCGCTACTGCACTTGACAGTCTATATAGAATTGCAGATGAGCTCAAACATAATGAACTTGAATGCATTGATGTTCTTCAGATTGAGGAAGAGCAGGCAGAAAAGACAGAAGAACATGAAAATTTCAGAAAAGAATTTTTACGCATTGTATCACTCATAAAACGTAAGACAACTCAGATCGGCAACCTTGAAAAAGATAAAACCAGTGATGCAAATAAACAGTATGATGAAGTAATTGCTTTATGCCGTCAGCTTCGCCTCAATACAAAACAGATAGAGTTGATTTTAGAGAAGTTCAAGATAACTCTCAAAGAAAAAGGCGAAGAGGCACAATTTGAAGAATTTGCACACTGGGAAGAGATGCGGAATCAGGCCAAATGTGCAATTATTGAAGCGAACGTGCGCCTTGTTGTCAGTATCGCTAAAAAATATATCCTCAGAGGAATGGAGATAATTGATCTTATTCAGGAGGGTAACCGCGGACTTATTAAAGCCGTTGAGAATTTTGACTATCGTAAGGGTTACAAATTCAGTACATATGCCACATGGTGGATTCGCCAGGCAATATCAAGAGCCATAAATGATAAATCCAAAGCTATACGTATTCCTGCAAACACACTTGACCTGGTCAATAAAACAGTTCGTTTGTGCAAAAAATGGGTTATGGAGAAGGGGTATGAGCCAAGTCATGAAGAACTTGCCGAAGCACTGAGTACTACGGTAAGTAAAGTTCAGATGGCACTCGAGTATTCCATGGAACCAATCTCACTTGACATGGAAATCGGTAATGACGGCGGTACAACTGTCGGTGAATACATTGAAGACACCAAGGCCGAAGATCCATCAGAACGCATCTCTCTTATGCATTTACGCGATCAGATCAAGCAGGTTCTCGATTCACTTGCTCCAAAAGAGAAAGAAATCGTGCTTATGCGGTTTGGTCTTGATGACGGAAGAATAAAAACACTTAAAGAGATAGGTGAAATATTCAATATATCACGCGAGCGTGTCCGTCAGATTGAAACAAAGGCGTTAAGCAAGCTCAAGCATCCAAGTCGCACCCGTCAACTGATGGCCTGGAAGGAAGAACGCACTGAAACGATTTCTGATGAAGAGTATTTTTGAAATACAACCATAGTTTTTAAAAGGGCGCAGATACTTTGCGCCTTTTTTTATAACTTAAAACGCGTAATTAAAATTTAGGAATAATATGAATAAGCCCCAACAGCAGGACGCTGACATAATCGCTGCAAAAATCCTCACCTTACGCGGCAAAAAGGTAATGCTTGACAAATAACTGGCACCCCTTTACGATGTGACAACCGGTAACCTTAACAAAGCAGTACAGCGCAATATTGAACGGTTTCCGGAAGATTTTATGTTCCAGCTATCCAAAGAAGAAGCTGATTCTTTAAGATTCCAATCTGGAATCTTAAAGCGTGGGCAGCATTCCAAATACCTTCCCTACGCATTCACAGAACAGGGCGTCTCAATGCTCTCCGCAGTAACAAACTCTCCTGTTGCCATTGATATCAGCATCAGGATCATGCGGGCATTTGTAAAGCTTCGATCAATTCTTGCTGATAATGATGCTCTGCGCTATGCCGTTGAGGGTCTCGAACGCAGAGCCGGAAAAGAGGCGAGATATAAAAATTTTATCAGCACTTTTATTTTTTATCTCTTTACCGAGACTTTGAACCGAGGCACCTCTTCCACATGTATATCGCCTTCGTTCTTTATTTTTACATCAACTACATAAGTACCTGCCCCGACAATACGACCATTCCTGTTTCTACCATCCCAGAAAAAGTACACATTGCTCTTATTCTCATCTGACAAACACTTCTCTTTACGAACAATATTCCCGAATGCATCAAAAATCGTCACATCTATTGTTCCCCCCAGATTTACTTCACTTTTTATGCGTGTTGTATCCGGTGTAAAGAGTATCATTATTCCTTTCCCTTCATCTGCAGCATCCGCAGCATCACTGTAGCTTCTAATATTATCATTGTCAACTGTCGGAGTGAACGGATTTGGACCGCTCTTTACAGATACTGTAAAAGGAATCTGCATTGATGTCATAGGTGCATACCTGTTATCCTCATACTTCTGCGCGTTTCCGTTTCTATCAATGACCTTTTCTGCAACATCAATTCTTATTGAATCAGACTTATCTGGAAACTCTACACCCTCATACGATGATACATAGAATATCTGTCTCGATGCATCTCCGGTAGCTGAAAAACTGTTTTCCAGAATCATGGAATATGACGCGCCTGAAGGCATATTCATAAAAGTAAAGGGTTTTTCCGCATTTATGTTTTCAATCTCTTCGGAAAACACTACAGTCAGTGTATCAATATAATTACCGTTTGTCTTCTCTGATGACGGACGAAGAACAGCACTCATGATTACAGGAGCAGCCATATCAAATACTGACGTCTTCATGATATTATCAGAAAATTTCGCATGCTTTGCAGTAATCTTCATACTGCCGCTCGTAACAACCTTACTCCCTGTCAAAAGTCCCCTGATATCAATCTGAACAATTGTATCATTTACCTGTGATATTTTACTCTTATCAATATCGACATCTTTGTCATCAGCCCATTTCAGAGTGACCGATAAATCTCCGGAGTTTATTTTCTTGACAAATTTTACCACCACTTTGTCCAGACAGCCATTCTTATCCGCCGTATAGTAAGCACTGACAAGTGTCGGCGGAGCCTCCCTGATACTTATCGGCCTCTTAGGATTGTTCATATGTGCATGATTGTTGGCCATATCTGTAAGAGTTCCGCTGCTATTGATAAAAAGCGAATCGCCGTCACTTATTCCGCCCGCACAGCTGACCACCATTTTCATGGTATTATCAGTCTGCTCAATAATTCCGGCAACTGTGACCTTATTTTCCTGACCATTATGCAGAAGCAGCATTACTCCTGACACATTCATGTCAAGATTGACAGATTCAGAAAATGCCACTGTAATTGTATCATCTCCGGAACCGATCTTTTCATGAAGTATCACATCAGCTGAAATGACTGGACCCGTGCTGTCGTACAGTGTAAATGGCGTCACTTTTGTGACACCCTGACTTTCAAGAAATGATCTTGCGGTGCTTTTTGTACCGAGAGTATAGGCTGTAACACAGGCATCCAGTGGTTTTGCCAAAGTGACTGTCAGTATATTGCCATCATCTGTAAATGTATCAGTTCCTTTTCGCAGTGTGCGCATATCTGTTGCTGACGGAAATCCGAAGTTTATTGAATCAGGAACTATTTTCAGCTCAATACTGTAGCTTACAACCATTTTGTCAACCGAGCCATCACCGTCACTGTCGAAAAATGCACCGTTTTTAGCAAGAGGAAAATCAGCTTTACTTACAAGATATGTCTCGGATATATCGGACGAGTCTGTCGGATCCATGTAGAAGAATGTTATTTTCTCCCCGCCGCTCATCGCAATCTGACTGCTGCCTGTCTGCGACGCTGGCAGGTTGACAACAGCTACAGGCGACGCCGTCTGAAATATTCCTGTTGAATCCCCTGTTTCTGTAAGCGTCACTTTCAGTGTATCTTCCGCTGTCGCGTTTATCACAGTGACATAGATTACATCTTTCGATTTACCTTTCAGATTGCCATTGCGGTCTGAAACAACAATATGAATTTTACTTGTATCTATATGAGCGGTATCATTTACAAGTGCTACCATATTCTCATCTTTAAGACTTATTGTCGATGGATAAAGCTGAGCGCCGGACTCCACATAGAAACTGTGAATCGCATTTGCACAACCGTAACAATCAGTACACTCTGATGACGGGCCGGCAAATATCACTATATCAACAGGGTTACGGCCGTTTTTCAGTTTTACAGGAATCGCATAGTCATACCACTGCTTTGTTGAATTCCACACAGCATAGGATGACGGATTTGCAAGCGCAGCACCGTTCACCCATATATCGTTTATCTTTCCATCCGCCGGAGTTATTACCGCATGCCCCACCACATCAATTTTTGAATTCAATGTATAAAAGTAATCTTCAGACGGGTTATTTACGGGCGATGTCACCTGAGACTTCATTTCGTAAACAGTCTTCTTTGTCGACTGCTCTTCCTTTGACGGTGAGTAGCCCCAGACAAACTCTCCCTTTCTGTAAACTGTCATATAATAATTTACAGGAAGGTTCCAGTAATTGTCATCTACATCATTCTTGGCACCTTCAGGAACACCCGGATAATCAAACGGCTCTCCATCCGCGACACTGTGAGGACCGAAACTCCAGTCGGAGTCACTGATCTCATGCTTTGCAGCCTGATTCATAAGATCCAGATAAGGGGCAAAAGGGCTGCGTCTGTCAAACAGCACATCAACTCTTATCCGTGAACCTGATTTCATTTCAACACCCCACAATGGAATTGACAGGTAGTAGGCATAGGTGCCGTCTTTCTCATTGTAGGTATCTTCCATTTTAATTGGTTTCTGACTTGAAATATTATTTCTTATATCACTGTTTTCACCAAATTCCGCCTGAAACCCCGACTCATCATAAACGATTCCAATATCAAGTCGAGCGGCAAGATCATTCTCAAATGTATAATTAGTGGCCTCGTCATCCTTTGCCCTGAAATAAATTCTGACATCAAGTGAATCATATGCCTTTGAGTCCTGATTGATTATATTCATACCCAGTGCCGTCATATCACTCCATTTATAACGCAGTGCACGGATATCAAAATTTACATGTTCAACAGGAGTTGTAAACTTATAGTAGGCCCCGCTGTTGTCATCAATGCTTGTCCCGGACTGCACATAAAAGTAATAGGTAGTCTGTTCTTTCAAGCCGCCGATTTTCATATAATGAAATTTAACCGGTACTCCTGCGACATCTCCGCTCTGAGCTTTTGCCGGCGGTATTTCAGTTCCGTACACTATCTTACTGTCAAATTCACCGTTTGGAGTGTACCAGAATATCTCCGCTGAATCGGAAGTCACCTTGCAGACTTTTACATTTGATATCTCTGCATTTGACGGACAATTCTGAAGTGTTGTAAATGTAAACAGTACAGACTTTCCCTCTTCGTCAACATTCATGACTGTTGAATCTCTGCCGAAAAGATCGCTTACGATTACATTGAAATTATAGACTGTTCCGTTCTTAAGCCCTGTCAATTCAATTCTATGAATGATCGCTGCTGAATCAGACTTTTTAGTCTGATCCGGTGAGGCTCCAGTTCCGTATTGTATAGTTGAATTGCCAAAACGAGACTGCCTTACTTCGATAATTGCACTCTCGCAGCCTACATAAACTGTTCTTACAGTACCAGCCGGTTTACCGATAATTTCTTCTTTAGCAAGTCCGGCGACGGGCAGAAACAGTGCAGAAGTACCGTCAATACCTGTTTCAGAGTGCCTGTAATCATCATAATGTTCAGAGTACAGATTATCCGCGGCAGTCGGCTTATATCCTCCCTGAAGCGCTCCGACAGGGGGGGAATATTTGTAAAAAGCACCTGCAACGTTTTTACCTTCAGGGTTGGCAGCTCTGTGATGCGGATGGTTGAAATTCTTATTTCCCACTCCGTAAACCATACTGATATCCCACGGGTTGACACCAAACATATAATCCATTTGTCTTATGAAAACCTTCTTTACATCTGCTGCTTTCCAGTCAGTAGATGCAGGAGTATTTGGAAGTTCCATGCCCTGGATTTTAGTTGCAATGTCATAGTAACAGTACATCTCTGTTATATTTCCTGCCTGATATCTGTTCCACACCCATTCCTGCTGTGTAAGCATTGTCATCCACGGCAACTCATACTTGATATTATTCGGAGCCCAGCCGCCATGTGACGGAAGAACTATTGTCTGATCTCCTACTCCAACATGACCAAGACTCGCAATCAAATTATACACAGTTTTTTCAATCAGGGATTTACGTTGACTGTCAGAGAGTCCAAGCGTTGTGCAGAAATTCTCATCATTGAGCACAAGCCGGAAAAAACTCCACAGTGCATAAACATGTACTGATGCCCAGTCAGTATTTGCAGGTGATCCGTGGGTGAAATCAACATTCTGATTTGCAAACCAGCCGCCTTCAAATGAGAATTTCGGAAATGTTGTATTTCCCTTTGAACCAATTGTTTTATCAAAACAAAGATCATTCAGATATTTTTTATCACCGGTTGCCCAGATAAGTGCTGATGCCGCAAGTGCAAGTTCATCATTGGTAATTGAACATCCGTTATAAGCAGGTGTCTCTGTACCCTTCTGATTATTTATCGCAAAAGCATAGAGATCTTTAGCTGCTTTAAGACAGCGGTCAGAATAATCCTTATCATAAATTTTAATTACTTTTGATACAAATGCAAGGTTTGTAGCATAATCCCCGATTATATTGCCACCGACTTCATTGCGGGCAGCACGAACCGGACCTCCGCGTTTTTGAGGCATTTTGTCCTGATATTCCGGCCGTCCCCACCACATATGATCTTGACCAAAATCAGCCATGGATGTTATCATTTTTGATACATTTCCGCCTGCATGATCATAAGAATTCAGAATGTAATCCGAGCCATGTTTCGCTTCATAAAGAATATCAGGAATTCCATCAGTTATTAGTGTCACCCCCTGATTTGCACTGTACGCATCCTCATCTCTATCCTGAAAAGCCGCGGCAGACAATCCAAGAACTGCTGCTGTATGTCCTATTGTTATACCCTCTTTAAGATGATCACCGCAGTCATGCCAGCCGCCTGTAATCTCATCTTTCATATGACAGGCCGGATGAAACCATGAATTGTCATTGCCGCACCTGTTGACTCCATAAAACTTGAGCAGCGCATTCCGTACCCAGCTGTAAAGCTTTTCATTAACTGAGAAATCCGCTGAGGTATCAGAACCAACTACAACGCGGTAAATACCCTCTGACAATGTAGGTAATTGACCAAGATAGATAGTCCCGGAAAATTTTTTACTGTCAAGAATGTATCGGGTATCTCCGCCGGTAACAAGCTGAGCATTATTTGATGCCTTGATGTGAAACTGCCCGGATGAAGTATTGGTCGTAGCCGTAAAAGTACCACTGCCTGCTGATTCACCCTGTTTATTTATCACTTTAAAACCAGACGGAGCGCCGGACCCTACATAATAGAAATATTTATCATCCTGTGGTCTGTATCCGGCCTGATTGATTCGTATTGGAGAAATTCTGAGGTTGATGGAATCTCTTTTAAGCTGATCCATCGTATCCGGAATAGGAACCGCAATCTCAGCATACGGAAGCGGATCTGTTACTGCCTGAGCAGAAAGTTGTGATGGAAAAATCAGAAGCGCTAATAGCAAGCAGTGCTTTTGCATAAGAGTATTTCCTGTCATTAACTGAAAATGTTTTACAGTTATATTTTACTTGTTTTAACTATCAATGAAAGCTGACGCTGCAAAGATAGCATTTTATATTACTAAAAGCTATTAATTCAATACATTAGCCGACTTTTCAGGAACAATACTTTTTACAAAATCCGATCCCGAAATAGTTAATCTGCACTTTATTATAAAAAATTTTAATCCATACGTAAGATACCAGCATCGTATTAATATATACACCTGATAGGAAAAATACTTGTTTTCTGAATAAAATGCTTAATACTTGTTATCAGTCGCTACTTTTCCAGGAATTATTTGTATTCTGATGTATTCATATGCAGATATTTATAGGGTACCGCATGCATTGATATTTGAACTGAAAGCCGTTTAAACTGTTATTAACGCGTGGGGCAATTCGTGAATTGCCCCTACGTTTGTATATTTTCAGACTATCTTTGACAGATGATAATGCGGGATAAAATTACCGGATAATAATTTTCAGACTACTGATTCGTATTCTCAAGAGCTTCCTTAAATTTCTCATTTGAAAGCACCTTCATCGCCAATATGTCAAGATTAGACGACGCATTTGCAATTAATGCCGCTTTATCAGCATTTAAAGATGGGGATGGAAATGTAACCCTGACTGTCTCCTTAAGGACTATCCGGCCTTCAATGTAGCCTTCAATTATCATCTCGGCACTGTTTTCGGAATACTTTGGAATATTGATCCTGAAATCAAACATACCTTTTGGTGCGCTGCTTTGTGCCTGATTTACTGATACATTTATTGTGGGAGAAAAGGCTCTCTGCCAGTATGAAGGCGGCTCCTGCATTAATAGGCCGGCATGCTCAAAAGCAGCTTTTACCCAGTTTTCAAAATAATCCTCAAGATCATCGACATTATATTTAACCCTTCCGTCATCACTGCCATAATCCTCTTCGTCAAGAGACTCGATTGAGGAGACAAATATGGCCTTGCCTTTACAATACGCAAGACTGTCAGTTTTAAACTGCGGGGCATAATTTACATCTGCAAGATTGATTTTCATCTTTTTTCTCACAGAATCATTAGCGTTGACTATACATAATCCGATAAATATTATAAAAACAGATCTTGAGATCATCTGAGAAATGCAGTTCATGTTTTACCTCTTAGCTTACGCTTGACACGCAATAAAATGTAATAAACCGCACATTTCTGAGCGGTTTATTAAGTTATCTTATCATATTAAATACAACAGGCTGAACGATCATGGATTCTCACCGTTTTCATCGGTTTTTATAATCCAGTTTTCTCCTCCTGTGATAATGCAGCCTCCATCGCTTGTCAAATTCATCGATGTACAGTATTCATCCCCAGTAGTACCATATGTTGCTTCCTTGATAATTGTACCTGATGAATTGGTTCTTGCTATGTATATGTCGTTTTGACCCTGCCCGATAAGCTGTGTTGAACCGGCAAAAATGTACCCATCACTTTTAGGTTGTGCAGAAATGATACTATATGAATTGGAATATTTTTTAAACATATTTACTGTACCGGTTTGTGATACTTTCAATAAATAGCCTTCACTGGTTGCGCCGCCATATACACTTCCACCGATTATACAGTCACCATCACTCATCAGCTCAACAGAATTTGCATTTGACAAACCATTAGTTCCAAGCTCCGATGAAAAATAACTGCTCCATTTTTTAATTCCCTGATCATCGATTTTTATAGCACATGAATTTGATCCCATATTTGCCTGGCCAATCATCATATACCCGTCATCGGCTGTCTGAATGCAGTCATTTAAATTATCAATTCCCCCTGCATCATATTCATATTCCCATGTAATAGACCTCGATGCATTGAGTTTAACTAAAAAGAAATTATAATTAGTTGACCCGCCAATAATGTACCCATTATCCTTTGTTATTCTGGCACTGGAACCTGTATAAGAATAGCCACTCTTAAAATAGCTGTGGGACCAGGGCTGATTTCCATTTTGTGCATAACATACCAAATCAATATAATTGTCGTCTACTGTACCGGTACCTGTAATGACATACCCTGCAGCAGCTTTCTTAATTGACGATACAGAAACTGCCGAAAATGTTCTTGTCCAGGTTGTATCACCATTCTGATTTAATTTTATCGCTATTCCCATAAGGTTGACACCGGAAATACTGTTAATTGTACCAGCAGCCATATATCCACCATCATCAGTCTGAATAATATCCTTAAGGGACAACTCACTATATTGCTGCATCTGCAGCTGCTTAACAAATGTCAGACAGACAAACACGGCCTGAATTGTCGCATTTCCCTGAGTCAACCTGACAGCAGTACTTGCTGAGGTTGAACTGGTTATTGTCGCGGATCCTGTTGTAACATTCCACTGTTTGAATTTATATCCACTTGATGGTGCCGCAGTAATAGTTGTTACAGCTCCTGAATCAACTGATACATTTCCTGACAGATTGACAGTACCGTTTACAGGAGTGCTTATTGTCAACGTGTACTTTTTAATTACCCACTGTGCATACAAAGTCATATCGGATTTAATTTTAAAGGTTGCTGCTACCGCCAGAACTGTACCGCTGCCGTCGGCTTTAGTGTTCCATCCATTAAAGTCCTGACCCATTTTTTTCATAGCGCCAGTATTACCTGCAACAATTACTACTGCGTTTGAATCAAAAGTTCCTTCATCCGGAGCTGAACCGACAGTACTGCCGTTGCCATCATAGGTCAAGGTGTAGGTTTTAATCCACTTTGCAAATAAAGAAATTTCACCGGTTGTACCCAAGGGAATTGCTGTAACAGCCAAACCACTGAAAGTTGAATTAGAGTACCATCCGCCAAATAAATTCCCTGCTTTGGTCGGTGCACTTAAAGTTATTGTTGGAGTAAGTATTGTATATGTTGCCGGATTGGCTGCATTATTAGTTCCGCCGTTAAGTGTATATACTACTGTGTATGTTGACAATGTCCACTGGGCGTAGAGTGTATCATTGGCAGCACCTATCGCGTATATGCTTCCGGCAGCATGTGCTGTTCCGGTACCTGCAGCTTTAGTATTCCATCCTGTAAATGTACTGCCTGTTTTGACAAGTGTGCCGGCTGCGGCCGCCGTAACTGATGCTCCCGCCGGATAGCTGTTTGCATCAACAGGGAGAGTTCCGCCAGTACTGCCGTTTCCATTATATGTAACTGTAAAGGTCGGATTTGCTGTCCACTGCGCATAGAGTGTATCATTGGCAGCACCTATCGCGTATATGCTTCCGGCAGCATGTGCTGTTCCGGTACCTGCAGCAACAGTATTCCATCCTGTAAATGTACTGCCTGCTTTGACAAGTGTACCGGCCGCTGCCGCTGTAACAGGTGCACCTGCTGCATATTTATTTGCATCAACAGGCACTGTACCGCCGGTACTGCCGTTTCCAATGTAAGTTACTGAAAATTTTGTATACTTTACAATCACAGGAAATGCACTTTTGTTTGCTTTTGCTGAACTGTCTGTTGCGACAAATGTAATTGTATCATCTTTACCAGATGTCAACCCTGTTACAAGTGCACTGTAAAGAGAGTCTGAACTCTTGACAACTGCAACAGGCGTTCCTGCAAATGTACAGGTTACTGACGCAACTCCGCTTTCATCTTTACATGATACAATAACTGTAATTGTATCTTTCAAAACAACCGCACCATTAGTCAGCGGGTTCTTCAGGCTGACCACCGGAGGTACATTATCCGCCATTGCCGGATCATAAATAATGGTCACCGGCATTACGGATACATTTGATGAACTGTCTGTGGCCTTGAATGTGAGTACATTTATACCTGCTGTAAGGCCGCTTACTGATGCAATAAATGAACTGCCTGTACCTTTTGCAACCGGTATCGCAATTGTGCCGAGCATGCAGGTTACTTCACGGATGCCGCTGCTGTCCTTACACGAAACCTCAACACTCAGCGATGACGAACTCACCTTTGAGCTGTCCTTTATCGGATTGACAAGTGTAATGACAGGTTTTACAGTATCAGTGACTGGAGGGTCATACGTAACATATACAGTAATAGAATCACTGTTTTTACCTATTGATTTATCAGTTGCCCTGATCTTTATGGCTGTCCTCTGCCCCTTGACAAGGTTAGTGATGACGCACTGGTAAATGCTGTCTCTGTGTACTGAACTGTCAACAAACAATGCTGATCCGGCTGTGAATGAAACATTCCTTATTCCGGCAGCGGCATCTGAAACTTTGACTTTACAGGTAAATGACGATGTGTATGTTGTCAATACTGAATCAAGCGGAAACACGCGCGTCAGAAGTGGCTTTACTGTATCAGATGCGCTTATGTTAATATATATTTTTATTCTTGACATATCACTGTTTTTCTGAGCAGTGACAGTTACAGTATCCCTTACTGAGCCGAATGGAACCTGAAAAACAAGTTTTTTATTATCAATCATTCCCTTGTTTACACTTAACTGCACAGTTGTATCTGAAAGAAATGATACAACCGACAGATTGATCAGTGCACCTTCAACTGCACTGATTGTCACTGTATCCTGTTTTAAAAGAAGCGCGGTTTCTTTCGCAACTGCTATACTGTATGTAATTGTTTCCTTTTTGTTATTAATAACTGCTTCAACTGAAAAAACATACACCTTTACTTCTGATGGAGTGAAGACAAAACAGAGAGTATCAACCCCTTTATTAATTGACACAATTTCGCCTGTTTTAAATATCTCTGCATTAAGAAGCTTCATACTGTTTACAGTATCAGTCTCTGATGTCTCAACTGTAAACACAAGCGTGTCTATCGTTCCCGATGGCATTGCTTTTACAGATGATGTCTCCTGAAGCCTTATTTTTGGCTCTGATACAACTCTTATTGTTGCTTTTTTCAAATCAGTGCCGCTTTTCGCAGTTAATGTTATATTGTAAACAGTATCACGCGAAGTCGTTACTATTAAAAGTGCCTTTGAACCGGTGCTGATAATTTTCAGTCCTGATTCATCAAGTGCAGGTTGTGATTCAGCAGTAAATACAATTGCACCGCCGGCAGGGCTTGTTGATGCAACAAATGTCATTGTATCAGGTTTACCGATAGTAACAGTATCTGAAAGCTGCGGCATTGTGTCAAATGAGACAGACAGCTGTTTGGGGGCAATTTCGATAATCTGAGAAAATTGCTTGACTGTATTGTTCTCAAGCACCACATCAATGTTGATTGTTTTTTTTCCGAAAGTGGTGAATGTACGAATGGTCTTCAATGTATCGTAAACCTTATCATCCAGAGCTGTAACGGCAAACGTATCTGAAAGTATATTATCCGGGTAGAACACTCTAACCTGCTTTGCCATATTTGGATATTTTATGATGATACCAAATTGTACCGCCTGATCCTGATAATTTATACCGGAACCGTTGACGGTAATTAAAGTAGCGTTTACATTATTATAATCCTCGGATGGATTTGTAGGAATTTCACGGCACATCATCAATAAAAACAGGGATATTATAGATATTGAGCATACAACGTATAACAGACTACGTCTCATACTGACTCCTTCACAATCGGGTTTTATTTCATTTCTGAAATCTTGTTCTAAACGGTTCGCATAATATACATATTTTGGAAGACTGAAGCACTAAAATTTTCACCACATTTTACCTGTATACAAGATTGTCTATTTAGAATACAGTAGAATCAGGTCTTGGGATTTTGTAAGTTGAATTGTAAAAAAGCATCCAAGTACAATTGCAGTACATTTCCTTCTACTGATCTTAATTTCAATTGAACATGTAACATTGTTAATATTGTAGATTTAAGTAGCCGGATAGTTCATTTTTTTCCTTACGGGAAGCATCTGCTTGTGATTGTTATTTTTCTTTCTGATAAAAAAAATTTGAATTAATGTACTTCCAATGAAGTGCCCCAGTTTTTCAGAGCAATGTGCTGTAATAATTTCAAGCGTCCTTAACAAAATAACACTCCTGCGGCACACAGCAGCCACTCATAGACACTTCAACTATTCCCGGCTGCCATATTTCCACCTGTTTACGGACGTATCCTCAGAACCCGTCACAGTACCCGGTGGAAGCGGCACAGGAATCGTACTGCGCGACTGAACAGCCTTGAATAATTGACGCTCAGAGAATCGCACAGGACCTGTCGCAAATTCCTGCACATTATAACACTTTGTAAATGAATCGTAAAACGCAGGGTCACGCTGCGGCAGGATAAATGCCTTGCCGGCATTTCCTGAAGTATCTATATAGCTGATATAAAGACGGGTGAATATTCCGCCGCCTCGCCTTGACGAAAAGAGTATCCAGTGCCCGTTTGCAGACCACGAATGCCAGCTTTCATTGTACTCGCTGTTGATATCCAGTTTACGGTATTGCCGCGTCGCGATATCCATTATATATAAATCACTGCTTGCCTTCGTATATGGATAAGGACCGTAATCCTGCATACAGAAGAGACAGAATTTATTGTCAGGAGAAATTCTCGGCAGCGCGATACTGAGGCCTGTCTGCTCCGAAGAAAGAACAGTGTCAATATCACCCCATCTGTCCTGAATTGAATCATAGGCGATTCGCAGAAGACTGTATTTTGTCCTGTTGAAATTATCCGGAGGTTCTTTACTGTTATCACTCCAGAGAACAGGTGAGCTGCAGAAGTAAAGATGTCGGCCGTCAGGTGACCATGCGGGCCATGTTCCCAGCACCCCCTGCATAGACAGCTGCGGCACAGGTACAATACTGCGTTTTGCAACATCGTAAATGACAATGCAGGAAGTGTTGTCATAGACATCTATGAACTGCCTGCCTACAGCATGAAAATACTGCTGCACCTTGTAAACAGAAAATGCAATGTATCTGCCGGAAGGGTGCCATGATGCATGACCAAGCCTTGACGAAAGTGTAGTTATGCTGTCGCCGTCGGCGATAATTGTTTCAGCACCGCCGGATGCGCTTCGCAGCTGCAGCACAAAGCGGCTGGGGTCGTTGTTCATTGGTGTATGGCAATTGACACATTTAAATGCGTTATTTTCTGTATAATTTCGGGTGTAGTTGTTTGTATTTACAAGTACATTCTCTTTAAAAGAGGTGAGATCCCTCTGGCACTGGCGAAGATCTCTCCAGTAACTGTACTGGAAATTAAGCAGGCGGTATGTGCAATAACTGTCAATCGGTTCAGCGGCAATAGTATTTTCAATTGTCCTATACCTGCGCCACTTTCCTTTGTCACTCAATGAGTAAACCGTAATACGCAGCTTGTTTCCGGCATTCTCTGAAAGAAGCTTTTTCCAAGAAGCGTCATTAATGCTGACAGTGCCTTTTCTGCCCCGTACAATGATCGCGGATCCATTGACAGA
>Ga0209800_10001093_pt1 | contig 31494 bp, 33 predicted proteins | sample Higcelweek8metaG_FD_187174 | JGI IMG/M metagenome (GOLD analysis project Ga0209800, IMG submission 187174) | Freshwater pond sediment microbial communities from the University of Edinburgh, under environmental carbon perturbations - High... | ecosystem: Environmental > Aquatic > Freshwater >...
CCGGTTCCCGGGTAACTGCCCCAATACATCCCCGTTGAGATGTAATCACAGATTTTTATATTCGCCATTAACAGATACCGCCCGGCTGTTGAAAGGGTCAAGAGCCCGGTCAATAAGTATCGCCGCCTCTATTCTGAGGATCGGACGCTTCAATACATCAGACTCGTTGCCGGTAATCACGGCAATCCCGGCCAGCGCATCTGCAAGTCCTGATTCATTGATTTTGAGTTTGTTCTGAAGGGCAGTCAGGCGAATAAGGTCAACCGTCTGCTGAACTGTAAGGACAGTATCGCTGAAGTCATACTCTGTCAGCGGCCAGACTTCCAGTAATCCCTCCAGTTCGGAGGCAAGAGTGATGTCATATGCCCTGAAGAATGTCTGGTTCGACCATCCCTGGCTTACACCGGAACCTTTCATAATGCCTGTTGAACCAATTCTCTGCAGTGTGGTAAAATACTTATGGTCACATGGGAGGTCCAGGTAGGGAAGAAGGTACCCGCCGGCATCCAGTAACGTATTCTGCACCTGCCTGACAGGTACTTCGGAAATGCTGATCCCTTCAGTTACAGCATGAGCTGCCAGTGCGCCGGCAGCCTGGCCTATCTGCATCACAACAGGCTGCAATCGAGTCGCCCCGTTTGCCAGGTTGGTTACCGAAATAGATTTTTCAGCAACAATCAGTCCATCCACCCCTTCAGGAATGAGAGTTCCCAGCGGCAGGCCGAATGATGGAACCGGGTAGAAACTGAGATCAGGCAGTGAATCGGATCCGGTATAGGCCGAGTGGTGATGGTCTACCGGATAATCACCCACTGCAATGCAGGTACGGTAAAGCTTATCGGGCTGATCAAAGGGAGCTGTGATGTGATTGAGTGTGAATCTCACCATCCCGTTAATCCTTCTTGATTCGCGATGGTAGGGTATGAACGGGAGGCTGTCGGCCGTTGGGAACTCATCATCTGCAAGAGCCAGGGTTTTGCAGCCCAGTTCATTTCTTATGAACCACAGGAAAGAAAGGGTCTTCTGTTTTGCAGCCTTGATTGCTTCAGCACGTTCCACTGGATCCATTTCTGTCATATTGATGTAACAATCGTTGCCTGACAGTGGCCAATTGATCATGTACTTGTTGTTCGGAAGTTTCCCGTAACTCAGCATCTTGTCGCATGTCCAGGCCGCCTTGCCTTCTTCCCCGCCGTTGCAGAGAGGGTTGATGCATGAACATTCGAATAGTGAAGGATCATAGTCTTCAGGCTTCGTCACAGACACCTCCCTGCCATAATCCTTAAGAATGGCCACATATGTAAGATCCTGTATTATATTGTTTGCCTCCTCAGGGGCGATCGCCTCTCCGGTCTCATGCCTTGAGTCCATTCCAATGTCATATTTGACACCGCACATCTTTGAAATATCCCCAAGTTCAGTGGCGTCGATTAGTATTTTTGAGCGGTATTTTACAATGCCGCTATCCGTGTCTGCCGTAATATACCAAATGTCTCCGCGGCGTTTGACATGTTCCACCCGGGTGCGACGCAATACCTTCAAGCTGGGTTCATTCGCCGCCATTTCAGAGAGAATCATGTTGCCCACCGAGGGTTCAAACATTATATTGCTTACCCAACCGGTCTTTAAATGTGAATCGTCCCCGTAATATGATACAAGGGAATCTATGAACTCACCCCAGATGCCTCCCCTGAGATTGTAATTGCCGTCTGCAGCGCTCACCCCGGCACTCGTGAGCATTCCTCCAAGCCAGTCAAATTCCTCCGCGATAACTGTACTGACACCCATCCTGGCAGCCTGAATCCCGGCGGCCACTCCGCTTGTGCCTCCACCGGCAATGAATACATCGGTTTTTATTGGTTCTGTGCATGAGCAAAGGAGGAAGAAGCCAGTCAGTAACCAGGCAGGGTGACTCCGGGGACGGGCTCTATGGCTGAGGACTTTTGAATTACCTGGTGACATGAGACTCTGACGGGGTAATGAAGAGAATGAAAATATTAATAAATTTATGGGAAAATATTGATATTGGGCAACGGGACAAAGCTTGAATCACAATACAAAAACACCATATGAACCTCAACAGGAGAACTTTTATGAAAACAGGTGCGATGGCGATAGCCGGCACTGCTCTTTTTGGCAACTCATTCTGTGCTTCTCAGCGTAAGAGTGCTGTCACAGGCTTGCAGCTTTATTCAATCAGGGATGACATGGCACGTGATCCCCTGGGGTCTCTGGCACAACTGGCGGAGATGGGATACAGAAATGTTGAGCATGCCAGCTATTCTGACAGGAAGTTCTACGGTTACGTGCCGGCTGAGTTTAAAAAGGTCCTTGACGAACAGGGTCTCAGCATGGTGAGCGGACATGTTGAGTTCGTCAGGACTGACTGGGATGCAAGTGCCAACGACTTTTCCGACAGGTGGAAGTACACTGTTGAGGATGCCGCAACCTGCGGGCAGAAGTATGTAGTCACTCCATGGCTCGAGGAGGGTATCAGGAGGAATTATGACGATTTCATGACCTTCATGGATGTATTCAACAGGTGCGGAGAACTCTGCAACAAATGGGGTATGAAGTTCGGGTACCACAATCACGATTTCGAATTCAGCGAGAAATTCAACGGGGAAAGCCTGTTTGATATAATGATGAGGAGCATTGATCCCAAACTTGTTGTTGTTCAGCTGGATACCGGAAACCTTTTTAACGGTGGTGCTGTTGCAAAGGATGTTGCTGACCGTTACCCCGGCAGATTTGAATTCGTCCACCTGAAGGATGTTATCAATACAGGAGATGAGGGACGCTTTGAGAGCACCATTGTCGGTGAGGGTTTGGCCGATGTACAGGAGGTCCTTACAATGATAGAAGAGTCCGGCGGAGCCCGGGTGATAATAATTGAGCAGGAGGCATACCAGGGCAAGACACCGATGGAATGCGCCCGCCTGAACCTCGAGATGATGAAGAGCTGGGGATACCGGCTGTAAAAACTGATTCTTATTAAAAACTACATAATTGTGAAGTCAGGAGCGGGTTGAAGAAAGTGTTTTTGCATAGTGGCAGACCAGGACATTTTCCCTGTTGCCATGCCAGTTATGCAATCCATTCCCCTGGCAATCCTTATATTCAAGGCATTCGGCACACTGACCGGTCCTGGTCCAGCTTCTGTTTCTGAATAGCTGAAATTCAGTCTGCCAGACTTTATAAAAATTGTCTCTGTATATATTCCCCTGTGAAAATGCCCTGTCGATATTCGGGCAGGCCGATATGGAACCGTCTGTCAGGACAGAGCCGATATTTATTCCTGCCCTGCAAAAGAAGAAGCTGTCTCTTACTTTCAGCTCATACTTTCCTACATACCCTTCACAGCTGAATTTGACATCAATCAGCTTAAGTTTCCTTTTGCTGTATATGAATTCCATTAATTCCTGAAACTGAATATCTGACAGAAGCAGGTCAGGATTGTTTGCGGCCCGGCCGATGGGGACAATTGTAAACAGCCGCCAGGCCCTGACTCCCTTCCCGGCAAGGTAATCATAAAGCAACGGCAGTTCGTGCAGGTTCCTTTTATTGACGCAGGTAACCACGTCAAAATTCAGCCTGGGGGCATCGGCAGCAATTGAGATGGCCTCGCCGGCCCTTGTAAAACTGGATCTGTTATTGCGTAACCAGTTATGAGTATCTTCAAATCCGTCGAGACTGATTGTCAGGGAACCCAATCCTGCATTCAGGAGAGCAATATGTTTCTGACGATCGTACAGATATCCGTTTGATACCATACCCCATCGCATTCCCCTTTTCCTGATCTCTCTGCCGCATTCTTCGATATCCTTTCTCATCAACGGTTCACCTCCGGTCAGCACAACAATCAGGTCATCCTCTTTCGATTCAATTGTGTCAAGTGCCGCCAGGAAGTCCGCCAGTGGCATATCATTATGAGTGCTGTCAGCCGAGCAATCGCTCCCGCAATGACGACACCCGAGGTTACACCTCGATGTGCATTCCCAGAATAAGTATCTCAGGGGATGGAGCTCTGTCTCGGATTTTCTGAGATGGCGAAAAAGGCTCTTTCTGATGATTTCGTACATCTATTTTTCCTGCAGAAAGATATTGAGATGTACCCTGTCACCCGGGTGAACAGAAAGAAGGGTGTCTTTGTCCAGGAAGGTACCATTCAGTGCAGCATCGTTATCGCGGAATGTTATTTTGCAGGACTCATCCGATACTGTGTACAATGAAAAGGTTCCGTCCCTTTCTGTGTAAAGATACTGTTGGTAATCCGGGACGGAGACCATAATCCCCTTTACAGGCAGACCTGTTGTCTTGGATTTGACAACACCCGTTATAAGAGCATCAGCTCCAAAATCCTGGGGTGTTCCGTAACAGGCCTGGAATACAAATAATGCTGTCGTAAAACTCAAACCCCCAAGTATCTTCCTCACCAACTTGCTTTTCATGATTAAGGGTTTTATTTTTATTGTTTCTGATCTGACAACAAAGTTACACCTCCTTTGACCCAAAGTCAACGACCTTCCGCAGATAGTTTTATTTTTGTTGTCATAAAACGTGTTACCCTTAGAATTCACCGGAATGAAAAAGAACTATATGAATCCTTACCTGGCAGGAACGCTGCTGGGGATTGTACTGCTACTGGCGATGGTTGTCTCCGGCCGGGGTCTCGGTGCCAGCGGCGGGGTAAAATATTGCGTCGTTTCAATAGTCGGCGCCGTCAGTCCGCAGCATGTTGAAAAGTCAGATTATTATTCGAAATATTTTGAGGATGGAAAGAAACCGCTTGGCAACTGGCTGACCCTCGAGATATTCGGTGTGGTGCTGGGAGGGTTTCTTTCCGGCGCTGTATCTGGCAGGCTGAAGCTAAAGGTTGAAAAATCACCGAAGATAACCGTTGCCCGGAGGCTGATTTTTGCTTTTCTGGGAGGAATTCTGTTCGTCTACGGCGGCCAGCTTGCAAGGGGTTGCACCAGCGGGGCGGCCTTGTCAGGGATGGCTGTGCTTTCGGTTGCAGGGTTCGTGACAATGGTTACGATCTTCGGATCAGCTTACATATTTGCATGGTTCTTCAGGAAAAACTGGATATGAAGGTCTGAGAGTCTGAGGGTCTGAGAGTGATAACGAAAAAGGAAACTTGTAAACAGAATAGAATCAATAATTCAAAACAACGAATATGGCACCACTTTCATCACTATATGCATTTCCCGAATGGCTCAACATGCTGACGGCATTGCTTATCGGGACAGGCTTCGGATTTGCCCTGGAGCAGGCTGGTTTTTCCTCAAGCCGGAAGCTGGCGGGCATGTTTTACGGATATGACACAACGGTTCTCAAGGTGTTCTTCACTGCAGCCATCGTTGCCCTGATCGGATCACAGTTCCTGTCATATTTCGGCATACTCAACCTTAACCAGGTTTACGTGAACGAATTTTATGTCACTGCCTCAATAGTGGGCGGCATAATCATGGGGGCAGGATTCATAATGGGCGGATTCTGCCCGGGGACAGGCATCTGCGCAATGTCTATCGGCAAGATCGATGCCATGGTGTTTGTTGCCGGAGGGTTTGCCGGAGCATTCCTTTTCACGGAAACTTATCCAATGATTGAAGGGCTGGCCACCGCCCAATACAGGGGGCCGGTAAAGATCAATGAAGTGCTGGGTCTCTCGCCGGGCGTCTTCACCCTTATTCTTGTGGCAGCAGCAGTTGGCATGTTCTGGGTGGCCGAGCTGGCAGAAAAGAAATTTGCCCGTCCGGAAATTACTAACGACTTATAATTGCAAGACATGAAAATCAGGAAAGAAATCTCCTTGCTGCTCATTCTGCTCAGCTTTATTCTTGCATTCCTGCCGCTGTCGGCTAACCGCTCTTTAAGCGAAGATCCGGAGAGCCTGCTGAAAGAGGTCCTGTCAGATGAGGTATCACTTTCTGCTGACGATGTTGCAGAATACATTGTCAGGGAGGACCCCTCTGTCAGGCTGATTGACCTCCGTCAGGAAGAAGATTACAGTAAAGAGTCCATCCCCGGTGCCATTAATGTACCCTGGTCAAAATTCATAAAATCGGATCCGGATAAATGGCTCGGCAACAGGGAGGTCAGAACCGTCTTCTATTCAGCAGGAAATACCGAGGCGGATTATGCCCTTGTATATGCCCGGGGAATGGGTTATGATAATTGCTTTATTATGGATGGCGGCATCACTGAGTGGAAAAGAACAATTCTTGAGACCAGGTTTTCAGGTGAAAGAATAACAGCAAGGGAAAATGCCCTGTATGAGACAAGAAGGAGGGCCGGAGAGATGTATACTGGTTATGTCAGCCTGCCCGACAGTCTTAAAGCCAGGTTCCTTGAATCCCGGAAATTTTCGGCTAAAAAGCTTGACGGCGGTTGCGAATAACAGAACACTAACAAGAGAATCCGATGAAATTTCTGAAACAATACAGGTTCGTCCTGATTATTTTCCTGGTGATTGTTGCACTTGTGCTTCTCCGGTCATTCAGCCGGACCGGGTTCAGGTATGATGCTGCAAGATGGGCAGAGTCATCTGTTGATGGCTCAAACCTGCTCACAGCGGATCAGTTGTCAACTCTGACAGGTGAGGTCATGCTGCTGAACCTGGGAAGCGAGGCTGCAATACCAGATGAAATTCAGGTTAAGGTATTGAATATGAGTGCCGCATCAATAACCGGTAAGGAAAATCTGACGCTGATCCGGAAGCACAGGGGACCAGTGATTTTATATTCAGACGACCATTCCGTCTCTGCAAGGGCCTGGATGATCCTCAGTGAAATGGGGATGAAGAATGTTTACATCTTCCAGGATCCCGTTTCGGACGCCGTTTAAAACAAAAATTCCGGCCTGACGCGTGTCAGACCGGAATCCCTGAATAGCTTAATCCACCTGTTATTTTACAACAGGGAATTCGTTTGATTCGGCGAGGGTGAAAGGCAGCCATGAAAGCTCGCTCTTTTCCCTGACCATCTTATCATACATGAAACTGTTGTTCCCGTACCTGAGAGTTCTGGCATCATAGCCAAACAGCCTCAGGAATGCTGTTGCAAATGCCGAATTGTGACCTGTGCCGCAATATACAACCACTGTCTTGTCATTTGGAATCGTTGACATCATATCAGTAAAGCCAAGTGTTGATTCAGGCTTGTACCTGATTGCACCCGGGATATGCCCGTTGTCATATTTGTCCTTGCGCTCAAGATTTATAACGAAATACTTTCCGGGATCAGCAAAGATCTCATCTGACGTGATCATAATATCTCCGGTGCCGGACTCAAAGAGTTTCCTGAATCTTGCCTCTCCGATCTCCTTCCCGCCGGTCAGGCCGGTACCAAGCTCAGGCATACCGGCTGGAGCAGGCGTCTCATTCGTTGTGATTTCAAGGCGGTCCTCGTATTTTCCTGATGCACCCTTAAGCCATCCTTCTTCAGCATAGGTTTTGTTCCAGCCTCCCATGCCCCATCGCATTGCGAAGACATTGCCGTAACCCATCATCCTGAGAAGGGCAGTAGTGTAGCTTGAAACCTGGCCGTCTTCGCATACAATTATGATCTTGTCGTATTCAAATGGCTTGATGCCGGTTTCGAAATATTCCTGCAGGTCGCTGAAATTCTTATTCACAGCTCCTTTGACATGCCCCCGGGCGAATGTTTCAGGTGACCGGAGGTCGATCACCAGGTTATTCCTGTCCAACTCCTCGAATACAATCGATGCCTTTATAAGACTGGGGAAATACTGGCTGTTCACGTAATCACCGTTCTCCTCAAGGTCTTTCAGCAGGAGAAGGGTCTCCTGGCCTATTACGGGGGCTGGTGCAACTTCGTTTACAGCCTCAGGTTTCTTTTCGCTTTTCCTGCCCGTGCAGCTTGCGGAAGCAAATGCCAGCAGCAGCAGCAGAACGGTATACAGATATTGTCTGTTTCTCATATTCCGGACTGATATTACGACTGCGGAGTGACAGGAACTCTGTCTTTGTCATACCTTAAGGTCTCGGTGCGATTACCCTTCTCGTCATACTTGTATTCGGTAATTGCAACGCCATTTTCCGGGTTATTGATGATATTCCTGTCCTTGTCCATATTCCTTACCTCGGTCACAGCTCCATGTTCGTCATAGCTGTACTGTGTCACAGGAACGCTTTTACCGCCCAGGTATTCATTATCCTGATCAAAGAGGGCTGTCTCGATAACATAACCGTTCTCATCATACTTGCTTTCCCTGCGTGACCAGCCCCAGTAGAGGTTTGACATCTGTCCAGTCACATTATAGACCGAGAAGCTCAGAAGGTCGCCCTGTTCGTTGGGTTCGAACTCGAAGTATGACACGCCTATGTCACCGCAGTTTTCAGCTGTACAGTTGTAAAGGCTGTCATTTTCGTAATTGGCCATGTCCATCACGTAGCCCTTGCTGTTGTATGTGAACCTGAGTTCGTAGAATGGGCAGAATGGGTTCATGACTGTCTCCTCGTTTGCGAGGTTATATCTTTTTTCCTGGAGTTTCCCGTCAGGGAGGATTTTCCAGACGTAATAGTTGATCTTGTTACGGTTCTCCACGGGCTGGCCATCCTTCCCGAAGAATTTCAGCCCTGTGCGGGTCCCTTTTTCGTCAAGAGTATATTCTGCAGTAAAGACTCCGCCGGATTCGATCTGCTCGTTGTTCTCGTTAAAAAACCGCTTGATCTGTTTATTGTCAGCATATTCATATGTGATTTTTGCTGCGCCTCCAAGAGAGCCGTAGGAGAGCAGCTCATCTCCTCTGACAAATTCCACTGACAGAAGCCTGCCGGTTTCGTCATGGGTGAACTTATAGCTGTTGATCTCTTTTGCCTCTTCGGCAGTCAGCTGGCGGGTGCCTCTTTCGGTGTCCCATGGTGTCTCACTGAAGAGGAGATTCCTGTACCAGGCAATACCGCTGTCTGCCTGTTTTTTAGCCGGGGTCTGGTTGCATGCAGCAATGCCGGCAATGATTAGGGCTGCAACTCCGAGGATTAATGTGGTTCTTTTCAGATTCATAAAACTATTAATTTGAGGTTATTAAATTGGTATAAGAACTTGTCAACAATAACAAACCATAAACAGAATCAATTGTTCAGGGCACAAGTCAATGGCAAATATAGCAAATAAGAAATCAAGTTCCCGTCCTGAACTTTCAGGGAACTTGATTCTTAAGCCCTCAAACGTTACTGTGTGAAATCAGGCAACGCACCAATGAACATCCACTGGTGGCACCACATTTAGTCATCCGTCGGCAGCGGGAAGGTCCACAATTCGATCGGGTGCAAGGACCAGGCATCGGGACTGGCAAGCATGTAACCGCCGCTCCCGACAGATCCTCCGCCAAGTGATAAGACGGATTCACCTACAGTTCCAAGTTTAGTCCAGCTGTCTGAGATCTGGTCCCATTCCCAAAAATCATTTTCAAATGAATAAGTGCCGGCTCCGACATATCCCTTGTTACTTATTGAGAAGCCGACAGCATTGACCCTTGCCGATCCCGGAAAGTCGGATTTTCTGGTCCATCTGTCAGCAGCCTGTTCATATTCCCAGAAATCTGCAAGGTCGGGACCCTCAGCCGGTGTACTGGAGGGAGGAGGGAGCCACATCGGATCACCGTCCCAGGAATCGGGGTCAAAGAATGCCTGACTGCAATTCCCGGTTCCGATGTAGCCATTGGTCCCCAGTGCAAAAGCGAAGGCCTCTGTGCGGCCCTGGCCAGGGAAATCGGATTTCCTTGTCCATCTGTCAGTTGCCTGGTCCCACTCCCAGAAATCATTATTGTATACCGGGAGATAGCCGCCCGGATTCAACCCGAGTCCTATGTATCCCTTTGATCCTATCGAGAATGCCACAGGGGATAATCTTGATACTGCTGACGGAAGGTTTGATTTCCGGGTCCATTTGTTCAGTGCGGGATCGAATTCCCAGAATTCATTCACTGCATTACCTTCATTGTCATAACCGCCGCTTGTAAGTACATATCCTCTTCTACCTATTGAAAATCCTTTGGGGTTACTGAGAGTACCAGGGAAATCAGCAAGCCTGGTCCACAGGTTTGTCTCCTCGTCCCATCGCCATAAGTCACGAGCCGGCAAAAAGCCCAGCGCAGGACTTACTCCCAATCCCACATATACAATATTTTCAATTGAAAAATTGATCGAGTGATTCAATGATTCACCAGGGAAGTCAGCCTTTTTGAATCCGTATATTGCCAGCGTTTTGAAGCTCATTTCGGGGCCGTATGAAATTCCGGCGCTGCTGATTACGTAGGCTCTCAGGTAATAGGTTCGCGCAGGTTGAAGTCCGGTAAGTAGCAGAGTAAACCTACCGGAACCCGTACCTGCAGATTCTCTTGAGCTTTCAATTGTCGGTGACGGGACTACACTCCAGCAAACGCCCCTTTCCGCAAGTTCTCCGCCTCCTGTGTTTAATACTTCACCGCCTGCAACAACAGTCACTGATGTAATATATTCAGGAACCCGTGTTGAGACAGTTGCCGTTGTTGCCGTTGCAGGCGTGGTGATCATTATGGCATTGCTGTAGGATGTGCCTTCAAGGTTGGAAGCGTAGGTGCGGACATAATATTCTGTGCCCGGCAAAAGACGAGTAATACGGCCTGAATAACTGCCGGCACCTTTTCCGAAGGCCAGCTTACTGTCACTGATTAAAGGTTCCTGCTCAGTGCTCCAGCAGAAGCCACGCTCTGTCACCGCTAAACTTCCCTCGTCAAGGACCATTCCCATAAGGACTGCGCTGTTTACAGAAATCTCAGTAACTGACGGATCAGCAAGCAGGGGTGGTGTTGATTCAATTGGTTCTTTCTTACAACCAGTAAATGTAACCAGTCCTGAAATAAGAAAGACCGAAATAATAGAAAACAGACTTTTCTTCATGACTGTCAATGTATTATATTAATAATCAAATAAGGATTACCGTCTCAGTCTAAATATATAAAGTGTCATTCCCCGGGTGAGTTCCATGCTTAAATTCGACAGGCACGTAGTACTGAGTATTTATTGGTTATCATTTTTCGGAAGTCAAAAGGAAGGTCCATAATTCGACTGTCTGGGATTCAGAAGCGCTGTTGGCCAGCAAGTATCCGTTACCATTGATGGATCCCCCGATCCAGGCATAGCTTGGTGAGGCCACAGTCCCGAGAAGATCCCATTTGTCCGATGCCAGGTCATATTCCCAGAAATCCTGATCTCCCGAAGCACTGTTATAATAGCCGGCACCCAGATATCCTTTATTACCGATTGCAAAGCCAACTGCTTGTCTCCTTGGTACTCCCGGGAAGTCAGCTTTCCTGGTCCATCTGTCAGACTGCTGATCATACTCCCAGAAATCTGCAAGCGACTGCACAGATGCACCGCCTGTCCCGACATATCCCCGGTTCGCGACTGTAAATGCAACAGCCTCTGATCGTCCATTTCCCGGAAAGTCTGCTTTTCTGATCCACACATCGGTGGCCTGGTCCCATTCCCACAGGTCTGTCAGGAATTCAGCCTCGCCTTCTGCAATACTCCCCTGTCCTAATCCTATATATCCCTTTGATCCAATCGAAAATGCAACAGGATAAATTCTGAAGTCACGGGATGGGAAGGCTGACTTCTTTGTCCACCTCCTGGTTTCAGGATCGTATTCCCATAATTCATTGGGTGGATAGCCGCCTGTTTCACTGTCATACCAACCGTAAGTAAATACGTATCCCTTTCCTCCGATTGCAAAACCAACTCCCATGTAGCTGGTTCCGGGGAACCTGGCCAGCATGCTCCAACGGTCTGTGACCTGGTCCCATTCCCAGAAATCTTGAAGAGCCCATTCGGCAAACCCGTCTTGTCTGAACCCCAGACCCATGTATACCTTGTCGTCAAGAGAAAAGGTAACAGAGGAACTCCTTGTCTCACCCGGAAATTCCGATTGCCTGATCCCCAGGAAAAGCGGGGTTCTGAAACTGATTTCGGGGCCGTATGAGATCCCGGCGCTTGTTATGGCATAGGCTCTGAAAAAGTACGTTCTTCCAGGCACAAGCGTGGTCAGTAAAATTGTAAACCTGCCCGAGCCGATAAGTGAGACAGGTGCGACTTCCCTGGTGCTCTCAACTGTCGGAGACGGATCTGTACTCCATACGATCCCCCTCTCGGTCACCTCCCCGCCACCTATATCAGTAATATTTCCGCCGGAAAGTGCCCCGGAACCTAAAAGGTATTCAGGGGTGATGGTTTCAAGAACAGCCGGTCTGGCCGTCTCCGGTGTCCGGATCATCTGGGGAGAGCTGTAGGATGTGCCTTCGGAATTGGTAGCCCAGGCGCTGATATAGTATTCAGTACCCGGAAGAAGTCCCGCAATACGCCCTGTGAACTGGCCGATACCTTCGCCCTCAGCCTTCTTGTTGTCTTCGAGTGTCGGGTCGGGGTTTGTGCTCCAGCAGAATCCTCGTGACAAGACTGCTGAACTTCCCTCGGTCAGGATCACTCCGTTTATGACTGCACTGTTTACCGTTATTTCAGCAGCTGTTGTGACTGCGAGGAGAGGCAGTATTTCTGATTCTGTCTCTTTCTTGCAACCGGTAATTGAAGCCACTGCCGTAATAAGGAAAGCCGAAATGATAAAAAACAGACTTTTCTTCATGACTGTCAATGTATTATATTAATAATCAAAAAAGGATTACCGTCTCAGTCTAAATAGAAAAAGTGTCTGGTCTGAATAATAAATATAAAAACACCTTAATATCCTAAAAGTTCAAATAAATCAACTGCTATTTTGAAATTGATTAACATGATTCAATAAATCAAGCTCTCTGATTTTTATTGAACAATACAGAAATTGGGGGCTACAGTGTTGGAAAGATCACCTGATGGGCAGGTATCTCCAGGAAGTTCTTTTTTCAGGAAAGCCTGATCCAGGCGCATTCGATTTCGGCAATGTAGACCTTGTGCAACCCTCCCATGGTGCTGTAATGTGTCTTCAGGGGCTCACTGTCAATAAAGGCCTCCCTTGTAAGCTGGTTTGCATAAAGCTTACGGCATTCGAGTACAATCCTGGCTTCCGTGAACGCCGGATAACCTGATTGAGTAAAACAGGGAGTCAGGCCCGTCTCCGCAACCTTGTCACAGTCGCGACCACTCTTTACCCCGCACAGATTCAGTGCATCACGGTATTTTTCATCGAAGAATGTCAGAGTGAAACCTTCAGTATTCTCAATAAACCCATAGGTGAAACGCTCCGGGCGGACAAATACAAACACAACGTTTTTGTTCCACAGGTAGCCCATGCCTCCCCAGTTGGCGGTCATTGTGTTGAATTTTTCAGGCGTCCCCGCAGTCAACAGCATCCAGTCGGAGGCGATTAGTCTTATGAGATTATCACTGATCTCTGCCGGATCAATCTGTGTATAGCCCAGGTGTTTCATAGATTAAAAGTATTTCTGATAAAATTAAGAGTTATCAGCTAATCAGCCACCATCTCCAGTGGAAGGTTTGCTCAGAACTATACCGCAGATGTCACCACCTGGAACTCAGGCATACTGTTGATTGTTTTCTTTACCAGGCAGAGCTCTGCGGCATTGATAACCGCTGCTTTGTATTTCTCCGGGAAATCTGCCGGAAGCTGAATATCAAGTTTTATTGTTGAGGGGACCCTCTTCTCCGCGTCAAATACAACCGACTGGATAATTTTAATTCCTTCCACCGAAATACCGCGCTGATCGCAAAATGATTTGACATAGATTCCTGCGCATGTTCCAATTGATGCAAGGAACAGTTCAAAGGGCTCCGGGGCGGTACCCCCGCCGCCATTCTTAATGGACTGATCGGTTTTGATTGTCCGGCCGTTAATGTGAGCGGAGACCACCTTGCCGCCATCGAGGGTTATTTCAATGTTTCCCATTTGGCTATAATGCTTTTTCCTGATGATTTAACCTGCTGAAAATACTTATTTCTTCACGGCTGTCATCAGGAATACCCCGAATTCTTTCATGACACCTTCAGGGGTGGCTTTCCTGAGATTATATACGGTACTGTGCCTTACCCCGGCATACCCGTATCTTTCAAGCACGTTTGCAAGCTTCCCGGGATCAAATCCCCTGTGGCCCGTGAAGCCAGGTCCATGGAATTCTCCATTCTCACTGTACAGGTCGGCAATTGCCAGGTAACCGCCGGATCTTTGCATGGAGCTGAATTTCATTATTATCTTTTCAACGTCATTGACGTGATGAAGCACCATAAGTGAATAAATCAGGTCAAAGACCTCGTCCGGGTAGTCCTCCTTCTCCAGGTCAGCTTTCACCACCTTCATCGCAGATAGCTCTGACTGTGGTATTTTTTCCTTAAGGACTTTCACCATTCCCTCCGAGCTGTCAATCAGTGTGATATGACCCAGCTTATCCCGGAGCATGAAGCTGAGCAGGCCCGTACCTGCTCCGAATTCCATGGCGGTCATACTTTTACTGAGGGGTATCTGGCTGGCAAGTGCAGTTGCTACAACCTCTGCACGTTCGCGGTGCATCTGGTTCCTGTCCCATTCCGCCGCCTTTATGTCAAATTCGTTCATAGATGTTTTGCTGAGTTTATGTTCAGCTCTTCAACAGATGAAGCCACCTTTTGTTTGAATAATGCTGAATCAGGCTGAATACAAGTTAAGGGTTAAAGAAGAAATACCCTCACTATTACCGGATAATTTCAGACGGGATTGATATCTGTTTATACCCGGTCATTGACTTATCTTATAATGATTTAATAGTTAGCCAAAAGCTATGCCTCTCCTTTCGCAATCATCCTGTTCTCCAGCACTGAATACAGAATTGATATTGCAAGCGTTGCAAGGATAACAGTCAATGATACCCATGAGTGTTTTGCAAAAAACATGCTTACTGATTCGATTCCGCTGAGAAGCATCTTCGCTCCAACAAAGAAAAGGATGAAGCAGATGCCTGTCTTAAGGTGTCTGAAGAGTTTCATTATTCCCTTGAGAGCAAAGAATAGTGAGATAAGACCCATCAGGGCGAATGTATTGGATGAGATTGCCAGGAAGTTGCTTTCATAGAGTGTAAGTGCCTGGTTACCCTCGCGTATAACCCCTATAACCGCCGGAACTGAATCTACCGCAAACATAACGTCTGTCGATCCAATAAGAAGAAACGTCAGGGCGAAAGGGGTAATTGCAAACTTTCCGTTTAAACGGGAATGGAATTTGGGATTTTTGTTATTAACGTCTACCTGAAACACTTTTTTTGCTGCACGTATCAGTGTATTTTTCTCCGGGTCAATTGTTTCTTCCTCATCATTGCTCTTCATCATCTTGAAGGTCATGTAGATCAGGAACGCGCCGAACAGGTAGATCAGCCATTCAAAACGGTTTATGAGCCCCATCCCTACAAGTATAAACAGGGTCCTGAAGAATATCGAAAGTAAAATCCCGTACTTCAGCAGTATAGGTTGGATTTCGCCCGGGACCTTCATCATTGTGAAAATCATGATGAAGACGAAGAGGTTATCGATAGAGAGCATATATTCTGTCAGGTAGGCAGAGTAGAACTTCATGCCCATCATGCTCCTGGTACTGATTGTACTTGTTTCATTTTGGGGATAGAACAGAGAAATGGCCAGTCCAAAGAGAAATGCAACAGCGATCCAGAAGCCGGTCCATTTAAGTGCGGTTGCAACACTCTCTTCCGTATGCCTGTGCTTTGCAGCACGCATATCCACATAAAATCCAACCAGGAAGATCAGGATGAAGGCAAACCAATAATATAATCTGGGATTCATAGTAATATTTATAAGGAGCGCCAAAAGTAGACTGAGGGAACGTGAAAATTGAGAACATTTGTCATGCTTGCAGATGTTCAGCTACACAACATTATCAACTGTTGCATGCGACTTTCCTTCCAGAAACCGACGATACCTGATTATCTCCGGAGAATATAAACGTTACTCCAACGCCAATTCAGCACATTTACGGGTCATTAATATGATGAGTTTGCTAAATTGCAATTTGGGAAGTACCTTTATCCATTACAAACCTATGCAAATTAAACAAATAGCGGATTGAAACTGTACATCCAGAATATGGTCTGCATCCGTTGTAAAATGGTTGTGAAGTCCGAGCTTGAAAACCTCGGCCTGCAATACAGTTCAATTGAGCTGGGTGAAGCTGAAATAGACGGTGAAATAACACCTGACCAGCGTCAGATTCTTGCATCGGCCCTGAAGGAAACCGGGCTTGAGCTGATGGAAGACAAAAAGAGCATCCTGGTTGAAAGGATAAAGACTACCATTATTGAACTTGTTCACTTCACTGACGATCAGATAAAAGTTAACCTCTCTGACCACCTCAGCCAGAAGCTAAATCACAACTATACTTATCTTGCCAATCTTTTTTCTGAAGTCAAGGGGACGACAATAGAAAAGTATTACCTGACACACAAAATAGAGAGAGTCAAGGAACTGCTTGCTTATGATGAACTTAACCTCACCGAGATTGCGTGGAAGCTTCACTACAGCAGCGTTGCACATCTTTCGAACCAGTTCAGGAAGATGACCGGTCTAACCCCTACTCAGTTCAAAAACCTTAAGGGGAGGAGATCCGACTGAGCTGGAAACATGTGAATTATGTAACATTCGCATGGAAATATGTAAAGATTCTCCGATAAATGCACTCCAACTTTGTAAATTAATTTGAGACTTTCCGGGTATTTCTAAATCTGGTGGGTTTGAAGTATTTGGTAATGAAACGGATTGTCCGGGATTTTAGCCATGACCACTTTTTACTGTTGGCCTGATTAATACCCGAATGGAATCTTATTAACAAACGATCCGAATTAATACACCCTGGAAGAAGTTTATATAATTGAAAATCAATGATAAGAAAAGAACATTCCCCTCCTCAGGCAACTCTTCAGAAGTCTCCCACCGGAATTCAGGGATTTGATGAAATAACCGCAGGAGGCTTGCCTGCCGGCAGACCAACCCTTGTATGTGGCAGTGCAGGATGCGGAAAGACGCTTTTCGGTATTGAGTTCCTGGTACGTGGCGCAACTCTGTATAATGAACCGGGTGTCTTTATGTCATTTGAGGAGACCAATGAAGAAATAATAAAGAATGTTGAATCTCTCGGATTTGACCTGGAGGATCTTATTAAGAATAAGAAAATTGCGCTTGACCACGTACATATCGAGCGCAGTGAGATAGAAGAGACAGGAGAATATGACCTGGAGGGCCTGTTCATAAGACTTGGTTATGCAATTGACTCCATCGGAGCAAAACGTGTCGTTCTGGACACAATAGAGTCGCTGTTTGCCGGGCTGCCCAATCAGCTGATCCTGAGGGCTGAACTGAGGCGATTATTTCGCTGGTTAAAAGTGAAAGGGGTTACCGCAATTATTACGGGAGAGCGAGGAGATGAGACACTTACAAGGCAGGGTCTGGAGGAATATGTATCAGACTGTGTCATTGTGCTGGACCACCGCGTCAACGAGCAAACATCAACCCGTCGGCTGAGGGTTGTGAAATATCGCGGTTCAATCCACGGGACAAATGAGTATCCTTTTCTTATCGATGAAACGGGCTTTTCGGTTCTGCCAATAACCTCTCTGGGGTTGGAGCATATTGTATCTGACGAAAGAATCTCGAGCGGGATAACCGAGCTTGACAAAATGCTCGAAGGCAAAGGATATTTCCGCGGAAGCACCGTACTTGTATCTGGTACTGCAGGTGTTGGAAAAACAAGTGTTGCAGCTCACTTTGCGGAAGCGGCATGTAAACGTGGCGAACGGGTTCTCTATTTCTGTTTCGAGGAGTCACCCAATCAACTTATGCGCAACATGCGTTCAATCGGCATAAAATTGGATCAATGGGTTGGTAAAGGGCTCCTTCAATTCCAGGCTACCAGGCCAACATTTTACGGACTGGAAATGCACCTTGCCGTAACTCACAAGGCTGTCAATGCTTTCAAGCCTGAAATAGTAATTATGGACCCGATTAATACCTTCATTCTCGGGGATAAGGAAAACGAGGTAAAAACAATGCTTATGCGTATTGTTGATTTCCTAAAGGGGAACCAGATTACTGCATTGTTTACGAGTCTGACTTCAACTGAAAGCGCACTGGAGAGTTCTGATGTTGGCATCTCTTCGCTTATTGACACCTGGCTGCTTCTCCGCGACATAGAACTGAACGGCGAACGCAACAGGGGAATGTATGTGCTTAAATCAAGGGGAATGGCAAATTCAAACCAGATACGCGAATTCATCCTGACAGACAACGGTGTAAAACTCCGGGAGGTTTACATCGGTGCCAGCGGAGTCCTCACCGGGTCTGCCCGTGTTGCACAGGAGGCTCATGAAAATGCTGCACTGTTAAGACGAAAGCATGATATTGAACGGAGAAAGCGTGAACTGGAGCAAAAGCGAAAAGTTATGGAATCCCGTGTTGCCGCGCTGCATGCAGAGTTCAGGTCGGAAGAATCCGAAGCCCTTAAAAATATAGAGACGGAGCAGGACACTATTAATCTGCAGGAAAGAGATAAAATTGAAATGGCGGTAAGCAGAAAGTCCATCATGGAAAAGAGAAAACCGAAGAAACACATTAAACTATAGACCTGATGAAGCCAATGAATGAAAAATCAGATGTAAAGACCCTTAAGCGGAAACCATCCGGACCGAATGATGATAAGTGGGTGTTGAGATTATATGTTGCAGGCCAGTCGCCCAAGGCTCTTACAGCGTTTGCCAATCTGAAAAAAATTTGTGAAGAGCAGCTGGAAGGAAAATACTCTATTGAGGTAATCGATCTTTTAATTAACCCTCAACTGGGTAATGAGGACCAGATCCTCGCTCTGCCAACACTTGTCAGGAAATTGCCTGTACCGGTACGCAAGATTATCGGTGACCTTTCAGATACTGAACGGGTTCTTGTCGGACTCGATCTGTTACATGTAGGTTGATTTTTCAACCCGTCACTTTATGAAACATTATGGAAAAGAAAAAAGAAAAAGTAAAAGGAACTACGGCAGGGTTTGACCAGGCGATATCCGGACTGCATAAAGACAAATATGTTTTGCGGTTATTTATTACCGGATCAACGGCCAAGTCGGTTCTCGCCCTTACAAACCTTAAGAAGATTTGCGAAGAGTATCTTGAAGGCCGGTATGACCTGGAGGTGATAGACCTGTATCAGAATCCGGGCCTTGCAATAGAAGAACAGATCATTGCAGCTCCAACACTGATTAAAAAGCTGCCTCTGCCGTTCCGTCGGATTATAGGCGATATGTCTGACATTGAAAAAGTTCTTATGGGGTTGGAAATTAAGAAGATATAGGCCTGATAAGAGCTTGATGAAATTTAACGAATCAGATTTATTAATAAGTTAATGACCAGGACAAAAGAACAACTCATAATTGAAAATGAGGAATTAAAATTCCGCCTCGGAGAAACTGAGGAGGCACTTGCGGCAATCCGGAGTGGAGAGGTAGATGCGATTATCGTCCCCGGCAGAAAGGGAGAACAGGTCTATTCAATAAGTTCTGCTGAAACTCCATATCGCACTTTCATTGAAGAGATGGATGAGGGAGCTGTCACTCTGTCAGAGAAGGGGTTGGTTATATTTTGTAACCAGAAATTCGCGGAAATGGTGAAAGAACCTATTGAACGGGTGATTGGTTCCTACTTTAAGCACTTCATTGTTCCGAATGACAGACCCGCGTTTGATAAATTGCTTACCAGAAAGGCACAGAATATAAATAATATACTGACGATATCACTGGTCAATTCACTCTACCTGAAACTATCCTTTCACATATTGCCTGCCTATCTCCAGGGTGATAATTGCATACTTGTTGCAACAGATGTAACGGAAATAAAGAGGGAAGAGGAGAAACTCCGTGAGTTATCACTTTTGCTTGAGCAAAAACTGGAGGTCATACAGCAATTGCGCATGCAGCTTATCGAAAAAAAAATTGATACAGATGTTGAAATAAAAAAACTGAAGAGTAAAAACGCAAAACTGGTTAAGGAAATAGCTAAACAAAAACAGGCTGAAGCAGATCTGAAACTTAAGCTGAAGCAAAAGAAAAAGACTCTTTGAATTGTCATGAAAGGACTATCTGCCATAATCCTTGCATGTTTTTTTATTCTTATCGGGTGCACGGTAATGAGGGTACCGGACTTTGCCAGGGTTCCGGAGAAGCCCGGCACATACCCTCGGTTTACTTCAGCGGATTCCCTTGTCGGGATGCTTGATGAAGACCGTTCAGGATATGATGTATTCTTCTATGATCTTGATCTGTTGCTCGATCCTGCACATAAGGAACTGGGCGGCACTGCTGAAATTCATTTCAGGGCAATCTCAGACCTCAGTGCATTACGTATCGATCTGTATGAGAGCCTCCGGATCACCGGCATGGAACTTTTGGGGGAAGAGGTCTCATGGGTGCGCAATGACCGGGCTGTGAAGATTTCACTCCCTCATCCGTTAATACCCGGGCGTGACTATGTACTGACAGTGCAGTATGATGGAAAACCAACGGTTGGCAAAAATCCACCGTGGGGAGATGGCTTCGTGTGGAGAAAAGACGATGACGGAAATCCATGGATAGGAGTTGCATGCAAAGCCAAGGGAGCAAGCCTCTGGTTCCCCTGTAAGGATCACCTCTCAGACGAACCTGACAGCGTCAGGTTAAGCATGACTGTCCCGGCCGGGCTGACTGTTGTTTCAAATGGAATCATGCAGAGCCATATTTCAGCAAAGGGAAAGGAGAGATTTGTTTGGTTAACCAGGTATCCGGTCAATATCTGCAACATCACCTTCTATGCCGGGAAATATGAGCATTTCAGTGACACGATGCTCACCCCGCCCCGCATCCTTTACCTTGATTATTACGTTCTGCCTGAGAACCTCGTAAGGGCGAAAAATCACTTTCAGCAGGTGAAGGATATAATCAGGCTCTATTCCGGGCTATACGGACCATATCCCTGGATTAAGGAGGGGTTCAGACTGGTCGAGTCGCCGTATGAGGGCATGGAGCATCAGACTGCTATTGCATATGGGAGCGGTTTCTCAAACCTGGCATGGCTTGGGGGTGATCATGTCATAGTCCATGAGGCTGCCCACGAATGGTGGGGCAATGCAGTATCAGTAAGCGACTTCAGTGATATATGGCTGCATGAGGGATTTGCAACATATTCCGAGATGCTGTTTGCGGAACGCACACTGGGTTATGACAACTCTCTGTTGTATGCGAGATATAATATTGCAGCTTCAATAAATAACAGCTTTCCCGTTGTTGGTCCGGCAGGTGTCAGGTATTGGAACTCTTCCGACAAAGATGTTTACAACAAGGGAGCCATGATCCTTCATACAATCCGCAATATTGTAAATGACAGCACTCTCTTTTTTAATATTCTGCAGACGTTCTATTCTGAACACGCTACTGCATCGCATGTCACAACGGAGGATTTCATCCGGATTGTTGAGCGTAAAACCGGGAAGGACTGGCAGAAATTCTTTGATGTATACCTGCGCAGTCGCGAAGTCCCTGTCCTGCAATGGTACTATAGTCCTTCAGGATTGGAAGGAGCCGCAGACTCGCCCGGGTTTGAGGGTAGACAGCCGGTCATTGCTGCAAAGTGGACAGGTGTACCGGAGGGTTTCAGCATGCCGGTTGACCTGTTTTGCAAAGAGCAGAATGTTACAATCAGAATAGAGGTTTCTACAAGACCTGAGCTCTTTTTTGATGAAGCCTTGTCAAAATGTGCCAGGTTGATCTGCAACAGGAGGCTTTCATATTTTAATCCGGTTACGGTTAAGAGTGTACTGGATGAGGCCGAATCATACCGTACGGCAGCAAAATAGCATCTCTCCTTTTCCGTCAAGTATTTGACTGACTGAAAGCTCAGTCAATGTGTGAATTATGTAATTTATACTTTTAATCGTGTAACGGTTACGCCGGCCTTCCGGGGTACATTTGCCTGTTGTCCTGTCCTATGCAAGTAAGGATGGAAATTGACGGATTCTCTTTAATACTAACATAAAACAAACAAAATGAAAAAGATCGTTCTCTGCCTTATGGCAACAGTAATGTCACTGGCTTTTATCCCGCTTGAGTTAAGCGCCAAACCGAAAGTTTCGCCCCCTCCGATGGCAGATCCGAGTCCGGTTAGTCCTGCAGAAGCAAACAGGGCAAACGAACTGCTGCTGAGACTTGATGAAATTAAGAATTCCGACAAGTCGGAGTTGAAAGCAACCGAAAAGAAGGAACTGCGTAATGAGGTACGTTCCATTAACAGCGAACTAAAGTCTATTGGTAACGGTGTTTATATTTCCGGTGCTGCATTAATTGTTATCATCATATTACTTATAGTTCTTCTTTAATCACTAAAAAATCAACCAATCATGAAAGATATACTATACATAGTAGCAGTTATACTACTGGTTGCATGGGCAATAGGTTTCTTCGGGTTACATGCGGGAGGTATTATACACGTGCTTCTTGTCATTGCCGTTATCGCAGTTCTGGTAAGGATTATCCAGGGGAGAAGAATCCTCTGATAATTCCCTGAAATTGACAAATGTTAAGTCGCTCCTGGATATCCGATTGTCATTGTGTCTGCCTGAAAATTAAACAGATCAGTTATGGGCAGATCAAGGCCGGATATCCGGGGCAGGCTTTAAAATGATTTTAGATGGATGCAGAAACTACAATATCGAAGTCATCCTTAAAAGATGAATTGCTGTCTGAGGCTTCTGTATATCCCAGGCGGGATCTGCCGGGTTTAATCCGCGGGATGAAGCTAAGCAATGCATGGGGAAGGGGGGATTTACACTCAATGATCCTGGTAAAAAATACCGACAGGAATGTCATGCTGGTTGCGTTGCATGAGGGTACGGAAATTGTCTCTTTCCAGTCAAATGATTCAATCACCTTCCAGATTATTGAAGGAAAGATGGAATTTAATACAGTGAAAACATCAGCAGCCATAGGCATCGGGCAGGCGCTGACATTGAATGACAAAGTGAAATACAGGCTGACCGCCAGCGAGGAGACTGTTCTGCTGATGTCTATTGCAAAGTATTCTGACCGGAATGCATCAGGCAGTCTGGGAAGGATAGAATCACGGGTCGATTTCTGGCGGTAGGTGAGACCGCTTTTATAGCCTGCGTAGTACTGTTGAACAACTTGAATACCAACCTGATCAGAATATCAGATAAAGCATAAGGAAATGAAAACACAAAACAATCCTCCCAGGCTGAAATTACGCAATTATAGAATCACTCTTATGATTCAATCCATGGTCGTTGCATCAGCAGCAGTTCTGCTGCTTGTCGTTCTTCTTTCCAGGCCGTGACATTACTCCGGCCAGGATTATGCAGGCCGGCGTTGCACCGTAGATGACATTTAAAAAAATAATTAGACAAACATGAAAAAAGCAGGTATTGTTATTCTGATCCTTGGGCTGGTTTTAACCCTTGTTACTACAGTTACATTCTTTACAAGGGAGAAAATTGTTGATATGGGAGAGATTCAGATCTCGGCGAACAAGCGCCATAATCTTAACTGGTCGCCATTTATCGGTCTTGCCGTGATGGCGGTCGGTGGTGTCTTACTGCTGGTTCCAAAGAAGTAGGCTGAGACAGGTTCCGTGCAATAAGCACAAGGCCCGGACTGCATATGTTAAGCAGTCCGGGCTTTTTGCGCATGGAAATATGTCAGTCCGTTCAGCAGGGTCATATCAATTACCTTGAATCCGTAATCCTGAAGCATTATTGATACACTGCTCCTTGACATCCATGCATTGGTTCTTGAGTCCAGGATGCTGTATAGCCTGTTAATAAATGGAACGCCTGAGAAGATTGCGTTTTCAATGTCGTCAAAATAATTGCCTTCAGTAAATGCTGATGAATTGTTATTCAATTTATATCTTCCGTTCTCCCTGTTGTCAATGAATCGGCCGAGAAGATTGCCTTTCTGAGGCATGATCATATAACATGAACGGAAAAAGTCGGTGACCCTGGCAATCTTATTCAGCTCAGTCAGGTTAATCAGAGTTCTTACCTGCTTCAGTTCTTCGGCATCAAAGTAAAAATGCTGTCTGAATGACAGCACTATTATATCCTGCTCCCGGGCCAGGCCAAGCCTGTTGGCATAGTCCAGGAAAGCCGATCCGCCTTCGGCAGTAAGGGTGTCAAGTTTCGTACCGGTAGCCTGCAGGTTTACCGGTTTGCTATGCATGCTGGCAATTCCCCTTTGTAAAGAGGATCTGCGAGTTCCGGAGGCCCAGGGGTTGCTTTCCATATTAACAGATATAGCGTTTAATTCACATTATAAAGTTGCACCCGGATTCGGAATTTTTAGTTACAATATCCCCGGTTTGATTTACAAGATTCACACCTAGTGAACCCCTGGGGAACAAGGATATAGTCTGGTAATTAAAAAAGGGCCGTCCTCACTTAAGGACGGCCCCGGAAGGAATATACATTATACTAAAAACGGTATCCCAAAGACAGCCCGTAGCCTGTGTTCCTGTATGCCCGCTGATCATCTGAGATCCAGGAATACTCAGGATTAATCTTCAGCAATCCAAGCTGTGCATTCAGTTGTACGAAAGCTCCCATACCAAATTCATAACCGAACAGGATATTGGCCCCCGCATCAAATGGCCTGTAATATGCATTTCCATCCAGAGCGGTCAAAACTCCGACAGAGTTTTCATATTCCACCGGTCGTTCAACTGAGGAGGAAATGAGCTGGGTGGTTTCCATACCTGTTATACCGTAGGCCAGATAAGGACCGAACCCGAGCAGTAAATACCCGTTCCCAAGCTGTGGCCTGTAGAGCAGATTCAGCGGCATCTCAATATAGGATAACCTTGTTGTAGTTGTGAAATCGCCCGATGCCTTTAAATCAAGGGTAAAGAATTCGTTTTTCGCCCCTTTCACTGAAAAGAGAAGGCCGGGCTGAAAGTAGAAATCGGGTGCAACCGGAATATTAACGTTCAGACCGGCATGAAAACCTGTCAGGAGTCCATTTTCAAGCTTATCACCGCTACTGTTTTTGCCGTTGATATTCTGAAAGTTAACTCCTCCAAGGAGACCGAATTCAATCTGCGCCTGCATCGCCAGTGATGAGACCATCAGGACTGCGGCTATTGTCAGAAACTTCAATTTCATATTCATATATTTTTTGTGGTTTATATTTGTTTTTATAGAACAGGGGATACTAGTTGCCTGCTGTTTTTGCAGCCTCAGCCTTCATCTTTTCATTTGCTGCGATAAGGAACTCCACCCTGCGATTTTCGGTTCTCCCTTCAGTCGTGTTGTTCTCGTATTTTGGGATTGTTTCGCCATAACCTTTTATTGTCAGGCGACTGTCTGCTGTGCCCTGCCCTTCAAGGTAGCCTGACACTGCCGTGGCACGTCTTTCAGACAATGCCTGGTTGTAGGCCACACTCCCCTTGCTGTCAGTATGTCCCTGTATTTCAATATCCGTATCGGGATATGAAACAAGCACCTTGACAAGCTTATCAAGACTTGTTTTTGCGTCGGCGGAAAGGGTTGATTCGTCAAACCCGAACAGGACATTACTGTTAAATTCCACAACTATACCTTCTCCTACGCGTTCAACTTTCGCATCAGGAACTGTCTTCTTTATTTCCTCAGCCTGTTTGTCCATCTGATTGCCAATTATCGCCCCTGTTGCACCGCCTACTGTGGCACCGATAATTGCACCCAGGGCAGTATTCCCCGATGCTCTTCCGATAACGGCTCCCATGGTGCCTCCTGCAGCAGTCCCTACAACCGCACCCTTCTGGGTCTTGTTCCATGATGCACAGCCTGAAATTATAATTACACAGCTGATAATCATGATTAAACTAACTCTTAACGTTTTCATATTTAATATTTTAGTTATTTGCTAATCCTCAATCAGAATAATTAAGGATATTTTATGAAAGGTAGGGACACCCGCTATGATCAGCGTTACACAACTATGTCAATGAGTTACATCATTCACACATGAAATAAGCGCTGATGTGTGAATTGTGTAATTCTTAGTTGTGGTTGTGTAACCCATGGGGCCATACCTCTGACTATCTTTGAATTCAACCAATACTTAACTATTATGCCATTACTTACTATTTTGATCATACTGATTGTTGCAGGCGTTCTTTTATGGCTGGTCAACACGTATATTCCAATGGACCGTAAAATCAAAAGTATCCTGAATATTGTAGTCGTGATTGTTCTGATAATCTGGCTTCTTAAGGCATTCGGGGCATTTGAATACCTGAGGAACATTCAGGTTTAACTTTAGGAAACCGTCATCGTGGTTTCATATGTGCAATTGCACTATAATAATTAATTATAAAAGCTGACTGAAATGAAAAGGTTAATCTTATTTCTGTTTATAGCCCTTGTACTTACAGGGTGTGCCTTAAACATTCTTACCGGTCGTAAACAACTGAGCCTTGTAAGCGAGCCTGAAATGCAGCTGATGGCCACTGACCAGTATAGGACCTTTCTGTCGGAGAATAAGGTACTGAATTCCGGCAACAGCCGCGATGCGGCAATCGTGGACCGGGTAGGTGCGCGCATCTCCGGGGCAATAACAAAATATTTTGAACTACAGGGAGAGTCATCACTGCTGGAGGGCTACAAATGGGAATTCAATACAATTGAAAGCAAGGAGATAAATGCATGGTGCATGCCGGGAGGGAAGGTGGTAGTATATACCGGCTTGTTACCCGTAACGGGCAATGAAGCAGCCCTTGCAATCGTAATGGGCCATGAAATAGCTCACTCGGTTGCCAGGCACGGCAATGAAAGAATGAGCCAGGCCATGGTCCAGCAACTTGGAGGTGTGGCACTGCAGGTGGCCCTTGCACAGAAGCCTCAGGAGACGCAGAACCTGTTCATGACTGCCTATGGTATTGGGAGCACTGTGGGAGCCGTTCTACCCTGGTCCAGACAGCAGGAGACTGAGGCAGATCAGTATGGACTCATATTTTCAGCCATCGCAGGTTATGATCCGCGTGAGGCAATTCCTTTCTGGCAGCGAATGGCTGCATCAGGCGGAGGAAAACCTCCCGAATTTCTCAGCACCCACCCATCTGATGCCACCAGGCTGAGGAAGCTGGAACAGTTCATGCCTGAGGCGCTTAAGTACTATAATGCCGCGAAATAGTTGCCCGCATATGACTTTGTTGAAATCCTTTCAGTGATAAGTGGTAAATCAACCGCCACTGCATGCACTGTATTGTAATTTATTCTTTATTTTGTGTGACATCCAGATGTAAATGACCCGGTTTCAAAATAAAGCATGGCCACTGTAAACAAAAAAGCAAAATCAGAGGCTTCTCCTGCCGGGAAAATCCCAAAAAAGGTTAAGGAAAAGTTTCCGATAGCCGGGATTGGTGCTTCAGCCGGAGGGTTGGAAGCGCTTGAACAATTTCTGGGTAACGTGCCCGCGAACAGCGGCATAGCGTATGTTGTCATCCAGCATCTTGACCCGACTCAGAAGGGGATGTTGCCGGAACTACTCCAGAGGGTTACCCCAATGAAGGTTTACCAGGTGGCTGACCGGATGCCTGTAAAGGTTGATTGTGTCTACGTCATCCCTCCCAACAAAAGCATGTCGATACTGAACGGGATTCTTCACCTGTTTGAACCGGTTGAGACAAGGGGAATGCGTCTCCCGATTGATTTTTTTCTCCGTTCCCTGGCAGATGACAAACAGGATCTCAGCATCGGTATCATTCTTTCCGGGATGGGTTCAGACGGAAGTACAGGGCTCAGGGCAATAAAGGAAAAAAACGGTATCGTGGTTGTGCAGGATCCTTCTGACGCGAAATTCGACAGCATGCCCCGCAGCGCAATAGAGATGGTGCTGGTTGATATTATTGCTGCTGCGCATGACCTTCCCGGCAGACTCATGGAATTTCTTAAACGCATCCCTGCAATAAGATCAGACCTGAATACCGAGATAAAGGATAAAAGTTCCCTGGAAAAGATAATTATTCTCCTGCGGACATATACAGGGAACGACTTCTCTCTTTATAAAAAAAATACCCTCTATCGCAGGATTGAAAGGCGAATGAGTGTGCACAAGATTGATAAAATTGTAACGTACGTGCACTTTCTGCAGGGAAATCCGAAGGAGGTAGAGATCCTTTTCAAGGAGTTACTGATAGGGGTGACCGGTTTCTTCCGTGATTCCGCAGTATGGGTCAGGCTTAAAGACATGCTTTTACCGGAAATCCTCTCTGCAGTTCAGCCAGGTACGGTTTTGAGAGCCTGGGTACCCGGTTGCTCCACAGGAGAAGAGGCATATTCACTTGCAATAGTGTTCAGGGAAGCCCTTGAAAAGGCTAAACATCACGGCGGCACCTCATTGCAGATTTTTGCAACAGATATTGATCCGGATGCGATCGATATTGCCCGGAGAGGCATATATCCGGCAAATGTTGCTGCCGATATTTCGGCTGAACGCCTGAACCGATATTTTATTTCAACCGAGGAAGGCTACCGGATCAAAACCGAAATCAGGGAAATGGTTGTGTTTGCACAGCACAATGTCATCCTGCATCCTCCTTTTACACGTATTGACATATTAACCTGCCGGAACCTTCTGATATACATGGACCCCGAGCTTCAGAAGAAACTTATAGGGTTGTTTTACTACAGCATTAATCCTGACGGGTTAATGTTGCTGGGCAGCTCTGAGACTCCCGGTAACCAGAATCATCTCTTTTCTCCGGTTGACGGCAAACTAAGAATCTACAAACGGTCACAGTCAAGCCATCTGCCTGAATATTTTGATTTTCCCTCCTCATTTTCCCGCTCGAAGCCATCAGGACCCAGGAACCAGCTCACTGATACAAGAGCTCTCAACTTCCAGGTTCTTGCTGACCGTCTACTGCTTGACAACTATTCTCCTGCCGGCGTGCTGGTGAATGAATACGGTGATGTGATATACATCCACGGACATACGGGTAAATATCTTGAACCGGCGGCAGGCAAGGCGAATATGAACATTTTTGCCATGTTGCGGGAAGGGCTGAGAAATGAATTTCATCATGCTTTCCGGAAGGCTGTGACAAATAAGGAGACAGTGGTTCTGCACAACATCCGTATCACCTCAAATGGTCATCAACAGGCTGTAAACATTGACATCAGGTGGATAGATAAGCCGGAGCTGCTGTACGGGACCCTGATGATCATCTTTGCCGAGGTTAAGGAAGCAGCTGCAACAGGATCTGTTACACAATCAAAGGGGCATTCAAAAGACTCATCAAGGGAAAGGGAAATGGAGGCCGAGTTGCATCGCATGCGCGAGGTGATGCAGAATTCTCTTGAGGAAGTCCAGACATCACAGGAAGAACTGCGGTCAACCAATGAGGAACTCCAGTCCACAAATGAAGAACTGCAGTCTACAAATGAAGAGCTTACTACGTCAAAGGAAGAGATGCAGAGCCTGAATGAGGAACTTCAGACAGTGAATGCGGAATTGCAGGCCAAGGTAGACGATTATTCCAGGGTCAACAATGACATGAAGAACCTGCTTAACAGCACCGAAATAGCCACCCTTTTTCTCGACAAGGAATTAAACATAAGACGCTTTACTCTACAGGCAACAAAGATTTTCAAGCTCATAAAGAGTGATATCGGCCGGCCCTTCACCGACCAGACATCAGACCTGAGTTATCCAGAACTGGAAGAGGATGCCCGCGAAGTACTGAGGAGCCTCGTTTTTATCCAGAAAGAGGTTCCGGCCATCGACGGCCGATGGTTCCTGGTGCGTATAATGCCGTATCGCACCTTCGATGACAGGATTGACGGGCTTGTCATTACTTTTATCAATATTTCGGACCATAAAAGGACTGAACAAAAATTACGCGAAAGCGAAAAGAAATACAGAATTCTGGCAAGCGCCACCTCTGAAGTCAGGATAGTCCTTGATGATGACATTTCGGTGATTGACCTGAGCCCTGAGGCCGAATCTTTCTTTGGAAAGAACCGGGAGGAGTGGTCAGGTAAGGATTTTGTCAGCCTGTTTGTTCCGGAAAATTACCGAAAAAGCGTTGAAAAGGAGATTAAAGCATTGCTCAGCAAGGGTTTGAGCGGGAGAATTAAATTAAAGGTTCTGAACGCAGGCGGGCAGATGCAGGTTGTGGATTTTTTTGTAAACTTATCTCTGAATAAATTGAAAAAGGCAGAGGGATTGATTTTATCATCAAATATGCAACTGAGCCATGAATAAGAAGGAGCCGATTCTCACAGAAAGGCAGTTACTTCGTATAAAAGCTGAAGAAAAGCTGAAGAAAAAGAGGAAAAAAGTCACTTCGGAAATTCAGGAAGCTGACGCGAAAAAACTGCTCCATGAACTTCAGGTTCATCAGATAGAACTGGAGATGCAAAATGAGGAGCTGAGGCAGGCCAATGCAACTGCCGAGGAGGCTCTCCGGCGTTATACAATGCTTTATGATTTTGCCCCGATGGGCTATTTTATACTTGATGCCGAGGGTAGTATCACGGACCTGAATTTCACCGGGGCCGAGATATTGGGTGAAAAGCGGTTTAGTTTGATTAACAGTAACATAAGAGTATTTCTCGTAGAAAATTCCAGGCTGTTATTCAATGCATTCTTCAAAAAAGTATATGCCAGCAATGCCAGAGAGTCATGTGAGCTTGCACTCGGTTACAATGGCAAGACCCTCCGCCATATCTATGTGGAGGGAGTTGTGACGGGTGATGAGAGGCAATGCCTCCTTTCTGTCATCGATATCTCAGCGTTCAAAAAGTGATCCTGTTCAGGTCAATCGGCAATCCTCGGTCATATCAGGCATCAGGGGACCAATCCGCCAGCTGGCGTTGAAGGCTCCGGATTGCAGGGAAGGCAATAGTGTTGTCTCAATTCGGCAGTCAATCAACTGGATACTTTCGCCCGGATAGTCTTGTTACAGTCACTTGTTTTTCCTCGTTCCGCAGGTGTGAATTATATAATTCATTGGTGGAATTGTGTAATGACTCCGGGGAAGAAATATTGAATCTTTGACAGGTACAAAATCAACTGGCAGAATGCCACTGATTAATGCTTACCAGTACCTAAATACCAACCTTATGAAAACGCAATTCTTTACAATAGCTCTGTTTGGTGTGATAGCTTTATGGTTCACATCATGCTCCAATAAGACCCTCTTTCTTCAATCCTCGGTTCTGCCGGCAGCTGAAGGCTATGTTGAAGTATCCAGGGATAAAAGCGAGAACTACATCATTAAGATAGACTTAAAGAATTTCGCCGGAGCTGAAAGGCTCGATCCTTCAAACCTTACATATGTGGTTTGGATGGTTACTTCAAGTGACGCAACAGTAAATATAGGCCGGATAAGTACAAATAATTCGCTTAACGCATCCTTTGAGACGCTGAGTTCATTCAGGCCGGCAAAGATTTTTATTACAGCTGAAGAACAGGAGAATGCCAGGTATCCGGGATC
>Ga0209800_10001094_pt1 | contig 31493 bp, 23 predicted proteins | sample Higcelweek8metaG_FD_187174 | JGI IMG/M metagenome (GOLD analysis project Ga0209800, IMG submission 187174) | Freshwater pond sediment microbial communities from the University of Edinburgh, under environmental carbon perturbations - High... | ecosystem: Environmental > Aquatic > Freshwater >...
ATCTACATTCAAATATTTAAGTTTGGCACAATAACGGTCAACCCCTGCTCCGAAAAAGCTGAAATCAACAGAAACCAAATCCTTGATAATCCACTGATAACCGAGCTGAACACCTACACCCATCACATTTCCATTTTCAGCTACAACAAAAAGTTTTCCCCTGACACTATCGGTAGAAGCGCCTTTCATTGAACCAAACCGGGCATAAGGAGCTACATAAAATCCACTGGGTGCATCTTTTTTTCCAAAATAAAAACGGTATTCCATCGAACAGTCAAGACCTCCGCTAACATTATAAAAAGAGAACTGTTTCGATGAAAAATCCTCCATCTCAATTAAAAAACTGGACGTAGGTTCAAAATAACCGACTTTCAAGGTCATCGAATTGCGGGGATTAATCAAACGTTCATAGCTTAAACTATAATCACCATACACAATATTGGACAGTCCAAGCTTAATCACATTTTCCTGTGAAAATCCTACAGCCGTAAGGAGCATAAATACGATGGTCAATAATCTTTTCATGTTGTTTTTCAATTAACGTTAATTCATTAAAAACAGATGCAATATCTTATCAAAAAGTTGCTTTGGAAATCATCTGAAACATGATTCCCAAAACGACTAAATATGTATGTTGTTAATTCCGTTTTGAATTCGTTTCAGGGTTTCATCTTTCCCTATCATTTCGCAAATAACGAATAAATCAGGCCCAATAGCGGCGCCAACTAAACAGACCCTGAAAGCATTCATGATAATACCAAATCCCCATTCTTTTTCAGTAACAAATTCCGAGAATTTTTCTTTGATGTCAGGGGCTTCCCATTTATCAACTTCATTCAAAAAAAGGTCATGAATCTGTTGCATCATTTCAGGGGCACCCTCTTTCCAACGTTTTTTTACCGATTGTTCATCATACGTTTCGGGCGTTTCGAAAAAATAAGATCCCTGATCCCAAATATCGGGTATAAACGTTGCTCTTTCTTTTAATATACTGACAACCTTTGTGATATATTCACTTTCAGCCGTAATGCCTTTTTGAAGAAGAAAGATGCGGAATAATACTGATATCTCTTCATCACTTTTCCGGTACATGTATTGGTGATTGAACCATTTCGTTTTTTCAGGATCGAATTTTGAACCCGATTTCCCTACTCTTTCCAGGTCGAAAGCATCAATCAGTTCATCCATCGAAAAAATTTCCTGTTCTGTTCCGGGATTCCATCCCAACAATGCCAACATGTTAATAAAAGCGTCAGGGAAATAACCCACCTCGCGGTAACCACTCGATAATTCCCCGGTAAAAGGATCAGTCCATTGCAACGGGAAAACAGGGAAGCCCATTTTGTCACCGTCGCGTTTGCTGAGTTTACCTTTCCCTATGGGTTTTAAAATAAGCGGAAGATGTGCGAATTGAGGGCTCTCCCAACCAAATTTTTCGTACAATAAAATATGTAGCGGCATGGAAGGCAACCATTCTTCCCCCCTGATAACATGGGTAATTTCCATCAGGTGATCGTCGACAACGTTTGCCAGGTGGTACGTTGGCATACCATCTGATTTAAAAAGGACTTTATCATCCAACCGATCGGTGTTAAAAGTCACCAAGCCTCTGATCATATCATTTCCTGTCACATCAATATTGTCGGGCATCTTGAACCTGACCACAAAATGTTCACCTTTATTGAGCAAAAGAGCCACCTCTTCTTCACTCAATGTCAACGAGTTTCTCAGTAATTTACGTGTCGCTGAATTATAGGTAAATGTTTCACCTTTAGCTTCATATTCCGCACGAAGATTATCCAATTCTTCAGGCGTGTCAAAGGCGAGGTAGGCATTCCCGCTTTCAACCAACTGATCAGCATATTTCTTATATAAATCTTTTCGTTCCGATTGCCTGTATGGAAAATGAGGCCCTCCTTCCCGAACCCCTTCATCAACCTTGATTCCGCACCATTCAAGCGATTCCATAATATACTCTTCCGCTCCGGGAACAAACCGGGTTTGGTCGGTATCTTCAATTCTTAAAAGAAAGTCTCCCTTCTGTTTTTTTGCAAACAAATAATTGAACAATGCTGTTCTGACACCTCCTATATGAAGTGGTCCTGTAGGACTTGGGGCAAACCGCACCCTTACTTTTTGATTCATCATTTTCAGTCTATTTATTTAGCAAAGATAACCTTTCAATTATAGGCCTACAAACAAAAAATTAGAAGTAAACTGAAAATAATTCCAAGCATCAGGCATTCCGTTCGTCACTAAATAATGAGCGTTCGTCATCTCAATAGTGTGGCTTCACAAATAAAAGAGAAATAGACTTGTATTTAAGACTTTTTTGTCTTAATTTTGTAATGTACTTTAAAACTTACAATTATGTTATACTTGGCCATTGCATTCGGAATTTTCGTGTTAGCTGTTGGGATAGCATTTCTTACTCAATCGGGGAAAAAGAGTTCATTTAGTTAAACTTTATTTTCATCGATGATTAAACGATGCACCCAACAGAAACATGAATTATGTTGTTGAAAAACAATTGTTGTAAATACAAAATAGTGTTCGTACAAACCAGCTGGTAGTTTTGAGATTATACTCAATCTTAAAAAAAGCAGAACATGTCTCATTGAGCCTCTTTGAGGCTTTTTTTATGTCTTTTCTGAATTCGATGAATTAATTCATCCAACCAATCCGGTCATTCGTCAATAGTATATTTGGATTCATAAAACAAACTTTGTGGTTCTTTCATTAAGACTTACTTTTATTTCGTAAACAAATAAAAACAAGAAACCATGTTGTACTTAGGAATCGCTCTCGGAATTTTTTTAGTCGCTGTTGGAATTGCTTTCGTTACAGAATCAAAAAGATCAACAACTGTTTAAGAATTAAAAATTAGTTTTCCTCATTTGTTACTTTTGAGATTATACACAATCTTAAAAAAGTAGAACATGTTAGTACGCCTCTTTGAGGCTTTTTTTGTTTATGCACCTTCCTGTTTCGCAGCTACATCTCATCTTTCTAAAAACATATACTGTATTTTATCAATACTTTTAAATAAAGCATTCATTATTTTTGATTTAAATAAAAGCATTCAAAAATGTACACAACTCTAAAATCAGATCTCGAAAAGAAGATTGAAGCGTTGAGATCTAAGGGATTATTCAAAGAAGAACGGATTATCACATCTCAACAAAAGGCCGGGATTTCAGTTTTATCTGCCGGGGAAGTTTTAAATTTTTGCGCCAATAATTACCTCGGATTGGCCAATCATCCCGAAGTAAAAAGCGCGGCATGTGAGGCTATAGAAAAGTGGGGATTTGGATTATCGTCGGTGAGGTTTATTTGCGGAACTCAACAAATACATAAAGAGCTGGAAAATAAGGTGTCAGAATTCCTGAAGACCGAAGATACTATTTTGTATTGTGCCGCATTCGATGCCAATGGTGGCATTTTCGAACCCTTATTCGATGAAGAAAGCGCCATTATTTCAGATGAACTAAACCATGCTTCTATTATTGATGGAATCAGGTTATGCAAGGCTAACAAGTTCCGGTATAAACATTCAGACATGAATGATCTTGAAAGGTGTTTGAGAGAATCACAATCGAATAAATACCGAATAGTCGTTACCGATGGCGTTTTTTCTATGGATGGCGATATCGCGAAGCTTGACCAGATTTGTGACCTGGCTGAGAAATATGATTCGTTGATCATGGTTGACGATAGCCATGCCACAGGATATATTGGAAAAACGGGTCGCGGCACTCCTGAATTTCACAATGTAACAAGTCGAATAGATATCATCACCTCAACTTTTGGGAAAGCGCTGGGTGGTGGAAATGGAGGCTTTACTTCAGGGAGGAAAGAGATTATTGAAATGTTACGGCAACGGTCAAGACCTTACCTTTTCTCCAATTCACTTGCCCCGGCAACAGTAGGAGCAAGTTTAAAAGTACTGGAACTTCTTACGCAAAGTTCAAAACTAAGGGATAGAACAATGGAAAACGCCAATCATTTCAGGAGAGAGATGCTGTCTGCCGGATTTGATATAGTTCCGGGAGAAACAGCCATTGTTCCGGTCATGATTTATGATGCGCCGCTTGCCGTAAAATTTGCCAATTTATTATTACAACAAGGAATCTATGTCATTGGTTTTGTGTATCCTGTAGTCCCTGAAGGGAAGGCCAGAATAAGAGTGCAACTTTCGGCCGACCATTCAACCAATGATGTAAATCAGGCCATAAGCGCATTTATCAAAATTGGTAAATCGCTGAACATCATCTAGCAGAAACATTAAAACGTCTGCTATACAGAATATAAATCACAGTTTTCCCATAAGTTTTCGGGAAGACTAGCATTGTGTTTGTGTTAAAAAGAGAATTATCCATTTGAAAGTCGAATATGAATTATATATTTAAAAATAATTTTAAACCTAACAGAATTGAAAATGGGGGCAATTGAAAGAAAATTGTACAAAGTTTTACGAAACGTTGGCGTTAAAAAAAATTACATCCTAAAAGCCAGTTCAATTGATGATTTGTATCTGGACGAGTATGATCAAAAATTGTTGCTATTCTATTTTGAAGATGAATTTCATGTCCGCCTGAAAAAAAGGGAGATCAAAAAATTAACAACATTACCTGCTGTTGACGTTTATTTACATAGAACATGATCTTTTCGAAGTGAAAATATTGTTATGAATAAGCCCTTTCCTTGCTAAAGGAATATTTTTCAAGGGAAGTTTCTTTTAAGCTTATTTTATCATTCATTTTTTTTAACTTGTACTCAGTTCTAATTGTATGAAAAATGAATGACTTTTATTCAATCAAAAAATACGTTTGGTTAAGCCTCTTCCTATTATTTATACAGCTACAAGTTCTTTCACAGGAAAGCGACCTGTATAAACAAATTAAATCCTTTCCAGAGGTTGTTTCTATTCAAAAGATTGATCAACATCCCTTTTTTAAAGAGACCTACGAAATATTGATCGAACAATACCTCGATCATGGAAATCCTGCTGCCGGAAAATTCAATCAGCGGGTTATATTATCTGATTACAACAAGTTTAGTCCTGTTATTTATGTAACCGAAGGTTATAAAGCCGATTATGCCACGAAAGAAAGTTACGTCAATGAATTAAGCAAAATTCTTGACGGAAACCAGATTGTAGTTGAACATCGCTATTTTGGAAAATCGATGCCCGACAATGTTAACTGGGATTACCTCACCATGGGAAATGCCTGTGGCGATTTGCACCGGATTCTGAAAATATTCAAACGACTGTATAATAACCAGAACAAATGGATTGCGACCGGAATTAGCAAAGGAGGCACCAACACATTGGTATACAAAGCCTTTTACCCCGACGACGTTGACATTTGGATACCTTATGTTGGGCCAATTACTTTTAGCGTTGAAGATGTCGGACTTGATAAATATCTAACAAAAGTAGGTTCCAAACCGTGTAGGGATAAGGTTTTGGCTTTTCAAAGAATGATCCTCATGAACAGGGATTCTATTCAACCCCTTCTGGATAGCCTGATCAAAGCCCGAAACTACACCTATCCAATCAGCAATGAAGAAGTACTCGATTATTGTGTACTGGAATACTCCTTTTCTTTTTGGCAATGGGGAAATAGCTGTGTTGACATTCCGCCTGACTCGGCCAACTTTCACAAAAAATTTGAACATCTGATTGCTGTAAGCGATCCTGAATATATGTCGTATACAGGCATTTCCCCAATCCAAGCATTCTTCATTCAAGCGGCAAAAGAGATGGGATATTATGGATATGATACAAAACCTTTCAAACCCTATTTGAAGATTAAAGATGCCAAGGGATATTTATCCAAGATTTTCCTGCCCAAAGATGTTTCTTTAAAATTCAGCAAAAAAACATCCGCGTTTGTTCAAAAGGCGATTCAAAATGATGGCAACCATGTCATGATGATTTATGGAGAATACGACCCGTGGACTGCCTCAGCCTTAAAGCTTGATGGAAAAGGGAAAGCGGTGAAATTTATCATTCCAAAAGCGAGCCACAGAACCCGGATCGGGAACATGCCTTACGCCCAAAAAGCAGAAATATACATGTTGCTCGAAACTTGGCTGACAGAAGATTAATAATTTCTCAACGCTTCAATTTCGCTAATCTCCATTGGTTTTTTCCTTCCCAACAACCGATAGGAATTTTGGGTAATGAGATAATCCTGTTCGATGCGAATTCCACCAAACCCCAAATATTTTTCCACTTCTGGGTAATTGATGAATTGGCTCCATTTTTTCTCCGATTTCCACAAGTTAATCAGCGGAGGAATAAAATAAATCCCCGGCTCTATGGTTAGAACAAAACCTGGTTTTAATTCTTTGGCCAACCTGAGCGACTTCAAACCAAATTGAGCGCTTTTTGCTTCGCCATTGTATCCAACATTAATTTCGCCCAGATCTTCCATATCGTGTACGTCAATTCCCATCATGTGCCCCAATCCATGAGGAAAGAACAGGGCATGTGCACCTTCTGCAATTGCTTCTTCGGTGTCACCTTTGGTAATGCCAAGCGATTTAAACCCTTCAAAAATAGTACGGCAAGCTTCAAAATGAACCTCCCTGAACGTTATGCCCGGATATAATTTGGAAGCACTACGATAATGAGAGTCAAGCACCAACTGATAAATTTCCTTTTGCTGACTGGTGAATTTCTTTGAAACAGGGAAACTGCTGGTTAAATCGCCAGCATAATGCAGGGGCGTTTCAGCGCCGGCATCAAGTAAAAATAGCTGCCCCTCTTTTAACACATTTCCATGGTAATGGTTATGCAACACCTCGCCGTTAACAGTCGCAATAACAGGAAAAGAGATATAACCCTCCTGTTCGAGGGGAATTTTGGTAACCTCGGCAGCAATTTGGGCTTCACTCATGCCCGGACGAGCCATTCGAATGGCAGCTTCGTGCATATCGACTGACCAGTTAACAGCCCGGTCAATTTCTTTAATTTCTTCTATTCCTTTAATCTCGCGCTGGCTGATAACCACTTTCACCAACTCTTCAGAAGATTTAAGCGTAAACTGATCGGGACGGATATTGAGTAACCTCAACAATTTAATTTTGTTCTCGGGCCGATAAGGCGGAAGAAAATGGATATTCCGTCCAATTGCTTGGGCTTCCCTGAGAATGGTAAACATTTTAACCATTGGCAATACCTCTGTAACACCAATTCGCTCGCATTCTTCCTTAAGAGTAGGTTTATTACCCATCCAAATGATATCATCGAGGGTTAGTTCATCTCCGAAAATTGTTTCTTCACCGCTTTCCAAATCAATGATGGCTGCCAGCGAAGGTCGATCGAGTCCAAAATAGTACAAAAACGAGCTGTGTTGTCTGAAATAATATGGATTATCGGGATAATTCATTGGTGAATCATCGTTACCCAGAAAAAGGATAATTCCTTGCTCAATCTTACTTTTAAGAACTTGGCGACGGTTAGTATACAACTGCTTATCGAACATGGTCAAATAATGGTTTAAGGTATCAAAAATAGTGTATTTAACGATGTCCTTCTAAACATTATGAAAGAAATTAAAGAATTAAATAGGATCAGGGTATTAAATTTGCCAATTGGTAAAAACAAATTAGAAGAACCTTAACTTTGAATTCTGGTTAAAAGAAACAATATTTGTTCTATCTGTCTTTATTCAAAAAGAAATCGAAATATGTCAAAAATACTAGTGATTGACGATGAGCGGGCAATCAGAAATACCCTGAAAGAAATCTTAGAGTACGAAAAGTATCAGGTTGAATTGGCAGAAAATGCTAAACAAGCGCTGGATTTGATCAAAGCGAGCGATTTCGATCTTATTTTATGCGATATTAAAATGCCTGAAATGGACGGACTTGAACTACTCCCCCATTTAATTGAAAACCATCCCGATACTCCGGTCGTTATGATTTCCGGACATGGCAACATCGACACAGCCGTTGAAGCCATAAAGAAAGGCGCTTACGATTTTATTGAGAAACCGCTCGATTTAAACCGTTTACTCATTACCATTCGAAATGCAATGGATAAGCTGAGCCTTGTTAATGAAACAAAAAAACTTCGAAAGAAAGTTGACCAGAAATACATCATTATTGGCAAGTCACCTGCTATTAACTACATTCTGGAAATGACCAACAAAGTGGCCCCAACCGATGCACGGGTAATGATTACCGGATCGAACGGCACTGGCAAAGAGTTGGTAGCCCGTCGGCTTCATGACCTCAGCAACCGCTCAGCGGGACCTTTTATTGAAGTAAATTGTGCCGCAATTCCTTCTGAATTAATTGAAAGTGAACTTTTTGGCCACGAAAAGGGCGCCTTTACATCGGCTATTAAACAACGCAAAGGAAAATTTGAGCAAGCAGAAGGCGGCACCCTCTTTCTCGATGAAATTGGAGATATGAGCCTATCGGCTCAAGCAAAGGTTCTACGTGCATTGCAGGAAAATATAATTACCCGGGTTGGGGGTGAAAAACCGATCGAAGTAAATGTAAGGGTGATTACAGCTACGAACAAAGATCTTCAGAAAGAGATCCTATCAGGAAATTTCAGGGAGGACCTTTATCACCGGTTAAGTGTCATTTTAATCAGAGTACCATCGCTGAATGAGCGGTTGGACGACATTCCTCTGTTAGCGAACCACTTTATTGAACAGATATGCGATGAATACGGTATGCCCCACAAAACTATTTCGCAGGAGGCAATTTCCGAACTTCAAAAAATCAACTGGACTGGTAATATCCGCGAATTCCGCAATGTGATTGAACGACTAATCATTTTATGCGGAAATGAAATAACAATGGACGATGTCCTTAATTTTGCACAACCGTTAAAATAGTATACTTCAATGAAAAAAAGGATACCCGAAATTGTATTTGTCATTACACTTATCATTATTTGTTTTTTTAACGATTATCAAAAAACAAGTTTCTTGCCACCTGTAAGCATTCATGCCTGGAGACAGGCTGATGGTGCTTCATTCGCTTTAAACTATGCAAAAGATGGCATGGACTTCTTCAATCCAGAGCTTCATAATTTCAGTTCCGACGATAAAACTTCCGGAGCTGGTGTTAGCGAAGCCCCAATTATTTATTACTTCGTTGCCATCTTGTATCAATTATTTGGGGTTCATGAGTCGATTTTTAGAATAACCGACTTACTAATTATTCTTATCTCAGTTTTCCTGTTATTTCAACAGCTCAATATCGTTCTGAAGAATTCTTTCTTAGCCGCTTTTGCAGCGTTAATGCCTTTCTCTTCTGCTGTATTTTCGTATTATGCCAATGGTTTTATTCCCGATTACACTTCGCTTTCATTTATGATTTTGGCAGCAGTTCAATTTCTGATTTATCAGGAACACAACCGAAATAGAAATCTTTTTTTACTTTTCCTTTTTGCTATACTTTCCGGATTACTTAAGATTACCAACTTATGTCCATTCATCGCATTAAATTTTGTTTTTATTATTGCCTGTATATTCCCTAAATATAAAAAAACCTTTGCTAAAAAATTTCTCTGGATTATAGGATTCTCAACGAGTTATGCAATCATAATTGGCTGGTATGTTTTTGCTATTCACTACAACAAAAACCATGAGTCATCTTATTTTGCTAACGAGATTCATTCCGCATTTCAATATAGCTGGCCTTCATTCACAAAAACGCTCAATGATATCTGGAACCAATGGCATGAATCCTGGTTTCACCGCTGGATTTACTATTTGATTCCTGTAGCTTTTCTCTTTTCATTATCTCTAATAAAGCGAATGACGCTGTTTTTCATCTATGTGCTAACTCTCACTGCCGGAACAGCCATTTATTTCATTTTATGGTTTGAGAAATTCATTAATCATGATTATTATATCGCACCATTTTTCTCGTTATTTACTGTCATCGTCGTCGGTTTTTTTCTTTCAATCAAGTCATGGTTGCCAAAGGTTTATACGAACTGGATAATTGGTTTATCTTTACTTCTACTTCTGGCATACCCCATTGCAAAAGCATCATCGTTGAACCGCCATCGTTATGATGCAGGATACTTTTTCGATGACTATGAATCATATAAAACCATTGGAAAACTCATGAAAGAAAAGGGAATCGACAGAAACACAAAAATTATTTCGAATGAAGATTTCACTTATGCTGTTTCTCTCTATCTGACAGACTTTAAAGGCTGGACTCATTGTCAGTATCCTCTCAATCCTGTTAATACGGTTAAGCTCATTGAAAAAGGGGCTTCGTTTCTCTTGCTGAAAGGTGATGAATCTGTGAAAAAATATCCTCTGCAACAAATTCTTCAAAACAAGTTTATTACTTACAAGGATTTGTATTTTTACGACTTACGTCAATGTAAGCTTTCAATGAACAACTTCGATTTCGACACAATCTCTTGCAATATTGAAACAGAAGGATTTAACGGAACTGTCGCAACAACAAATCCGTTGATCTTTGCAGGCAACGCGCCTTGTCGCACAAACGAAAGATCTCATTCGGGTAATTACTCAATGAAATTAAATAGCATTGAGAGTTTTGCCCTTACTTCTACTATTCCCAACATTTATCCCGGAGATTCTCTGATTTTTCATCTTTGGAGATTTGGAGATCAAAACTATGGTAGCTTTGTGATTCACGATTTGAAAAATCAAGCAAAATGGGATATGCCGCTTAAAACGAATGCGCCCTCTGATGTTTGGAGCTTTTTTGAAATACGCTTATTAATGCCAGATAATTTTCTCCAAGGAGATCTCTTCCTATATTTTTACAATCCCAGCAAAACGCCAATCTACATCGATGATTTTGAAATTATAAAAATTAATAAAAACAAAACTGAAAGGCTCGACTAGATTAAAAGTTTCAATTACCTAAATACATTCATTCGCAATTGATTGAAAAGACATGATTAAAGAAAAAAAAGTTATTGTTGTATTACCCGCCTACAATGCCAGCAAAACCTTGGAAAAGACCGTTGGTGAAATCGACCTTGAGATTGTTGATGAAATTATTTTGGTTGACGATTGCAGTAAAGACGACACAATTGAAGTGGCTAAAAAACTAGGAATTCAACATATAATCAGGCATGAACAAAATAAAGGATACGGAGGAAATCAAAAATCGTGTTACAATAAGGCTTTGGAATTAAATGCCGATATTGTGATCATGGTCCACCCCGACTACCAATACACTCCGTTACTTATCCCTTCAATGAGTTATCTGATTGCCAACGGACTTTATCATGTTGTTTTGGGTTCCCGTATTTTAGGCAAGGGCGCTCTAACCGGGGGAATGCCCTGGTATAAATATATTGCAAACCGTTTACTTACTTTATCGCAGAATATTCTGATGAACGCAAAATTATCGGAATACCATACCGGCTACAGAGCATTTTCAAGAGAAGTATTATTAAATGTAAATTACAATTTAAACTCTGATAACTTCGTTTTCGATAACCAAATGCTGGCTCAGATATGGTTTGCAGGTTATGAAATAGCCGAAATCACCTGTCCAACGAAATATTTCAAGGAAGCTTCGAGCATTAACATCAAGAACAGCTCAATTTATGGTCTGGGAGTATTAAAAACCTCCTTGCAATATCGTTTGCAAAAGTGGAGGTTAGGAAATTTTACAATATTTAAGTAAAAAATAGCTTCATTTTTTACTTTATATATGAAATATCGTATTTTTGGGTAGTTATATACACTTTTCAAAAAAAATAAAGCAAAAATAATAGCAACAATCTATATCAAAGAACATTAAAGCCAAATTTATAAAACTCAACTTTTATGTTATTTAATTCAATAGAATTTTTATTGTTTTTCCCAATTGTAACAACACTATTTTATATTCTGCCCCATAAATATCGATGGATTCATTTGTTGGCATCAAGTTGTGTATTTTATATGTTTTTTATTCCTCAATACATTCTTATATTATTTACCACAATACTAATTGATTATATAGCTGCTATCTGGATTGAAAAAGCAAATTCTAAAAAAAAGAAGATATTTTTAATTATTAGCATTATTTCAACTTGTTTGGTGCTATTCGTCTTTAAGTATTTTGATTTTTTTAACCATAACATGCTTTTTTTAAGTCATCAATTTGGTTTCTATTATCCTGAAACGATTATAAAGTTTATTTTGCCAATAGGTCTGTCATTTCATACTTTTCAGAGTTTAAGTTACGTAATAGAGGTTTATAAAGGCAAACAAAAAGCTGAAAAGCATTTTGGCATTTACTCTTTATATGTGATGTTTTATCCCCAATTGGTAACAGGTCCAATTGAACGGCCTCAAAATCTACTTGTTCAATTAAGAGAGAAGAAAAGTTTTTGTTACCCAAATTTAGTACAAGGCTTAAGACTAATTTTATTCGGTCTGTTCATTAAAATGGTTGTTGCGGATAATATTGCAGTTTACGTAGACCAAATATATGCAAACCCCTCAATTTATAATACGTACAGCATTCTCATAGGATTACTGTTTTATTCATTCCAAATTTATTGTGACTTTTTGGGATATTCAACAATTGCTGTTGGATGTGCTAAAGCTATGGGATATAATCTTATGGACAACTTTAAAAGCCCTTATCTTTCAAAAAGTATAGGTGAATTTTGGCAACGGTGGCACATTTCATTATCTACATGGTTCAGAGACTATGTGTATTTTTCATTAGGGGGTAATAGAGTGAAAATCAGTCGTTGGATGTTAAACATTTTGATAGTCTTCATTTTAAGTGGACTTTGGCATGGAGCGAACTGGACTTTTATATTATGGGGTTTAACTCACGGGATGATTTATATCTTTGAAAGTCTTATAAACCGTATATTTAAAATAAAGAAACCTGATAATAAACTTGCTGTTTATGTTTCTAATACTTTCAATGTTATAAAAACATTTATCATTGTCAGTTTTATATGGATACTTTTCAGAGCATCAAATATTGAACATGTTAAATTAATTTGTAAGTCAATAATCAATAACATAAAGATTTCAGACAATTTTTCTGTCGACCCCAAAATATGGTTGTTCCTTGGCTTATTCCTTATTATTGATATTATATTATTTAATACCCGTTTTGATTTCTGGTGCAACAAAAGAAATCCGGTTGTTCGATGGGCACTTTATTCCGTAATGATTTTCTTTATTATCGTTTTCTCAAGTGTGAATAATTTTCCTTTCATATATTTTCAATTTTAAAAAAAATGAGCGATTCAAAATCCATACTAAATAAAATCATTTTACTAATTTTTATAATTGTTTGTTTCAATTACTTATATAAATATTTTTTTTATGAGAATGATATTCAAACACATTCTCCAATTATCAATCTGGTTAGAAATGTTGTAAATGAGAACGATGAGATTATATACCTTGGGGAATCTTCAAATATAACTTTTAGTGCTGATGACATCGATAAGAGGTCTATCAGTGATTTGATCAGTGACTATTATCCTTCGCGGAAAATGGGCGCAATAACAAAAGAAGCAACCCATGCAGGCATTTATTATGAATTATTAAGGAATATACCTGAGAATTCGTCAGTAAAAACAGTAATAGTAACTCTTAATTTAAGATCCTTTGATGCCAATTGGATTTATTCAAATTTGGAAACTCCATTGCAAAAAAGCATGGTGTTATTAAAAAAATATCCACCTCTGTATAATCGGTTTTTGTTATCCTTTAGAGGCTATGATATTAAAACAGAACATGAACGGGAAAAGCAATTTTTACACAAATGGGAAACTGATATTCTTAGATTCCCTGAACCATTTATTTACAATAATGTCATTGATTGGGATAGAAGATTAGCGCAACAAGGAATAAAAAACGTTGACGGTTCAACTAATCAGAAACAAACTGAACTTGCTTGCCATTACATTAAGACTTATGCTTTTCAAATTGATACACTTACGAATCCTCGCATTAAAGATTTCGATAAAATTGCAGACTTAGCAAAAGAACGTCATTGGAACCTTATATTTAATTTAATGGCTGAGAATATTGAGAAAGCTGATTCACTGGTAGGAAAGGAATTAGTCTATCTGTTAAAGCAAAATAGAGATTTACTGGTAAAAAGGTACAATAAAAATAATGTATTGGTTGTTGATAATTTAGAAAGTGTAGGGGATTCAGAATTTATAGACAGAAATTGGACGACAGAACATTATGCTGAAAAAGGACGAAAAATAATAGCAAAAAACGTCGCAGAATATTTGAAGACATATTATGCAAATGATTATTTGAAGGTCACTTACAATGAAAGAAAGCCATCTGAATTTTACAATGATTGTGAAGGAAATATTATCTGGGGGCAAATGCAGACTCTTACCTCAGAAAAGTCTTTCCTTGGTAAAAAGTCATCCAAAATCGGGCAAAAACAAGATTTTAGCATTACGTTCGAATATCCCATAAAAAAACTGCCCGATTCTTTAACCCAAATTTCAATTAATCTGCAATTGTTTCAAAATGAAATAAATGCAGATGCAAAACTCATCATAGAGATTTCAGGAGAAAAGATTGAATATCAATGGAATGGCATTTTAATTAATAATTTATCGAAAACGATTCAGGCATGGAATGAAATAAACTATTTATTTCCAATTCCAAATAATTTTCATGCAGGTGATGTGATTAAGATATATGTCTATAATCCAACAAATTCAATTATATATATTGATGATTTTAGCATTAATTTTAAAGATTAAAACTCCATTTGCGATACACTAGGCTCATCAAAGAAAAGTTCTTTACCATCCAATACCGAGTTCCTAATCAGCAATTCGATTATCTCATTCGATTGCTTGACATCAAAAGGTATTTCGATCAAAGCCCATTCCCCATTAAACGATTTGAAGTGCCGGAATATGTCGGAATATTTTTCCTCAAGCGTTTGGTGGTCTGGAGTTGCCTGAATAATTAGCAGCTGTGTACAGGCAACCATGTCCTTCGCATAATCTTTAATCCAAAACCTCAGATAACACTTTTTCGTCAAATCGAGTTGAACAGGCACCTCTAAAATTCGCTGCAATTTTTTTGAAACTTTTATTCCTTTTAGGTTATTCTGATCACCATTCAAGTTTCCATAACTCTCAAAGAAACAATCGGCATCTCCATTGGCGATATGATTCTCGATGGTATCTGTCAGATTTTTGTATTGCAACGGAAAATTAAATTTTGACGGAATTGAGCGAAGAGTGTCGATTGGCATTTCATACAAGTCGAAATTTGGAGTAGCAGTGATGAACGAAGCATGTTTCACCAACCTTTTTTCATCGGGATTCAACTCATCACATTTGGCAACCATCAACAACAATGGCTTATTGGTGTGAAATTCATCAAGTACACGAAATCTGTCCCAAGGGGTTTTACTTAACTCAATATTCTTATAGGTTTGCGATAGCGAGGTACGCCCCAGCATAACACCGTTGCAAGGCAAACCTGTTTTAAGCGAAGCAATGAACATTTGCCGTGCCATATCGCATCGGGGCTCAATCCAACTGCTTTCTGACCCAATGTGAAAGTATGGCAAGGGCATAATTGCCTGGTAATTTTCAGCTTTAATCTCATTAACCCATTGATTTTCTTCTGTCTTGTTTTCCCTGTCAGTCAATTGTGGCACCCCATTTTTGAGAGAATCTATCGATGATTTTGAATAATTGTATGCCTCAAAAGCCAGGATGCAGATCACGACAGTCAGAATAACTTTCCCAGTTACACGATTTTTTATTCTGTTGGAATAATGGTAGACTTTTATCCACACGATTACATTAATAACATAAAAGAATAACCATGAAAAACGGGCCAAGGCACGCAATTGGCTTAGAAATCCAATGGAATTCCTAATTTTTTCAAAGCCGAAAATAAAGGGTAACCCAAACGAGAATAAAAGTAATGCAAACGATGACCAAAAGAGAATATCAAGTCTCCGATCGCCGGTAACTGAACCTTTCCTTTTTAATTTCTGAAATAAATTAACAATCCATTTCCCAAACAATAGCCAAAAGCCAACAGAAGCAACAATCCCAATGTAGGCGATTGATTCCCACTCGTAATTCCTGATAAAAGGGAATTTTGACATGAATGGTGCATACCACTTATTTACTGGCAAAAAGACACTTCCAGGATAGGCTCTGTACGCAAAAAAACCATAAGGATGCATGGTTCGATCGGTCTGTTGGTCGAGCATCAACCATTGAAGAAGTATAAATGGCAATATCATTTGAATGGTAAAATGAGCAGCAATTACCCAAATATCTTTCTTATTAAACCGAAACATTAAGCGTTCGAGCAAACATACCCCAACCAAGGCTACTGCAAAAAGAAAAAAATACATGTGCATGACAGAAGCAAACAAAGTAACCAAGCCAAACAGGATACTTTTCCACCATGCCTCTTTTTCAAGAATGAGAATAATGAGATAGATCAGTAAAGGTATCCAAAAGCCCCAACTCAATGAGAAGTGTCCGGGCAAGCGTCCTATTTGCGGCGACAACAGCGAAAGTCCAATTGAGAGTATCGTTGCATACCAGTCGGGCATTTTGAATTTTTTGAAGATCAAAAAAAGAAAAACAGCTGAAAGTAGAATGGAGAAAACCATTAGAAAGTTGAAAATCCCGACCATTTTATCCGCACACGGGAAAAGATGCTTGTCTGCAAAACGGACGATGTTGGCTACGGGAGGCTGACCATCTGTAAAGCCCATCGATTCGCCCCATGGGTAATTCATCCCGCTGAAATGATTGGCCTCAGCATCAAACTCGGCGTGATAAATAGCACAATAATAAGACTTTAACCCATCGCCATTGCCCGAAAAATAGGTTGAATTCAGATTAAAAATCACACCCTTGAAAAGGAATAAGATAATGACCAAAAAGAAGAAATAAGGTATAATCCTGCGAAGTATCTTCATTGTCTTGAAGTTTTCGTATGTTCTATTAGAGAATTAAATAACACTATCAATCAAGTAAATAGGACGTTTCTTACTTTCGTCGAAATTATACCCTACATACACTCCAATAATCCCGATGAGGATAAATAAAATTGAAAAACTGATACTCATAAATAATACCAACGTTGTATATCCTGAGGGAGGAGTATTACCAAAGAAATAAACATAGAGGGTATAAACAGAAAGAACCAAAGAAAAAACTACAAATAGAAGCCCAAAATAAATTCCCAGGTAGAGCGGGAATTTCGAGAAAGAGATAATGGCATTCACAGAGAGAGAAATTAAGCGTAAAAAAGAATATTTCGACTCACCTGCGGGGCGTTTAGGTGCAATGAAACTCTCTGTTGTTTTATTAAAACCAATAATTTGAATAAAGCCACGAAGAAATCGGTTCCGCTCCCTGAAATTGTTTCGTAAAACGTCGACAACTCTTTCTGAGATTAAAAAGAAATCGGAAGCATTTTCCTGCAATTTCTGATCGGAAAGTTTATTGATAAACCGATAAAACAAACCTGATAATTTGTTCTTTAGCCATCCGTTATCTTCTCTCTTTTCACGAACCATATTCACAATATCAAACCCTTCTTCAAATTTTTTCACCAACGAAGGTATTAATGATGGCGGGTGCTGTAAATCTGAGTCCATACAAACAACAGCCTTGCCCCTTGAATAATCGATTCCCGCAATCATTGCTGCTTCGTGTCCAAAATTTTTAGAAAAATTGATAACCCGGACAAGGTTGGGCGATTTACTTTTCAGTTCGCGCAAAATGTGAATGCTATTATCGCGACTTCCGTCGTTGACATAAACAATTTCTGCATCCAACCCATTCTCCACAATTGTACCTTCCAGGTTCTCATGAAAAGTACGAAGAACCTCTTCTTCGTTATAAACCGAAACGACAATACTTATCATTTTATAATTTATCTGATTCATGTTCAAAAGTAATAAAAGTGCAAAGCTATTCGATCAGGTTTAAAAAAAAACAGTGATTTGTTTTGTATAATTGCAGACCATTAGCAGAATACATTCCAGCAATGGAATATATGAAAAGAAGAACTGGTGATCTTCAATTTTTTTTGAAAAAAGATTAAACACATGGAACATCTCGGAAAAAAACTAATCATATCAATCATCCCCTCCCTGATATTTGTATGGGGAATTCTTTCATTGCTGTTTTACGATCCTTTTTTTTCAAGGTCAATCGATCCTGAGTATACCTATCTGGTAAGTGGCATCAACTGTTCTCAAATGCATTTTAACCGAATTGGACACATCGACAATCCGGGAACAACCTTTCAGGTATATGAAGGAATTATTTTTCAAATAACTCATTTGTTTTCAGGACATGGAAAACTTGTTCAGGATGTTTTTTCACGACCTGAACATTACATGAATGCGATTTCTTTATCAATGACATTTGCGCATGTTATCATTTTAATATTCATCGGATTAATTGGATTGAAACGTGAAATACCTATTTGGCAGTTAATGATTTTACAAGCCAGCAGTTTTTATAACGACGTACTTCTTTTGTTCTTTGGCCGTTGTAATCCCGATCGTTTTTTCGTTCTAATAGCTCTTTTGTTTATCCTCGTTTATCTGAAATATGGATATAATAATCTCTCTCCAAAAAAGTTTTCCATTTATTCCGGAATCGTTATGGGTATGGGATTTGCTACTAAATTCAATTTTCTTCCGCTGCTGATCCTTCCATTTTTCCTCATAAAATCGAACAAGAAAAAACTAATTTACACAGGTTCGCTGATCGTTTCATTCATCTTATTTGTTTCACCTGTAATTGATAAGCTGGATGCTTATTATGCATTTCTCAAGGGGATGTTTTCTCACAACGGGCCCTATGGTACCGGGAATACAGAAATCTTGAACATTGGTGCGATGATGGGAAATTTGAAAGAGATATTCAGGATCAATCCTGAATTGGGTTTACTGATACCTGCATTAATTGTAATGTTGGTCATAGCAATCAAAAAAAGAAATGTGAATGGAAACCTAAATTCTGTCTGGCTTTTTGCAGGATTCCTCGCTTTTATATTCGTGCAGATGATTTTTGTTTCGAAGCATTTTAAGAACTACTACCAGGCGCCTCTGTTTGCCACCTATTCATTCATCTTTTTTTCAATCGCGGTATTTCTTTCAAGGATCATCAAAAATAAAAACAAGTTGATCATGGCAAGCCTGATACTGCCTATCCTATTTATTTCCGCCAGTGGATGTAGATTAAAACGTGATTTTAAATTTATCAATGAAAATATTGCCAGCAGGGAAAAGGTACTTGAATTTGTTCAGGAGAACGTAACAAAAAACGACTTCTGGTTCAATGAACCTTATTGGGAAGGGGCTCCTTATGAAGGGAATGGACTTATTCTGGGGTTAAGTTACTGCCGCCATCGGTCCGATTATCTACCACAATTAATGGAGGTAAACCCCAACGTCATTACGTATGAAGAAAACAAAGATCAAGTGAAATTATGGCGATGTGTTTCAGTAAGCCTCGATAGTGTGATCGCTACGGGAAAAAACATCTATTTATATTCTACACCCGGACGAAAAGCAGCTGTTTTAACTCAAATACTTCAGGAAGTAGCATCAAGAAATCTTATCCAATTACAGATTGACACAATTTACAATGACCCCCAAACTGAAAGCAGAATCATAAGGGCTAAAGGTTTAAATACTGCATCGAACTGGCAAACGCGGGATGTTCTTGTAAAAGAACGTCGAAATAAAAATTGACAAATTCCATTTGAACCATCTTACAGCTATTTTTTACTGAAATTTTTTAGTCTCCCCATATTTTTGTTTATTTATCTTTGATATTTTTAAATCATTGAGCGAAATAGATGAAGAAAAACATAATCGGAATTATCATTTTACTGGCGATCACATACATCGTCATAGCCTTGGTTTTTAACCCATACCTTCATAACCCCAATAGTTATATGGTTTCAAAATCGGGCGAAGCCATTAAGAACTACTATAATTTTTCTTCCCAACTGAAATATGGCAATAGTATAAAAAACGAAATGGTGAATTACCCATACAGTGAACACATTCAAATGGATAATTCGCAACCTTTTCATCTTCTATTTTTTAAAGTATATAATAAACTTTCACCAGTATTGAAATATGGAGTGGCCTTCATTAACCTTTCAATGATTTTTTCACTTCTGGTGGTTATACCTTTCTTGTTTCTGATTTTAAGACGATATAAATTACCTGTTTGGTATTCAATGATTATCACAATGATCATCGTTTTCCTTTCGCCTCAACTGGGCAGGATCAAAGGTAATTTTGAAATGAGCTACCTGTTTTTCATCCCAATGTGGTGGTACTTTCTGATGAAATTCAGAGATGGAAAAACCCAGTGGCTTTGGGGATTACTCTTGATTGGAACGTCAATTATCGGAGGTTTAACCAGCGTTTGGTATGTTGCCTTTTTTACCATTTTTGTTTTCGGAATGATCGTTGCCGACTGTTGGATTAACCGGAAGAATCTAAAACCTTTTTACAAACAGGAAATACTACTTTTCATATTGGCTATAATCCCAATAGTTGTTGTTGGAGGAATGATTGGACTAACCGATTGGGTAGACGACCGCCCAACCAACCCTGCTGGTTTCTTCGTGAATCATGCCAATATTTTTAGCGTTTTCATGCCTTTTGACCGGATCGTTCAGGCAATATTGGGTTATACTTATACTCTTTTCAATATTCAGTGGGAAGGACGTGCCAATGTTGGTTTTCCGGCTACTATTGTAGCTATCATTCTTACATGTATTGTTTTATACCGGTTCTATACCCGGAAGAAAATCTCCATTGCTTTTCCAGAGAAGGAATTCAATCCCTATTTGCTGTCTGCGTTTCTTATCCTTCTTTTTTCTATGTGCTTTCCTTTTTGCTGGGGATTAGGTTTTCTGATTGACATCGTTCCAAACCTCAAACAGTTCAATGCCCCGGGGCGCTTTGCCTGGATATTTTATTATGTCTTTACGGTCTATTCGGCCATCGTAATTTACCGGTATTATGAGAAGCTCCGTAGCGAAGGTCAAATATCAAAATCAATTTGGCTAATTGCACTTGTCCTCCTATTCTGGTCGGCTGATGCCCTTTCAAATGCTCAACAATCTCTTAATAAGGTTGTCAGCCGAAATACCCATCTCAAATCTTCGGACGAACTATATATGAGACGCTTTGACGCAATGGGTAAAAAACCCGGTGATTTTCAGGCCATCTTCTTCATGCCATTCGCAAACTCTTCGGGCAACAAAATGAGATTTGATACAGAAACCGCTGCATTCATCGAGGGGATGAAATGTTCGTTCCATGCAAGGCTCCCAATGATTGAAAGTTTTTCGCCCCGAATTTCAATGAGCCAGGCGTTAAGCAGTATTCAAATCCTTGCCGATTCGAGCATCAGGAAAACCCGTCTCGACGACATGAATAACAAACCAATTCTACTCCTGATTGCAAACGACAGTTTAAGCGAAAAAGAACAATGGTTAAAACAACATTCCGATTCATTGTGGAGCGATCCCTGGCTTACGCTTTCAGCAGTTTCACCTTCCCTATTTGAAAAAAGCTACACGAACTGGCTGGAATGGGCCGATAGCATAAAGTTGGAACTGAAGGCCTCCCCTAACGCCTCCAAGGGAGGAGAATTGAGGGTAGATACAGATTTCAACAAGGTTTTCTACCTCAACTTTGAAGATCAACGTTCGGATAATGTTTTCAGCGGCAAGGGCGCTTTTTACAAAAGAGGTAAAAAGGCAGAGATTTTTGATGAGGATTTCCCCTCGAAAGGAATGACCGGCAATTATGATCTTTCGTTTTGGCTCTATTTCGATACGCGAACTTGCGATATGCCCCAGGCAATCGTTCACGAAATTGATCAATACAATACAGCCATAAATTCTATCATTTTGAATACACAAACTGAACACAACGTATATAAAAACTGGGTTCGGGTGAATCAGAAAATCACCCTTAAACCGGGAATAAAATATCAATTGGAAATAAAAGGGAAATTCATCACAATTGACGATTTAATATTGAAACCAGAAGGTAGCAACGTATATATCAAAACAACCAACGGTAAGGAGATGATGAACAACTTTGTAATGGACAGAGATAAAAAATGAAGAAATATCCACTTTATCAGATTGATGCGTTTGCAGAGAAGCCTTTTTCAGGAAATCCAGCAGCTGTTGTAATCATGGATGAATGGCCCGAAAAGCAGACCATGCAGAACATTGCCATGGAAAACAATTTATCAGAAACAGCCTTTCTGGTAAAAACAGGAGAAATATACCATGTACGGTATTTTACACCTACTGTTGAAGTTGACCTTTGCGGCCATGCAACACTCGCTTCGGGATTTGTTCTTTTCAACTTTTATGGCGAGAAAAACAATACGATTATTTTCCGAACAACATCGAAAGGAGATTTATTCATTTCGTGTATGGAGGATCGTATCATTCTTGATTTTCCCACTGACCATTTTAAAGCTGTTCAAATACCGGAATTTACCCTCGCCGCGTTGAAAATTGACCCCTCAGAGATTTACTGGGGATTAAACGATCTGATGCTGGTATATGAAAACGAGGATCAAATACGGGAGATGAAACCCAACTTTGAGATCATGGCAAAAATACCATCAAGAGGTATAATGGTTACGGCGCCGGGGGAAAAAGTTGATTTCGTGTCGCGCTTTTTTGCTCCTCAATCAGGTATTTTGGAAGATCCGGTTACCGGTTCAGCACATACCACCCTTATCCCCTATTGGGCTGAGAGACTTGGAAAAACAAAAATGGTTGCCCGGCAACTTTCCAAACGCGGTGGCACTATTTATTGTGAATTGGCTGGCGAAAGGGTGAAAATAGGCGGTAAAGCAATTCATTACCTAACGGGGGAGATTGTTATTTAGTCAAAAGACGATCTTTTCAACTTTATCAAAGCAGAAGTTGAAAGATATCGGTAAGCATCCCAATTCCTGAGAATCAAAAAAAAAGGCCACATTACAGCCACTAGAATTGAAGTAAATATTCAGTATCAAGTATCAAGACACAAGTATCAAGTATCAAGACACAAGCATCAAGACACAAGCATCAAGACACAAGTATCAAGACACAAGTATCAAGACACAAGTATCAAGACCAAAGCTGATTAGAATGCTGAGTCATTACAAATATTTTAAAAAATTCCCGGCTTTATGCTTTGCAACCTGATTTCGCATATCGAATATCTTTTAACCAAATTTCCTATTCTACTTAACATGCTAATAATCAAACAATATATTAATTCTTGACACTTGTGTCTTGCGACTGAATAGTTGCGAATTGAAGAAGAATTTGTAAATTGAGAAAAAAATGCACCATGAAGAAAATATTCATCCTGCTGATTATATTAATCGCATGTAAACAACCGGCTATGACACAACCCGATCAAACAATCAACAGCGAATTTTCTTTTCAACTTGAAAAGTATCTGGGTAAATGGTATGAAATTGCCCGTTTCGATCATTCGTTTGAACGCGGACTTCAGGGAACCACCGCAACCTATACCTTAAGCCCCGATGGAAAAATCGTCGTACTAAACCAAGGTTTTAAAAACAGTCTGAATGGAAAACTTAACAAGGCCATTGGGAAAGCAAAAATCACAACACCCGATACCCCCAGAAATTTAAGAGTGTCATTCTTCCTGTTTTTTTATGCTCCATACAACATACTTGAACTTGATCCTGATTACCAGTATGCACTGATTGGAAGCAATTCTTCAAAATACTTATGGATTTTGAGCCGCACACCACAAATGGATGATAAAACTTACAACATGCTTCTCGAAAAAGCAAAAGCACGCGGGTACGATACCAGTAAACTATTAAAAGTTTTACAACCCGAATGATCCATTTATTTGGAAGCAAAAAAAGAGAGTGAACTTTCGGTACACTCTCTTCAAATCTTAACAGGCAATTCGCAGTTTTTTTGTTGAACCTTATAATCAATTTATAAAATCGCTATTAGTGTTTTGCAAGATAGCTTGCAACTCCCTCGGCTGTTGCGTTCATCGCTTCATCGCCTGCTTTCCAGTTGGCCGGGCATACTTCGCCCACCTCTTCGAAATGCTTCAGTGCATCGACCATACGCAATGCTTCATCAACGCTACGTCCCAGCGGAAGATCGTTGATTACTGAGTGACGAACCACCCCTGCTTTATCTATCAGGAACAACCCGCGGTAAGCTACTGCTGCACCGTTAAATACTGCTTCATCATTTTCATTGTAATCGAAATCACCGGCCAACACTCCATAATTCATTGAAATAGTTTTCGAAAGGTCAGAAACCAACGGAAAGGTTACACCTTTGATCCCGCCATTTTTCTTTTCGGTACTCAACCATGCCCAGTGCGAAAATTCTGAATCGACCGAACATCCAACTACTGCGACCCCGCGTTTTTCAAATTCTGCCAGTTTATCCTGAAATGCAATAATCTCAGTGGGGCACACAAATGTGAAATCGAGTGGGTAAAAGAAAAATACCACGTACTTTTTTCCCAAAAACTGTGTCAGTGAAAAATCATCGACAATTTCAAACCCGTTCAATACTGCCTTACTGTTAAACACGGGTGCTTTTTTTCCTATTAAACTCATCTTATTTCTTGTTAATTTGTTTTACCAGATTTTATGATAAAGAAACAATCAACAGGAAAAAAGGTTTTCTATTTTTAATCTGTTATGGTATTTTTTTTAAGCCAATCTATTTTTTGAATATCAGCAGAGACCCTGAACAGGTTAATCAATAAGATGATAGATGCGAACCAGAATATCAAATGCTGGAATACCCTGTTTTGAATGATCTTCAAAAGAATATTTTTTAGCTTGACTTTCACTTTTTCTGTTTCGATAATTTAACTTCTAACCCATCTTTGAAAGCGTCTTCCGAATTTAGATATTTCCTGACAAACTTTTGTAGCTCGTACGATTTAGCAGTTAAAAGAATGAATTCGCCGTTATTCTCATGCCTGATCCTCACCTTATTTTCTTTAATCAGTTTTTCAAGCCAGTCGCCGTTGAACCATTTAAATGTAAGAGAGTCACCTTTCAAAATAACTTTAGCAAAGGTGTGAACGGGTATGATGTGCAGATCGAACAGACGGAGATCTTTCTTTTTGGTATAATCATCTAAAAGGAAATCGGCCAGCAACACCCCGTCAACCCTGATTAAATGCACCTGAAAAGTTGAAATAAAACTCGAATCCTTCTCTTCATCAACCTTTAACCAATAACCGGTACTGTCGGTCACATCCATCTCCTTCACCTTTTTTGTCTGATGGGTAAAGCTCCAGCCAATTGAATCTTCAGATAAAAAATTGCCAAGTAAATAATCGTTTGGAAAGAGGTCTTTTTCAGTGTAGATTGGGTAAAATGAAAAGACGACACAACCACTTAAACAGAAGATTACAAGCAACAAGGCAAAACTATTTTTCCATTTCATAATTTTCATTTTTTTAGTTAATACCTCAAATTTGATCCAATCCCAGCAACTTACCAATTTTTTTCGATGAACGATATTAATATTTCGACAACCGCAATTTATTACCAGCCTTCGGGTATAATTGAATTTATCACCGTGTGCAAATCACATTGAAATGAGAAGCTTAGACGAACCGTTTCACAAAAACGGGTTTACATTTTAGTAGATTACAAAATTTTGAAGTTGAAATCGTCGAGATAAATTTTATTTCTTCCCGGATTGTAGATGTAGATGCCCAATTCAAAATCAGGAGTTTCAACTTTTGGCAATTGATAAATCAATTCAACCTTTTCCCATTGACCTTCTTTTTTTAACAACGGCTTCAAGTTGTTCGATTGGTAATAGAAGTTTTTCTGCCCTGTATTCATCGAAACAACCATCTCGCAATTTTCCATTTCGCTATGCAAAAAAGAACAGCTCAAAAACAGAAGACAACGTTTCGCTGCCAACGGCTTAAAAGAATTGATCTTAAACGTAGGGCCAAATTCCATTTCCTCGGTAATCAACCCTGAAAAAGATGGAGATAAATAACAATCACCAGAAAAATTAATATTGCTCCAAAGAGGTTGAATTCCAATATCGAATGACATGGATTGCGATAACAATGGCGCTTCATCACCGATTTGTAAAAAACCTGCGAGGCCGGTTCTTTTGTCTTTTTCATTTTTCCGACAAATTGTAATTTTCCCGTTGTCGGCAATCTTCTCAATCTTGTTTACAATTTCCGGGAAGTTTCCGAAAATATCGGCAACAAAGTAATCGTTCTGAAAAACGATGAAATCATAATCCCACGAAAGAGCACTCGTCAAACGTTGTGCAGAAGTCGACATAATGACATATCCTTTCCGCTCCATCATAATGAAAGGAATATTGGGTGCAGATGCGTTCAACACCAATATGTTCGCATCTTTTTCGATTTCCAGTGAATCAAGAAATTCTTTCGATCCCGAGAAGTTATTAATCGTCGCGGCGGTTAAATCCCATGGCCCAGTTTCCCGCCTGTCCTGCTGTGTTTTTACACCATTCAAAACCAATGGAATACAAATCATTAATATCAGAATCTCACAAGCAATTTTATATCTCAAAGAACTTGCATCCGGCAATTTTGATAAAAGTAAGATCAAAAGAACTAGCATTGGAAACATGAACGTATCGATAAAATAATAATCGTGTGCCCTGAATTGCTTCAACATGAAGAAAGAAAACAAAAAATTACCGATCATCAGTAAAACAAACAGCAACCCAAAATGCCATGAGCCGGAGTTAATTCTTTTTTTTGTTCTATACCACCAGATACAAGCACCGACCAATAAAACAAGAAGCAAAATCCAATGAGTAAGCGAAAAGTATTGAGTTCCCCAACGTGAAAAAATTTCTTTAATTACTATTAAAGCATCCATCCAATCATCAGCTGGCATGAAATGGTTTAGATAGATCGACCCATAGGTTCCTGTGAGATATTGGTTATAAAAATAATAACCGCCAATGGCAGAAAATGAAAGAATAACCGGAACAGCTTTCCGGCTAAAAGAGCTCTCCTTTCTGACAATTCGAAGAAACTCAACGCCCAAAACAGCGATAAGTGGTATTACAAATGTTGTTCGCGAAAGCGCTGCCAGGGTCAGAAACAAAACAGACAGTGGAAAATTGGAAACTGCCCGGGTTTTCAAATGCCGGATATAAAAGTATGTTCCGATGATCGCATTGCTAAACGAAGGAACTGAAGGCAAAAAGCCATCCTGATAATAAATAAAAACAGGCGAAGTGGCAGCAAACACAACAATAAAAATAGATTTCAAGAAACTTCCGGTAATCAACTCCGATAATTTATACAGGAAAAATAATCCGAAAAAACTATATAAAAGTATGTATAACCTGAAAATCAAAGGGGAATGGTTCCCTGTCAATTTCATAAAAATGGCTGCAATATATTCATGAACAGGAAAATCGACCGATGTGATGCTTTCTGTTGAAGGCACATTCCAATCGCCCGGGAACTGATGGTTTTTGATGAAGGTCTGAGGTTTGAAAAAATTGAAGTTGTTATCGATAAAACCAAGTGAAAGCGCATACCGGTCAGACTGGCTCCAGGCATGAATATGGGATGGAAATTCAGATAAAGTTTGAATATTGAAAAGCATCCCCATCGCGACAATAAGTAGGATTACAAAGATTTTATCACTCCATTTTTTTACCATCATTTTACTTTCTCATCATTTTAGCGATTGGTTAATTACATCATTCAGGTTGTAATTCTGCGGAATCCAATTTGTACAAAACTAATATATCTTTGGTATCCATTCCCTTGCAAAATTTATTTAACCATGCGATCCATTCAGGAATGCTTTGCTTTTTTTGCACAAAACCAAACTGACCGAGTATTGAATCAAACCGATCGCCTTCTAAATTAATTTTCCTGACCACCAGCAAGTTTACATCATTTGCAACAATAAGCGAATCATTCAATTCATTGAGTCGATCAATTTTCCTGAATTGAATATCTTTTTCAAGATAGAATTTTTCGGGAATACTATTCCAAGGATTGTATGGATTTGCATAATTGCAATAAATCAGATTAATAGGTCTGTCGTGATCATGGTCGTGGATGTATTTGGTGATTCCTATACGACCAATTCCGGCCGATTTCTGGCTCATAGCTATCAAACCTGTCATGTTGATCGAACCAAAAATTAACAATACGAGCAACCCTATTCCCCTAACGATTTTACTTGTTTTAATATAATCAGTTATAGCACTATAAGCCAAAACCATGATGATAGGAAAAAAATAGACAATGGGGAATAAAAAACGTTCTTCTTTGTGCGGAATGAAAGAATGGACAAGAATAAAAGGTAGAATACACCATAAATATGGATTTCGGGGATTTTTAATGACTACGATAATCATAGAAATAAAAAGGAGTTCACCTATAAAAAGTGTAGGCAACTGGAAAAGTTTATCCAGATAAAAATACCAAGCAGAAGTACCAAAATTTGAAGCAACATCGCTCACAATATTGGTATAAAAATAGTTCCATGCAGTAAGCACTGGCTGCCCATAAAACCAACTATCAATTAAAATTCCCACGCCAAATACCATTAAAAATGCCGCGCCAATTTTTAATATAAACCTAAAATCATTCTTTTCGATAAAGAAAAGCCATAACAAAAACCCAGGAATCAGAAAAGCAGCTTGAAACCGGAAAAGAAAACTGAACCCTGCCAGCAACCCAATCAAATAGGGTTTTATTCCTTTTCTTTTCGGATCGAAATAAACAGCAACCGATCCTAAAAAAAACAACCCCGACCATGTTTCTGAGGAGAAACGAACACTTATAAACGGGATAAACCAAAGAAAATACGATAAAAGATAGAAGAGCTTTTTTATTCTGTCGGTCCCCAACTGATTCTCGGTATTCGTAATAAAATAATGAATCACAAGCAGAGAAAGAAGGGCTGAAAGTATACGTAAAACGAAAGCTTGCGTATATGGGTCGGTTACATGAATGGTTTGCAACCCTTTAAAAACGGCAAAACAGATTATTGGCTGTAAGGTTGACCGTATTTGTGATTTGTATTCCCAGGCAACATCAGCCGGAGAATGGGTTCCCAGTTTAAGCCCGGCAAATTCTATGATCTGGTAATGCTCATCGGCATGGTAATAGCCGTGGCTATTGTATGCAGTGATGAGGTAAACAATGATTGCCAGAAAAAAAACAAGCTTATGAAACCAGTTCCTCGACATTTTGCAAGTAAATTTAATCGAAAAAAAAAGGAAATAAACCTTACTTTATGTTCGCCAAACCCGAGTTGATAAGGGATTCCTATGCTGTATGTGTATTTTACAAATTTTTCCCACCAAATGTAAAGTATAGTTTTATTATTGCAAATTTCATTTCATCATTTTAGAAACCCCGCCAACGCATATACCAGCGCAGCCTGCCAATTAATGGCCACTTCGTTGGTTCTGAAGCTGCGCTGTTCATCCAACCAATCGGTTGCTGTATTTCCACCTCCAACAATGTAACCGGGCCATGGATCTGTAATGGTATCTCCGCCCGAGCGCCGGTCGTGAGGGTTCATGGGCGGGTTAAATCCCAATCCTGTCACAAATGAACGGCCATACTGGTTGCGACCGAAGGTATTACTGATTGCATCCAGTGCAGTTAGCGTATATTTCTTATCGGGTTTAATTTTATTGGCAACCTGAAGATTCAACACCTGACGAACAACAGTCCCATTGCAACCCCAGTAATATTCATCCAGCGGACGGCTAAAAATATCTTTTCCGGCTTTTGAAACAATTTTGTTGGCCACATCAACGGTCTGCTGTTTTACTTCGGCAAGTAAAACAGGATTCTTTCCTTCCCTCTTCGACAGCAGGTAAGTGAAGGTTCCCATGTTACTAACATCACCCCAGTCCCAATTTTCATCAACCTTGACCTCCATTTTCGAAAGACGCGATTCAAAATCAGCAAGGTATTCATAATTTCCCGTGGTTTCCCACATTTCGGCAGCAGCCCAAAGACGGTCATCATCATCGGGTGAGCCATAACCTCCGGTACGAAATCTTTGGGTGCATTTTTTTTCATCGGGGTTCTTCAGCAAAAAGTTGTAGCTCAAGGTAGCGGCATCGAGGCATCTTTGTGCATACACCGCATCATAAGGTTTGAAATAGCGGGCAGCTTGCGCCATCATGGCAACAAAATCAGCTGTTGCGGAAGAACTCCAGTCGGTAAAATATCTCTTTTCGAGGTCATCATCAGGCATCACAAAACCTTCAAAACCCGTTCGGGTCAACTTGTGTGACACTTTACCTGATCCATCGGAAAACGTCATTTTCAGAAGCCAGTCGGTCTCCCATTTCAACTCCTTCAAAAAATCGGGGTAACCAGTAGCTGTTTCCGGAAGATTGAAATTAATATTCTTTAGCTTATCGTTGAACTGTTCCCACGCCATAAAGAGCATCCCAACGGTAATTCCGGCATTTACCACATATTTTCCGTGATCTCCGGCATCGTGCCATCCTCCGGTACCGTCCTGTTGTTTGTTTGGATAACCGAGAGAGTCGAGCCAACCGTCCTGAATATGACAAGCTTTATGTGAAAAATGAACACCATTGTGATCACCCGCAACTGCTGTGCCGCAACGCCAAAGGTAAAATGCCCTGAAACTGGTTACCAATGGCTGATTATAAACATCTTCAGCAATAGAAAAAACTGGCGATTTCAAGCTGTCGTTGGCCTGAAGAAAATAATTACCGGGCGTTTTTAGCGTCGAGAAATCGGCAAATCGGACTGTCAGAGAAACATCGGCTTGAGAAATGGTATCGCTGGTTTCACCTGAAAAAACTATTTTACCCGATGCGGCTGATACCACTTGAAAGGAAATAATTGACTGATCGACAGAAGCAATTTTAGTTTGATCGGGCAAGTAACCCAACGAATTCAGGTAAAACCCTTTTCCAAACAAATTCAAGGTTATAACAGTTAGTAACAGTAGTAACAAAAAGCAACTTTTTCTCTTCATGGCTACAAAATCAATAATTTCCTATTTCCTGCAAAATTAAACGAACCCTTCTGTTTTCAATCCAAGGAGGGTTCGCTTCGGTATATTTCAAATGCTTTTACTTATTTCTTAACAGGAGTCAACCTGAGCATTAGTACATCGTGACTTGGAACAACTGCTTTTAATGCTTTTTGAGTATTCCCCAATTCCTTATGTGCCCAAGCATCGCGGATGTTGTAGGTAACATACTGGAAGTTGGTTACACGTTTGGCAAAAGCATCGATCACATTCTGATCAATCCAATTGTAATCAATGGTTTTCGAAAGTGAATCGCGGTTCAGAAAACAAACGGCCCAATCGCCGTCGGCAAGTGGTTTATACCATATCTCCAAACTATCGGCCTTTGAAAATTTAAAACCCTGAACACCCAGTTTGTCCTGGTTAATGGCAATGGCTTCAGGAT
>Ga0209800_10001099_pt1 | contig 31255 bp, 31 predicted proteins | sample Higcelweek8metaG_FD_187174 | JGI IMG/M metagenome (GOLD analysis project Ga0209800, IMG submission 187174) | Freshwater pond sediment microbial communities from the University of Edinburgh, under environmental carbon perturbations - High... | ecosystem: Environmental > Aquatic > Freshwater >...
TTATTGGTTAATGGTAGATTATGTAGGACTTTAGTAAAAAAGATTTCATAACTTTATGGTGACCTAACAAAAAATATGATGCGGTTATATCAAGGCTTTTCGGATTTTCAGTCGAAAGTCGGGTTAATCAGTTTTCCAGAATCTCTACCTTTATAGAGAACCCTTCTAATTTCCATTACATCATCAATAACCACATAATAAATAGTGAAATTATCTACATATATTCGATAATACGGTTTTTTTCTTCTCCTACTTGACTGGTAGGGTTCAAATGATACTGGAAAGTTTGCTCTTTCTTGTATTGCTGCTTCTATCTTATCAATCAACTTATTAGCACTATTAGGATTTTTAAGATTAAACGCAATGTAATCTACAATTTCATTTAGGTCATTTTCAAACTTTGGAAGATATCTAATCGAGTATTTACTTTTTGGCATTTATTCTTCTCCTCAATCTCGAAAAAACTTCTTCATGTGAGTATCTTAAATCAGTTGATTCAGCCTCTCTATCTGCCTCATCAAGTTTGATTTCTATTTCATCTGTTAATTCTGCATATTTCTCAAGGCTCAATACAACCATAGTTCCATATCCATTTTTAGTTAAATATACTGGTTGCCCTTCTTTAACAACTGTTTGTTCAATCTCTGGAAACTTATTTCTCAAATCTGATACAGGTCTAATTTGAATCATATTTATCACTCCTCAATACAATAATTTATCAAAATTTTATCTTTATTTTATCATTATACCACAATTACTGAATAATATAAATTACTAAATATGAGGTTCTGTCGTTTGCACTCCATGGAGCGTCGGCATCCAGCACCCCAGGCACGGCGGTTGTCTAATCGGAGCAGTAAAGGTAACTGGCAAATCAGTGGTTACCTCTGGTGACTATGAGCGGTATTTTATTGGCAGTACGGGTAAGAGATGGCATCACATACTGAATCCAACCACAGGATATCCTGCGAATCAGGATTGATTAGCGTTACTGTAGTTGCAGATAGTGCTTTAACTGCTGATGCGCTTTCAACAGCAATTCAAGCGCATTTCCAGGTACGATTGCAAGACTTGGTCATGGAGATGCGATGCATGTAACGGACATTGATCCAAACCGTCCTGGCCTTGAAATTTATATGGCTCATGAAGGGGCTACTGGTGCTACTTATGGATATAGTTTGCGCGTTGCTAAAACAGGAAAAGTAATTTATGGCGCTTATACTGGGCTAAAGGTTATGTAAAAGCAGCTTCTGAAAAAGGAATAATAACTGGATATTCAGACGCAACCTTTAGAGCATCAAGGTATTGTTCACGACAGGAGATAGTAACTCTAGTAATGAAAGCATTTGAGTTTAGTAAATCGTCAAACGAATTGGATTTTAAAGATGCTGCTGATATTCAAAGTTGGTCTTATAAATATGTTGCAAAATCAATTGAACTTGGAATAATCAATGGATATAAAGATAACACCTTCAAACCAAACAAGAATGTAACTAGAGCAGAAGCGGCTGCAATATTGGTTAAGGCATTGAATGTAGCGAAAAAGTAAATGTAATAGAAGATAATTTAATTATTGACACAAAAAAGCTGCTCGGCCAATCAAATTAGGCTAAGCAGCTTTTTCACACCCTCAATCTTATTAATATTTCTCAAGGCTCAATACAACTCTTATAATAGTAATTTGTTCATAAGCATAAGTGGTACTTGGCCGCTCATTGAAAGGAGGAGTCTCCTTTCAACTTCATACCAGTTAATAATATTCCACCAAGCATCGATAAATTTCCCGCGCTCGTTTTGGTAATCCAGATAATAAGCGTGTTCCCATACATCACAGACTAGGATTGGAATTCCACTCCACTGTGTTAAGTTCTGGTGCTTTTCTGCCTGTAAGATTTCCAATCGTCTCCATGCTGGCTGCCATATCAATATCCCCCAACCTGATCCTTCTACCTTTTCTGTTGCATTTTTGAATTGTTCTTTGAAAACATTAAAATTACCAAAGTAGTTATTTATCTGGTTCATAGTGTAGAAACCAGGCTGTCCTCCCATTCCTGTCGGCGCCATAATGGTCCAGAAAATGCTGTGTAAAATATGTCCAGAACCTTGGAAGGCAAGTTCTCTTTCCCAATATTTTATATACTCATAATCGTTTCCATTGCGTGCTTCAACAAGGCTGATTTCTGCTTTATTCAGACCATCGACATAGGATTTATGATGCTTGTCATGATGAATTTTAAGCGTTCTTGCGCTTATTACTGGTTCAAGAGCGTTATATGCATATGGAAGTGGAGGGAGTTGATGTTGCCCTGGAAGAATCATTGTATTTGTGTACTGCATATGATTAAAACCTCCCTGTAGTATTTGTTTTTAATGCATATTATTCATTTTATGTAAACATTGTGCTAACGACATGCAAAAGAATATTAACATCTGTCATTTATCAATATTTTGGTGTATGAAATATTTATTGTAAAAGTAGGCAGTACTAATTATCTTAAAGGAGCGGAAAAAATGTGCCAAAAACTTAAAAAGGGACAACGCACCAATCTTACACAAGAGTTTGATGTATTAAATAAACTGTCATTTGTATTTAGTTGTAATGATAATAGTATTCTCCCCAAATTAGATTTGTCAGCGTTTTTACTGGATTCGAATGAAAAAGTTCAAGACGAAAAGCATTTTGTATTTTATAACAATCCAATCGCCCTTGATGGTGCTGTTATGCTACATGATGGACATAATGATAAGTTGAATCATTGCAATGATAAATCAATATGTATCGATTTATCAAAAATACCTGACAGTATTTCTAAAGTCGTCTTTACCATTTCAATATATAACGATAGCAATCAAAAATGTTTAAACTTAAAAGGAGCTTATATAAAGCTTGTTAATACGGATACACAAAATGACCTTCTTCATTTTGATACAGACTCTTTTAGCAATGAAAATGTAGCAATAGTTTGTGAGTTATATAAATTAAATAACTATTGGAAGTTTTATGCTGCAAATATCGGTATGAAAATAGGATTATCTGGATTGTGCGAGAGATACGGTATTGATGTAGATGATACGCCTGATTTACATATATCCCAGTTGCCAAATATCCTTACGGAGTATAGTACGGATCTAGATGATTTTTTTGGCAATTCTAATAAATTAAAACTATCATTTGAGTATTCCTCTAGTTTGATGGATGTCGACTTTTGTGTAAAGCTTGAAGATATTAATCAAAGATTCTTGCGTAAAAGCGACTTTATCTATAGAAATAATCCAAGTGCAAGAGAAGGAGCCATATTGTACCGCAAGGATTCAAACGGAACTCAGAACATAATTATTGATTTTTCTAAACTACCACCTTATATTACCCGAATCAATTTAATGCTTTGGAAAGTAAATCCCGAAAATGATATGTACACCTTGAATAAAGTTAAGAATGCTTGTATAAAAATCCACAGCAATATAGAAGGTGTAAAACCGTTAATTCACAACATTCATATGTTTGGTATTGCCCGCTTTCCTGCAAGTATATTCAAAAAAGGCAGCAAATTGTCCTATTCTACGGATTCTGGTCGTTTCAGTACAAGTAAAAACATTGATGCATTTTTTAGTTCTCCCATAATTGTTGATTCTGCTACTGATAAGGGTTTAGAAGCTTCTGATATTATACCAGAACGCAATTGCAGAAGAATAACCAGTAACGAATATACTTACACTGATTGCAACTCCATAAGGCAGATCAGGTTTTGGGAAAACTTGAATAAAGCATATAGTATTAGCTCTATAAAGTACCCAGCTTATCAAGGTATTGAAATTGCCAACTTCAATGATAAAGATATTGGGGGTAGTGACTTTAGCAGAGTTAAGACGATGAAAAGCAAAAACATTAAAAAAGCTAAAACAGCTTATGGTCTTGTATACCCTGAAGAATTTGATACTAATAATTTAAAACCTGGAAGCATAGACTATGCAGGAGACTATAGGCTGGTAAAAGATTTTCAATGGTCTTACATTAAAAATAACAATTTTCTTTCTATAAAATTTCCAAAGCATTTCGATATCGAAAATGCTGATTTTTCAGGAAAATCTATTTATAATTGTGATTTTAGCCTTGTAACTGGTTTCAGGTGGAAACACATGTTAAATTCTATAGATTTTCGCTACCTAGTTTTTCCTATGGATTTTGATATTGAGAATGCAAATTTTAATGGGAGAGACTTGAACTACATTGATTTTAGCCGTGTTAACGGCTTAAAGTGGCATCATATCTGTTTATCCGATCCCTGTGAGATTACTCAAACCCCAGACGGTATAACAGGAATGAAATTTGCTGAGGATTTTGATACTGAAGGTTTTCAAGTATGGAATCAAGAATTTTCTTATGAAGACTTTATGTTCTATTTTCTAGCTCAAGCAGATTTCAGCAAGGTAAAAGGATTAAGATGGTCAGACCTTAAGAACATATCCTATTTAGAGGATTTCAAATTTCCTAAAGAATTTGATATTGAAAACGCTGATTTTAAAAGCATGTATTCAATATCAGGATGCGATTTCAGCCGTGTTAAAAGTCTTTACTGGGATCAAATCAAAAACTGCGAAAATATATTTCGTATAAAATATCCTATGAACTTTGACATAAATAATGCAAACTTTGATGAAATGGCCATATATGGAAGCGACTTTAGCAATGTTTCAGGCCTAACTTGGGACAACATAAGAAAAAAACACTTCATATTTGATATTGTATATCCTTCAACTTTTGATATTGATAATGCAGATTATGAGGATAGCTGTATAGCTGGAAGCGATTTCAGCAGGGTTTCAGATTTGAGATGGAAGCATATTAAAAGTGCTTTTCGCCACAATTTTAGCGGTATTATATTTCCATCAACATTTGATATTGGAAATGCAGATTTTACTGATGCTGATATCTCATACTGCGATTTCAGTAGGGTATTGTCTCTTAAATGGGAGCATATAAAAAATGCGTCCAATATAAGCGGCATTAAATATCCACCAGCATTTGATATAGAAAATGCTGATTTTAGTGAACGCAATATAAGTGGAAGTGATTTTTCTCTGCTTACTCCGTGATTTTGTACTTTGTGGAATACAGGCTCTAGAAAAGATAAAATACCTTAATCAAAGGAGTTATTTAAGATGTTAGCAGATTTTTTCGGAACAATAGCTGGGATACTGACTTCTATTAGGCTTATTCCACAAGTATATAAAAGTCTACGAACTAAACATACACGTGACTTATCAACTGCTTTTTTAGTTATAATTTTATTTCAAGCTTTGTTTTTGATTTTATATGGAATTACCAAACCAGATATATTGATATTATGCGGAAATGTTATACCACTTATATGTTCAATAGTCCTGATTTACTTGAAATTTTTATACCATAATTAATTTTTATTTATAAATTCCAAAATAAAGTTTGCTGCCACTTTACAACCACCCGACTCTATAAAAGACCTTTGAACCTCCTTACTGCATGACTTGAAGCTATTTTGGGACAATATTGTGTTAACTGAATCCTTTAAAATATTTGCTGTTACATCCTCAAACTTTAGTTCTAGTCCAGCACCGAGCTTTACCAACTGCTTACTCACCATAGGTTGATCATTAACCTGGGGTATGGCGATTACAGGTACACCAAAATATAATGCCTCACTTACACTATTAAGCCCTCCATGACTAATAAATACGTCAGATCTTTTCAAAACCTCAAGCTGAGGGACATGACTTCTTACTATGAAATTATCTGGTATCTCACCTAATAATCCCATATCAATTTTATTTCCTACTGACATAATCACTTTATATTTACAAGTTTTAAAGGCCTCTAAAGAATTTTTATAAAAATCAACACACTTGTTATTTATTGTACCCATGGATATATAAATAACAGGCTCATTTTCAATACAATCAATACTAAAATCAAGATTCTCCTCCCTTTCAGCAATGGATGGACCTACAAATCTGAAGCTATCTTCAAAGCTCTCCGACTCAGGTTGAAACATTTTTGATGTATAGACAATGTTGAGCTCTTCTTTCTTAAAGAAAATATCCATTATGCCAAGTCCCTCGACGCTCCATTCCTCTGCAGCTTCCTTTAGTTTTACATAAATATTGTCCAACTGAGGATGAAAGCCTGCTTCAAACATCTGGGGTCTCATAGGTAGCCTGTTCATAGCAAAAGAAGTGCATGAACATATCGCAGGAATATTTAATATTTTAGATACTACTCTTCCTCCTCCAAACATGGAATCGTGTATTATGTAGTCGAAATCACAATCCTTTGCCTTTTCAATAGCCAACTGAACTGCCACTCTGTCCATTTCCAGCATAAATTCTATCAATGTGTAAAAAGGATGATTTCCACTTGGTTTAAAGCCCTGAAGAAACTTATTCATACGGCTACCATAGTCCATAAATTTAGCCCCTGAAGACTCAATCTTATTTTTAAATTCCATTGTAGATAAATACCAGACTTCCTCTCCCAGGTTTACCAATTCTCTAACCACTGGAAGGGTAGGATTTATATGCCCATGAACATTTCCATTTATAAATAATACTTTTGACATTTTTCCACCTCAAATCTATTTAAATTCTTTTCTAATGGTTTCTAATATTTTCTATGGTCTCCTCACACCATTTAAGTGTAGCTTCAGATCCAATAATACCGTAACGGAGTGGTGCAAGCCAATATGCATATTGAGGATGTTTCTTTGAATTCTCATCATTTATAAACGACTCCTCCATACGTCTATATTCTTTCAACTTTGTCCCATGACGCTTCTTTACATCCTCCATCATCTCGATAACATTTTCTTTAGGTATATACTTACCAAAGGAGAGTTTTAAAAGAAGCTCTGAGCGTGGTGGTTGTGGCTCAACTGGCTGCATAAGCCACTCACAAAATTCTTGCTTACCTTTCTCTGTTATTTCATATACCTTTCTCTTCATATCTTTTGAACTGCTGCTTAAACTTATTGAACCTTCTTCTTCAAGTTTACTGAGCATCGGATAAATGTGGCCAAAATTCTCATTCCAAAAATGAGAAATAGTCTTGTCACAAAAATTTTTTATATCATATCCTGAACGGGGTTCCATACTTATAACCCCAAGAATAGCATATCTGGTTTTATTTTTTATCGCCATTAACTTTCCTCCAAATGATAATAAATATATCAGTCTGATATATAAATCAAGTGTCATATATCATTACGAAATCGGCTCAATTACAAAAACTTTTACTACAACTTTGCTATCAAAGTATGTCTTGGTGCAGTGAAACTCCATTATTGTACTTGAGTTTTTGTGATATAATTTATTCTGGAAACTGGCTGAGAATATCAAGCATATGTAACTTGTCATTGAAATTATGGGCAACATAATTTGCTAGACATAAATAAAACCAGGGCGCATCACGCCCTGATCGCATCTCTTCCACCATTCAACGAAAACCCTATCGACGAAGCCTTGACTGGCCCAACAATTTCCTTGATTTCCTTGTCCTCATTCAGATTCAGCACATCATCCAACTTGAGCCTAACCAACTCATCCTTATCAAAGGTCCTGCTTTCACATAATCTATCATTCTGAATCATTTCAAGCCTTTCAAATAATTTTCTTACAAGCCTTGCGTTACTAAAGTTCTGTTTTTTGTTTTTATAAATCTCATTTAGAATTTCATGAAATTTTATTCTGGCGTCAAGGTCCAGAACATAACTTTTTTCTACACAAAGCTTTTCAAAAATTTCAACCAACTCATCTATACTGTAATCTGGGAAAACTATGTTAAAACCAATTCTATCCTTAAGCCCAGGATTCATTTCAACCATTTTTTTCATTTCCTTTGGATATCCTGCAAGAATTACTACCAAGTCATCCTTATAATCTTCCATCAATTTTACCATTTCTGCTACAGCTTCATTTCCAAAGTCATTATCCGATCCAACTGCCAGGCTATAAGCTTCATCAATAAACAGTATACCGCCTTTGGCTCTGTCGAAAGCTCTTTTTACCTTAGGTGCTGTCTGACCGATGTATTCACCTATAAGGTCATTCCTTGATACTTCAACAAAATGTCCTTTGCTTAAGAACCCGAGTTCTTTGTATATTTTACCTAAAATCCTTGCAACTGTAGTTTTGCCTGTTCCAGGATTTCCAACAAACTGGGTATGAAGGCAGATTGGCTTATCCACAAGTCCGAGCTCTTTTTTCTTTTTCCTTATGGTTAAAAGATTTGTAAATTGGCTAACTCTTTTCTTTACTTCATTCAAGCCTGTCATATTTATAAGCTCTTTGGTTGAGTCTATTGTAGCTTTTGGCTCCTGACTTGAATCAGCAAGACTAAAATCCTCTATATCAAAAACAAGACTATCTTTAGTTTTTTCTGACTTGATCAGCGAAAACACCTTGCTAACATATGCTCTATCGACAATATTGGCAATTTCATTCTTGATCTGAGCACCTTCAAATTTAGTATTATTTATATGCTCGACTATCTTATTAACAGCTTCCTCAGCAATAGTTCCGCCCTTTGAAAGAATATTATCTTTTATTATGCTTGAAAGCTCTATATCATTATAAAAATCAAGTTCTATATGACGAATAACTGATTTCTTGTTCAAAACATTCATAAACTTTTTAAATTGTGGCATTTTATCATCATCAAAGTGTTGTGATATCATAATCAGTTTTTTACCTTTTGATTTTTCCATTTTATCAATGATGCTTTCAATCGCCTTCTTCATTTCCTGTGAATCTTCACAGCCAATAACATTATGCAATATTATTGCTCCAGAATCATTTTCTTCCTCAAAATCATCAAAGCTTATGCCTGAATAGTTGTTGGCACAATCAGGAACATTAATGCTCAATAGCTTTCTGCTTTTAATAAGTCCAAGGTGGAAAAATATTTCCTTCATAAGCTTAGTAGGTTCATCATGATCGACTCCGTTCCTGCCTGACAAAAAGTAATGACAAGGAAATATGTTCTGCTCATTTTTAATGCCTAAGCTTCTTGCTTTGTTAACAAAACCTATTATGCTTTGCACTTCCTTCTTAAAGGAGTTCATGCCAACAAGGCAATTAACTTTATTGACAGCATCTTCAATATCAACTGTTTCAAAATCAAGGTCATCATTAACCGTTTCTGGTTCAGAAGTGCTATCCTTATCTTCAATATCAGAAAACAGATTGTCAATATCTGCTGAATCCATATATTGATAACCATCGCAATATAGTGTATCAATAACCGTTCTGCATTGAAGAGTATCCAAATCCTTTACTGTTGAAAGCTCGATGCGTGTCTTAAAACCCAATGACCTTTTTATTGCATTAACAAAGGAGTTTATAGTTTTTACACTGACACGATCAGATCCACTATCATCATTGAGTCTTAAAATGAGACTTACTGTCTTTGGTGTAAGACTTAATATAACAACAAGCTTTTTGCTTGCTGAGGCAGCATTAAAAGAATTTTTGGCGTCAATGACCTCACTTATACTGTCAAGAATATTTAGTTTGTCTGTATTCTGTTTTGATTTAAATTCTAATAAAAGTTTATAAAATTTTATTTCGCTCATTATTATATCCCTCACGAAGCATTCCAGCCAAATCATCCATTAAAAAGGCATAAAAAAACACGATAACCTATCGCGCCTTAATGTTAATTATATCAGCAGGAAGTAGCTTATTTTAAATGTTTATTGTTTAATTGTCCATCACCTTACGACTATTGTCAATCATTTTAAGCACTCCCTTCAGGATATTTTTTCATGCTATATAAGTATAGCGATAAAGTTCAATTGCGTCAATGGCTGTAACACAAGTGTAAAATTATAGATAAACTTTGTAATACATAAATCCTAGTATATCTAAACAATGCCGCAATGCCGAATAACAATAGACTAAAATGATCCTATACTATAAAATATAAATGAAGGTGTTAAAAATCATCTTACTGAAATATATGGAAAAGCCTTGAAAAGGAGGTATTTATGAAGCTTAGTATATTCGCTATAATTTTAATTGTTATTGGTATATCAATTACAGCTTTTCAAGTAAACAAAGTTAAAGAGTCTGATCTAATACCTGGAGTTGTAATAGATATTATTGATTTGTCAAGTGATGATGGAGTAACATATAGACCACTTATATCTTATAGTGATATAAATGATCAGAAACAGAATTTTGAACCGTATTTTTCTTCTAATCCTTGTCCATATAAAATTGGTGATGAAGTATCTTTGTTATATGACAGAGAAAGTGGTGTTGTAAAAGGCCTTATGGCTGTAAATAATATATTTTATATACCATACTTAATATTAAGCATTGGGGTTTTGATACTTGGATATCGTATATTATTGATTTTTGATGAAAAAATATTTAATTTTATAAGACGACAAAAATTACAGAAAGGATTATAAAAATGATCTTTTTGGCTCTTATTTTAATTATAACAGGAATATTTCTTGCAGTTCGTAAAATAAAGATAGTAAAGAAGTCTGTTATCATATACGGGGTTGTTATAGATATTCTATCGTCAATTAGTGATGATACAGAAACTTTTAAGCCTCTAATATCATATAGTGTTAGAAGTGGTGGCGAAGAATTTACTTACTCCCCAAATGCATCTTATTCTCGTTGTCGGTATAAAATTGGTGATAAGGTACCTTTGTTATGCAATAGCGAAGTTGGCATTATCGAAGGCATTATGGCTGTTGATTACTTATTTTTATTTCCATACATTTTTTTCGGCTTAGGGGCAGTGATATTTGGATACAAATTGTTAGTGTTTTTTGAAAACGCAATATTTAATTTTATAAGGGGATGATGGAAACGAATAATCAGTTGCTGTTGGATTGTAATTGAAATCACCTAAATCAAATAAAAGCTAAAGTTTAATTCAAAATTCACCGATAAGTATTTCAAAGTTTTATTACAACAAAAAACGGAGGAAAAGATCTATGAATATTAACAAAGCACTATCCAAAGCTTTTGAAACAAAAAGCCTCAAGGAGCTTGTAGATGCACCAGTTTCTGCAATACAAGGCGTAACTGAAAATGATGCAAAATTATTAAACGAAGCGTTTAATGTAAAAACAATTGGTGATTTAGCAAAATTAAAATATGTTAAATGGGCACAGGCTATTGTAACTCTCGCCGAAACAGAAGAATAATAATACTATTTAAAAACCCCCGCCAAAACAGGGGTTTTTATTCAGTGATTATCCTGCAAACATCCCCATCACAAGACACCTTGGGTGTATTAACAGGTTTACTGACCACAGGTGTTGATTTTGAAGGTTTTGGGGTAGATGTAGGCTTAATTGTCGCTATTTTCTTAGGAGTTATACTTGGAGTTATACTTGGAGTTATAATTGAAGTATTTGGGGTAATTATAGGAGTTATAGTAGGAGTGTTGATAATAGATTTTGTTTCATTATAAGTGATATCAGGAACAGTCTCTGAACTTTTTTGGCACCCATTTAGAGCTAGTATAAAAACAATACCAATTATTATTTGAAAGAATTTGAATCTTAGCATAATGAATACTCCTTAGAAAATATACAGAACTGATATACTTTACAGTTCTGTATATTGTTTAATATTTTATTTTCAATTACCATTAACCAATTTCATTATTCTTTCGTAGGTTGTAGAACCTACTATTTTGCCTGATATGTTTCCGTCCTTATCAATTACAACTGTTGTTGGTATTCCTGTAATACCATATTTTTTTGCAACTGAATTATCAGTATCTAGAAGCAGATTCATTTTATATCCATTATCTTTCATGAATTTTACAGCTGTGGCTTTATCTTCACCAAGATTAATTGCTAATAATATTGAATCCTTTGTTTTTGCAAGTTCACCCGCAACCTTATTAACATCAGGCATTTCATTTTTACAAGGTCCACACCAGGTAGCCCAGAAGTTTAATACAACTGTTTTACCCTTGAAGTCAGATAGCTTGACTTTTTTTCCATCAACGTTTACCAGCTCAAAGTCAGCTGCTTTTGGCTTTGTTGAAGTATCTTTTGCAGTGCTGTTAGTAAAGACAATAGCGTCTTTTTCAAATCCCATTTTACTTGTACTTATAGATAAAATTTTCACATCCTTCTCAGGCTTGTCATTCACTCCAGTTCCAACATTTGCTATCTTATCAACTACATCCATACCCTCGTAAACCTGACCAAATACAGAATAACTTCCGTCAAGCCATGGAGCCCCACCGATTTTAGAATATGAATCGATAATGTTCTGTTCCATACCCATTGATTTGCATTGATCTTTAAGCTCCTCGCTGATGGTAGGGTTTTGAACTATAAAAAACTGGCTACCATTTGTATCTGGACCACTGTTTGCCATAGCTAGAGCACCTCTTATATTGAAGAGCTTTTTACTAATTTCATTTTTAAAAGGTTTGCCCCAGATACTTTCACCACCCATGCCAGTTCCTTTAGGATCGCCGCCTTGAATCATAAAATCCTTTATAACTCTATGGAAAAGTACATTGTTGTAGTAATTTTTCTGTGAAAGCCTTACAAAGTTTTCAACTGCTAAAGGGGCATCTTTGTAAAAGAGTTTAATCTTTATATCTCCATAGCTAGTTTTCATTGTAGCTATAATATCCCCTTTCACAGGTTTTGAAAGCTGATATAAAAATGTAACTGAAGCATCATTAAACTTTGATACCAGCTCATTGACCTTAGTGGAGTCTAGAGTCTTTTTTGAATCACTGATAATAATAACACCCTTTTCATAAAAAACATTTTTACCAAGTGCTTCTGCAAAAGCTCTTAAAGGAACAAGCATTCTACCGTTTATTATTTGTGCAGGTTCATCAATTTTTATAGATTTATCATCGATAATCATCATATTGTCATTGGATTTTAACTTTATATTTTTATAATTTACAGTAATGGTTGCAGTTTTTGTATTACTGTCATAAGTTACTTTAGCACCAAAGTTTTCAGATATAAACCTTAAAGGAATAAGGGTTATGCCATTTTTAACAATTGACTTGACGTCCTTATTAGAAGTATCAATATATGTATCCTTGTTGTTTGCATAAGCCATGTTACTGTTTGTATATAGTACAACTGCATCCACTAGATCGTTTTTTAATTCATTAGTAAGTCCAAATACATTGAGATTATTTGCTATGAGAACCAGCATTAGAAAAGCACTTAGTAGCTTTTTTGCCATCATGATATGTATACCCCCACAATAAATATTTTGTTTCTAAAAGTATAACATATGGGCAAATTTGGTGCAATTATATAAAGCGCCAGAGATATGAACTCTCTAGCGCTTTATTACATCTGCTATATTAATAACACTTAGATATGCCAGCAATTGCTCCAACTAATGCTGCATTGCTATCTATAGTAACATCTGTGGCAATATAATTATTTGTACTGTCATCAAAGTTGTCATTTTGGTCAGGACCTCCGACTAATGCACCTGTAAGAAGATATTTAGCTTCCTGATTTAGTGGTTCTGTTGTACCACTTGCTGCTCTGTGATGCGGCTGAACAGGGTATTTATCACCAAATCCTACAACATAGGACATTCCACTAGGATTTTGACCCAAAATATAATCAATTTGAGATTTTGCAAAAGCTTTATCTGTACGATCTCTATCCGTCTTATAATAAACTAAAGCGATGAATGCTTCGGATGCTGAATACTTTAGAGGACCCCATTGATTTAAGAACTTTAGCCCACCTTCAGTTGTAGGAACTTCTTCTTTCCAGTATTTTAGATTGTACTCAACTGCATCTTTATACATTTTATCTTTTGAGATTTGTGCCATCATAGTCATAACTGCAATATCCATGTTACTCCAGCACATAGTCCATTTGTTATTAAAAAATGATTCTTTAGGAGTTCCTTCATAATCAAAAATATAGCTCTTTACATCTCCAAGGTATTTTTTGTCCTTTTCAGCTTTATAAAGCCACACTGCTGCCCAAGCCAGATCATCTTCATATGAGAAACTTGGATAATAAGAATTCATCTCTCTATTTCCAGGATTGTTTCTACCTATTTCGTAAATTTCTTTTGCAGCAACCAGACATTTATTTGCATACTTTCTATCAATATTTTTATAATTTAGATACATTTGCGAAAGTGCAGCTGAAGTCATACCACAAACATCTGAAGCAGGATGAGTGCTATCTGCAATAAGGACAGGTCTTTCACCTTGTTGTGTTTCAGGTGCACCCCAGTATTGATGATCAACATCCCCGCTACCTACATCATAATAAAAGACATCTTCGGTTGGATGGCATTTCAGAAAATAATCTGTAAAATATTTCAAGGTAGATAAAAGTTTTGTTTTATCCTGCCTATTAAAATTATCCTTAAACTCATACAATGACCAACCTAAAACTGATGCTGAATATCCTTGCGTTATGCCATACTTGACATGATCTCCAGCATCATGGAAGCCTCCTGTAAGATCAAGTCCAACACTTTTCCCATCATCTAAATGACATGGTCCCCTCCAATCAAAAACATTATTTTTGTCGACCTCACTACCACATTTATTTGCATCATAGAATAAAATTGAATCCTTTAATGCAGTTTTGTAGTTAAGTACATTTTTGGGGCATGCATTTGAGCCAACAAATGATGTTGATAAAATTGTTGCCGAAAGAAAAAATACACCTAGCTTCTTGACGCTTTGTAATCTCATACTAAAACCTCCTTTAAATTTTTTGATTTTTTTATCTAGTTTTTTTGAATCACCCTATATCAATCATAACATTTGGTTTTTTACTTACTGACAAAAAATATACAAATTACTTAGCATGATTTCTGTCAGAATTCTTTGAGTTTGTGGTATAATTTATACATTAAATTTCACGTGGTAAATATTTTGACTTGGGGAATGATGCGCTATCAAGACAATTAAAGAAATACCGCAATATGAAAATCGAATCGCTGGCTACATAAGGCTTAATGCTCTTAATGATAAAGACTATCATAAAATTATTGCTGGCTTCGAAAAACTCAAACTTGATGTGCATAAAATCGATGACATCGAGGTACTTTCATGGCTTTATTTTATGGCGGATGTATACGTTATGGAGTATTATTTTGACAAATTCAATAATTACAAAAAAATGAAGTCATTAAAAATGACTAATGAAAGCATGAATTCAACCTATATAAATTCTATCAAAATGAAATATGTAGATCAGTATATAAAAATTACAAATCAGTATCAGGAGTATTTTGAAAAACTTATAGGGAATTCTTTCAAATCAAATTATAAAACCATATCTTTTTTGGAAGAAGAACACTTTCTATATGATATAATGACATTAAACCAAGAGTTTATATTACACGATTTTATGACACTTAATGGTATTACTTCAAATCTTCATGAGAAAATGGTTTTTTGTTACAGGCACTATATCAGCGGTTGGAATTCAAAAAAAATTTTACAAAAGCTTAGAAAAAAGACTTTAGATAAAATATTCATTAATTTTGTCAATGAATATTCCAAACAATCTGGCCTTCCTCAAGTAGTTGTTTTATGTTATTTTTATCCACTTGAAGAAGAGCTTGCCCATTCAACAAAAGAACTTACTAAGCTAAACGAGTATTTTACTAGAATTGACATCGATTGCTTTCTAGCAAAAACTTCATCAGAAAGAAAGATTTTTATTAAAAATATAATTGATAAACGAATTAATTCTATTGATAAGTGGTGTACAAGAACCAAAGAAAGAATTATTGAAAGTACTATATTACTTTTGTCTAAAATAAATAAGATGGTTCCATAAGACTATGAGGTGGTTTTAACTATGAAAAATGAATGCTGTCCTGCTTTAGAAGAACTTAATAATTACTTTAGCAATATTACATCTCTTGATAAAAGAAAAGAAATAGAAGAACATTTTCTTACATGTGACGAATGTATTGATTTGTCACGAAGCTTAAGCTTAACATATTCAAATCAAAGGATAACTAAAGCAAATATACTGTTAGGCAAAGCATGGAAAAAATACGGAGATGCTGTAGAAGCCAAAGCAGCTGGCGATTTTACAACTTCAATAAAAGAGTTCATCACAAAAAACGGAAAGTATAAATTGACTTTAAGACCATTACAGAAAAACTCTTCTGCATCAATGATGGAAATAGAAGTTTTTGACCCGAACATTAAAGGGCAAATAAAAGTCAGTGGTAATAATAAGTTTAGTGAAGTAGTAGAAATTGATAAAAACAACTCTGCTTGTATCCTTGTTGGCAATAATGTAGATCTAAGCAGAATCATTATAACAGAACATAATCAATAAAGGTGGAAAATTATAAAGTATGGATGTGTACGCTTTATTTAGTGATTGTACTGCTGAGAAAATTATAATCGACACGTTTCCCAAAAAAGAAAGCGAAACTGGGCTTATAGTACGTACAACAATATCATCATTAAGTCTAAAGGAATCTGCCGAAAGCAGTATAAAAAATGCATATACAGTATTGGAAAAACACTACGTCGATCCGCTTGGAGATATTGCCATATGCGTTTATGGATTCTCCCAAAAAGTCATTGGCAGTAGTGCTGATCTTGCCTATGCATTATCTTTTGCAGCATATTTATTGGAATATGAAAAAATCAATTCATTCCTGCCCCTCCCATTAAAAATTGCTGCAACAGGAAGTATAGACGAACGTCTTAATGTTAGATACATTAAGGAAATTAAGAAGAAAATAATAGCAGCAGCAGAAAACAAAATTGATACTATTTTTATTCCTGATCAAAATTACAAAGAATTTCAAAACATATTAGATTGTGACGAGTCGTTTCAAAAATTGGTAAGTGGAATCAATATAATACCAATTAAAACTCTAGAAGAAATGTTTTATAAATTGGGTATTATTGATATTGATAAAAAAAGCCCATCTGCCAGAACACCCAATAAAAAAAAGATAGCTCTGTTACCGCTTACGCTCGTTGCGTTAATTAGTATAGTCGCAACATTGCTTACTGTACAAGCATACTTCAATAAACCTTCAAATGAAGACATAGAAAGAAAAACAATGCACTTTTCTAGAAGTGGTTCAAATTCATATACTTCTTTACCAGCATCAACACCTATAACTACATCTACTCCATTACCATCATATGATACAAAGCACACAACTTCTCCAAACTCCACACAAGCTACACCTATGCCTAAACCGACAGACAGCCCTTTTACATCAAGCAGTTCACCAGTTAGTACATCCAATATACCCAATACAGCCAATACAGTGATTCCAACAAAAATAATTAAAACAAATACAATTGAAACAAATAATTCATTAAAAAATGGTACTGAAAAACCAAACACATTTGGTAATAGCACATCAAATCTTTTGAATGCTGGATTTGCATCAATTCAAGGCAATCGCATTTACTATACTGATAATCTCGATGTAGGTCTATTCTCAAGTTTTGCAGATGGATCCCACAAAAAAAGCCTGTGTAATAGCTTTGCTGCTTATATAAATGTAGTGGGAGACTATGTCTTTTTTATCAACAAACAGAATAATACCCTTTATAGAATAGGACTAGACGGAAATAACCTAACCAAGCTTAATGATGATAACATGAGCATGATATCTGTCAAAGATAACTGGATATATTACATCTCAACAGATACTGGCAAAATATTCAAATTGGACATACACGGATTTGACCGCACTCCACTCTGTATTGAATTAAACTATAACGACACCAAGCTCAAAAACTTTACTTGTAGTAACATAAATGCACATAAAAATTCTATATTTTTCCATGTTGATTCTGAATCCAATCCTGAAATACAAGGTATATACAGAATGAACACAGATGGATCAAATAAAGTTCAAATATCAGCTGAAAGTTGCAAAATGCTTACTCTCTTTGATAATTTCCTATACTTTATTAATCCATCAGAAGATAAACTCTATAGAATTGATCTTGATGGTACTAATAAGCAAAGAATCTGTGATGCTAATATAAAAACTTTCAACACCTCTTCTGGATGGATATACTACAGCAACAGTAATGGCATTTATAAAACTGATCTAACAGGAGAATTCAACATAAAAATTTGTAATGATTCAACTGATAAAATCGACATAGTTGATAACTGGATATACTATCTAAACAGCAAAGATGGAAACAGGTTATATAAAGTAAAAACAAATGGCAAAAATAAGCAACAGATTGAATAATACCGTAAAAAGTTATTTCTAAGGCATTCCATACTTATTAACAATCTTGTAAAGTATTGCGGCAAGTTCAGCCCTTGTTGTATATCCTTTTGGATCAAACACGCCTCCAGGTCTGCCATTTATAATGCCATAATTTACAGAAAAAGCAACTCCATCCATTGCATAATCAGCAACTTTTTTGCTGTCTGTAAAAGGCAGTTTCAACGTGCCCTTAGGAGCTTCCTCTCCATTATTCTTCCATGCTTTTATTTCTTGTAATGTATAATACTTTGTCATAATCCTTGACAGTACAACTGTAAGTTCTTCTCTATATATCCTCTTATCAGGAGCAAAATTCCCTTCCTTATATCCTATCATTATTCCCTCAATATGAGCTGCCTGAATATAATTATAAAATGGATTAGATCTATCTACATCAATGAATTTTCTATTTTTATTATCCTGTTCCTCTTTCAAAGTTTTTGTCAATTTAGTAAATACCTTAGCACACTCAGCTCTTGTGGTAAACTGATCAGGGTCAAAGATCCCATCTCCTTTTCCGCTCATTAATCCAGCTTCAACCACATTTTCGATATATTTTTTTGCCCAATGATTTTTTATGTCCGTTAAAGTTATTTTTACTGGCAATTTGGTTGGAGCTGGTGTATTTCTAATAATATCTCCCCCTGGCTTTTTATTATTAGGCTGGGTTACTAGAGCACTAGAAGGAGTTACCATTGGAGTAGGCATTCCAGTTGCAGTAGGAGTAGGTATGGCAGTAGGAGCAGTATTTTTACTAGCATCATTTGAATTGGCATTTGTGTTTCCTGACGAAGTAGTATTACCTGAATAGTTATACGTTGACTGAGTTGTGGCTGTCGGTGTTATAGTTGAAACTGAAGCTGTTGCAGTAGATGTAGGCGATTCAATTCTCGAGGGCTCTATGCCATATACTTTATTATCTCCTAAGTAAACAGGAATGTTAATATTACCTTTCATCAAAGGATTTATTCCTGAAGCACTCCAGTCATTTGAAGAACTCCAATAACTTTGAGCATTATTAAGGGTTCTCACTCCCAATGCAAACACTAAATCAAATTCCCCATAAATTTTGTTCTCAGCAAAATCAAATATGTAATAATAAGTACCAAATTTATCATATTGAAAAGGTCCTGTTATGTGGACAGGAAAGTTGTCTTGGATAAGTCCATCGTACATTAATTGATTATCGCATCGAAGAAAAACATCATCAATTCCTTGACCATGCATAATCAATTCGCTAATATTAAAAAAATATCTGAAATTTACATCCGTTTCATATCTAGGTGGATTGCATGGCTCAACACATAATTTTAATGAAACCTCTGTTTTTTTGTTGTTATCATTTTCTAATTTTGATTCGCAGTAATACTCAAGTCCTGCCTTTTCCTTTGGAGAAAAATCAGGAATCGGGCTTTGATCTTGTCCATACAATGAATAGAGCCCTGCTAATGCACAGACAAGGTTTGCGTTGTAAAAAAGACTTACAAATGTGCGTGTATAATCATTTATAGAATCATTAAAACTATCACTAAAGTTTGGTCCTCCAACAAGTGCTCCCCATAAAGTATGTTTGTTTTTATTATCAATAAAAACTGTTTTACCACTTGCAGCTCTGTCATGAACATGTACAGGCCATTTGACATCATCTTGTCCACCATAGCCAACAATATATGAATATTCTGCTGGATTTTTGCCCGCTATATAATCCATCTGACTTTTAGCCCACAGACCATAATCTTCCCCAATCTTATTCTTAGAATATACCATTGAACACATCTGAGCGCTACAATTATACGAAAGAACTCCCCATTGGTCTAAATATGCAAGCCCCCCTTCAGTAGTATTAACATGACTTACATTGTCCTGATCATTTTTAGACTCTCCATTTCCTGACCAAAAGTCAAGATTCCAGCGAGCAATTTTATTAAATTGAGCATTATCATTGCATATATCTGCTAACTTTATAAACACCCCTGTCCATATATTTGAAGGACAATTTGTCCATTTATTCTCCCACATTTCTGAGGCTCCAGATATAACCTTCTTAATATACCCATTATAATTACCTTTACCATCATCCGAAATAACATCATCCAGATATCGTTTCTCCCTAGTACAGTTATAAAGCCAGATAGCAGCCCATGAAAGATCATCTTCATCCTCAGAATCATAAAATGTTGAACTAGAATATACACCCCTATATTTCACCGCAAAATCATATGCTGCTTTTGCATATTTGAGACATTTTTCTGCATATTCATTATCTGTTTTGTAAAAATTCAAATAATAAAGTGAAAGTGCAGCAGACAGTTGGGCACATATATTACTCGCAGGAAATTCTGACGTTGCAAACAAGGACGGTCGTTTATGGTTTTGAGGAAACAATTCAGGAGGGCACCAAAATCCATGATCAACATTGATATCCCCAACAGTATGGCAAAATGCTATCATATCTCCATTATCATTTAGAAAAGAACACTTCAATAAATAATCAGTAAATGACTTAATTATTTCCTTCAAATGTTCATCCTGGTTAGTTTTTTTGAAAGCCTCTGGGTATTCATACCTTGCCCACTCCAATGACCATGCGGAATAACTTTGACCAATGCCATATTTCATTCCATCACCTGAGTCATGAAACCCTCCACATAAGTCCAACTTTCCATCATTATCTGGATCAATAGTATTACCATTCAACTCCATAAATTCCTTTGAAAGATTTGAATCCTCAATAGAACTTGATAAATCCCCAGTATGGCAGTTACCTCTCCAATCTATATTTTTTCCATCAACATTGTTACCACATTTTTGAGTATCGTAAAAAAACAATGACTTTTGCAGAGCTTCCGCATAATTTACATAATTTGTATCAGTGAGTGAATAAACATTTTTTGTAATAATTGAATTCCCCAATAAAGATATAGCTAAAATAACTGATAAACATTTGACCATATACATTTTGTTTTTTAAGGCAATCATCTTCCCACTCCCGATTTCATAATTTAATCAACTCTATTAAATACAATTAATCTTTTACATGTAAGATTAATAATGTATTTAATACATATTATATCACTAATTTTATACAATTCCATCCAGACCAACAACATATATTTATGATAGTAAAAATTTCTTTCGATATGTTGTGAAGGTTCTATTAGATATTGATAATATCTTTAATTTTGCTATAATATCTATGTATCATTAAACAACTATTCCAATAAAACAGGAGGGCCAATTAATGCCTGTAAAAAGTCTTATCATAGGAGAAAAAGTAAAAATTTCGGAGCACATCAAATCATCAAGTTTTGAATTTCGCATATCAATTGAATCTTCATTAACCATTGATATAACTTGCTTTGGATTGGATGCTCAAAAGAGATTGTCTGATGACAGATATATGATTTTTTATAATCAGCTAAGTGCACCTGATAACTCAATAAAAATCATTAAAAGTAACGATAAGGAAACCGTCTTCTTGGTAAGCCCTGCAGCTCTTCCTACTAAGATTCAGAACCTAGTTTTTACAGCGACCATTGATGGCGAAGGAACCATGTCCCAAATCAAGCATGGCCATGTTTCAATTTTCTCAAATTCACAGGAACTTATAAGCTTTCATATAAAAGGCAGTGACTTTAAAAATGAGCGGGCAATTATTTTGAATGAAATATATTATAAGGATACATGGCGACTAAGTGCTGTAGCAAAAGGTTTTGACGGAGGCTTAAGTGCCCTTTTAAAGCACTTTGGAGGAGTCGAAATCGAAGCTCAAGAAGCTTGCCCATCATCAGCACATGGATTAAAATATTATTTTAGCCTTTTAAAAACCTCAGAGAAGCAGACATATACATTTATCGAAAATGGTCTAAAGAGTATGAACAGCAATATAGAGCTAGGCCCCGTAGATAATAAATCTATAGGACGTATATTTAACTATGTTTTACTTGATAACCCTTCAATTTTCTACCTTAGCAAAAACTATGGGATATCCATGTGTGGTTCAGATTGTACCCTAAATGCAAACTACATTTATGATATTAAAACAATCGAGACAATGAACAGAGAATTAACCAGCAAAGTCGATTCCATAATAAGACAAACCATAAGAGAAGGTATGGATGACTATGAAAAAGAAAAGAGTCTTCATGATTATCTTGTACGCAATATAACTTATGACCATGAAGGTCTCCGATCAGGTAAAGCAGAAATATATGAGGCACATAGTGCACTTATACATGGAAAAGCTGTTTGTTCTGGAATCTCAAAGGCAATGAAGATGCTGCTTGACAGAGTTAGTATCGAGAGTACAATAGCAACTGGTGAGCTTTTAAGCAAAAATGCATCAGGTTATGAGAATCATGCATGGAACATTGTTAAAATCAAGGGCAATTTCTATCACCTTGATGTCACTAACGACTTAGGAAGCAAGCCTTTACCAAGAGAAAGTGTTAACTATTATTATTTCAATTTGGATGATAAAGAAACTTCCATAGATCACAAATGGAATACATCAATTATTCCTGAATGCAAGTCTGTTCAATGCAATTATTACAGGTATAGCGGCTTACTGATAAGTGATATTTCAATTCTAAATATAAAAATTGAAGCTGCCCTGTACAATCGTAAGGATAACATTTCCTTTAAATTCAGCTCAGAAAAAAATCAATGTATTAATATAAACTCACTCCAGGATATGGTGAGCCAAGCTTGGAGAAGTATAAGCAATGCACGTGGAACTTTTCGACATGAAATTACAGGCAATGACAAACTTATGACATATAATTTAAGGTTTACCTATCAATAACATCGGATTTGTTGGGTTCATACCCTGTTTTGCTTATATGAATATTACCCTCAATAGTATAAATATAGTTTAATATATTCGAAAACCTTGCAGAATCCTTTTCATACATTTGAATTATTTTTTCCTTCGAGACATAGTCTGGTGCAAATGCCTGTACAAACATAACTGACATGGCCAAGTTTTGAATGAAGGCAGAATATCTTGAGCCAAGCTGAAACCCAAATGTATTTAATAAACCAATTTGGAGCAAGAAACAACATACAATGACAAGTATGCTCCACGAAACAAAATATTTTCTGCTGACAGGGAATTTGGATTCTTCATATTTAAAATATGTATAAAGTATAACAGCATCAAGCGTTACCCATACAAGAGAAATAATCCACTGTCCTTGTATAAAGCCACTCTTGCCAAGTGAAATATCCATATATGCATATATTGCTTCCCAAGCAATATTCAAGCCTAGTGCCCACAATGGCATACCACATGCTTTATCTCTAAATCCCACTAATGAGTTCAATATAAACAATCGTCCAACATATCCCGCTAAGTATAGTCAAAAATAGTCCCATCTCATCCTCCTAAGGTTATTATGACATGCTCTATATTACTTCGCCTTATAATATCATTATTTCTAGTATTTTGAAAGCTTCACAGCGATAACCTGTGAAGTATTGCTACTTGGCAGCGGCATGATATAATGAATTTAATAAAAACTATTCTGATTTCGAGCAGCTCGAAAATCTTATTTTATAGGAGATCATTACATATGAGAAAGCTTGTTTTTATAATTGTTTTGATTGCATTTGGTTTCTTTCTACTACCAATTAGTACATTAAGCCTAATAGATAAAATTGTACAGTATAATTCCGCTTGTAAGACTGAGGGCATCGTTCAAAACGTATGGCTTGAGCAGTCCTCAAGGAGTGGAACTATAGTTAAAAAGGAATGTACAATGTTACATCCAAAAATGCGTAAACTCTTTATCGGGGTGGATATTCATAAGCGTACCCATGGGCTACACATGAAGGTCTTGATAGCTGGAAGCCGTTTTTATAGCGATTAGGACTTCGTGATAATATATGTTTGACTAACATTTTCAAGAAAACTCTTAAAGCTTTTGGTATCTGATAGGCAAATAATAATTTTTCTTGATATAAAGTAACTTGTTTACGTATCCCTTAATATAATATATACTAAAACAAAAACTATTTTTTAAACTTGTGCATATTGTTTGCAATACGGGCAAGAATATATCTAAAGAAGGTGATTATTTTGTTAATACAATTTAGTGTAGAAAACTTCAAGTCTATAAAAAATGAAGTAGTATTAAATTTTGCTGCAAATCATTTAGACCAAAGCTTTCCATCCCATATTATCGATATTCCTGTAAAACCCAATAAAATATTAAAAAGTATAGCTATAGTTGGTCCAAATGCATCTGGAAAGACTAACATTATTGATGCATTTTTATTTGCGGTAAAGTTTATTTTGAACACTGTTAAGCGTTCAGAAAAAGCTGAAATAATGCATGTCCCATTTGCTTTTAGTGAAGACTGTATAAATTCTCCAACCAAGTTTGAGTTTATTTATTATAATAAATTTAAATATGTTTATGGATTTTCCATTTCCCAAACAGCTATAGAGGAAGAATATTTATTAGTTTACTATTCTAATAAGCCTACAACTATCTTTGATAGGGGTACTAATAACTCTTTTGATTTTAAAAATAATGACATTAGTATCCAAAAACAATTAGAGGAAAAAACATCGAAGAATCGCCTCTATCTACCGGTTGCCTCTGTTTGGAATTATGACAAAGTTAAAAATGCATATGAGTGGTTTGAAAATACTTTTGGTACATATTTTTCTTCAGCTATTAAGGAAGATTTGGAAAAAATAATATCCAACGAAAAGCAAAAAAGAGCATTGTTAAAACACTTAAAAAAAGCTGACTTTAATATTTCAGATATTAGGGTTCAAAAAAAGGAAATGACAATTGAAGATGTTAATAAAATTTCAAAAATCGCTGATGTTTTCAATATTCCACAAGATATGTTTTCAGAAAAATTTCAATCGATATCTTATGCTATAGAATTAAAACATGCGATTGTTGATGATAGTGGAGAAATCAGAGCTTTATGGTTAAACATTGATAATGAATCAGATGGAACGCAGGAATTCATTTATTCGACTGTTCAATTTATGAAGATTGTAGATTGTAGTGGAGTTCTAATAGAGGATGAGTTTGGAAGAAGCTACCATCAGAAATTAAGTAAATATTCTCTTAGAATGTTTATGAGTAATACGTATAATCAAAACAAAGCCCAATTTATTTTTACTACACATAATACTCAACTTTTTAAAATTTTGCGTCACGATCAAATTAGACTAATAGATAAAGACCCTGATACAGGAGAAACACACCTTTTTTCGTTAAGCGATTATAAAATTAGAAAAAATGATAATATTGAAATAGGTTATTTGCGTGGAAGATATGGTGCCATACCGGATATTCAAGAGGTGATTGATTAATGGCTAATGATAAAAAACGTAAAAGAGGGGAAGAAATATCTTATAAGAATAGACCGAAAATACCACCAAGAACTCAAATTATTTTTTTCTGTGAAGGCGATACTGAAAAACTTTATTTTCCAAGTTTCAAAAGATATAAAAATGCAAAAAACCACTATAATATTGAAATTGGGAATCAAGATGTGAAACACAATGATGCAGAAGGTCTTGTTAGAGATGCCATTAAATATTTGAAAGAAAATAATATCAACAAATATCTAGGTGATATTGCTTACTGTGTTTTTGATTCTGACCCGTTGTCAAATCCTGACAAAAAATTAAAAACTGCTATAGATATAGCTCGTAGGTTTAAATCTCAACCAATCGAGATACTATTTTCAAACCCCTGCATAGAAGTATGGTATTATATGCATTATGATAATCCTCCAGTTGTAAAGTGTGCTGATGATATGAAAAAGAAACTAAAGCTTAAAATAACAAACTATACAGAAAAGACAGATGTGTATAATGTGCTATACCAAAATATGGAGGCTGCGATTAATAGAGCAAGAATACTACATAATAATCAAACTAAAAACTATGATAATGTAATATCTCATGAATGTAATCCATATTCTAATATTTTTAGATTTATAGAGTATCTAGACAAACTTATTTCAGATAAAGATAAAAATCAAACATATGAACACAATGATGTTTAAAAAACGTTTACATAGGCGGGAAATTATACAATAAATGTTTATCGCATATACTTTTCCGCCCCTTAACCTACAAACTAAACCGAAGTAAGATATGCGTTACTTAAATGCTGTACGACCATTCTAAATTCTAAATCATAACTTATTTATTTAGGCATTCTAAAAATGTAGTGATGCATAATAAGCCAGCTAAATATTTGTTTTTTTAGAAGTTTGTTTTTTCCCAGTCAGTCTCACATTTTCTTTCGTATATTATAAAACCTTCAGTCGAAAGCCTTTTTTCAATCATCCCACTAGCATCATATTTACTACAATTCTTTTTTATACAAATTTCATCGTAAAAAAATAACATAAATAGAGAACTAGATGTATCGTTGTTTGATAAATAGAAACCCAATAATTCGTTGTATTGAGTTCCAAAAAACAAAGCCATATACTCAATTTTGAGTATAATATTTTCCTTGCATTCAATTAATCCATCATAACTATCAAATAAATTAAAATCATCCAAATCATAAATTCTGTTCCCTGAAATTAACGGATTCAGACCTCTTATATACAAGCCTACAACATTACCATTATCTTTCTCAAGGAAAAGAACATGATCTAATCTCTCATTACCATCCACGTCATGTAAATAAATAATGTTTGAGATTTCTTTGCTCTCGAAAAAATAATCAAACTTTTTTGTAAAAGATAATTTATAATTATCCATAGTTAACCTCACTCTTTAAACATACTGTTTCAAAAAATTACTTTAGTAACAATCAAAAACTTCTCTTGCACCCCTGATATTCCTTAATAGCTTTCCTACATGAAGAATATTTAACCATATATTATATTGGGTATTTGGTATAGTAAAATGTAAAAATTGCTTAATATTAAATAGTTACCTTATTCTTTTAATTGTAGTTTATAAATTTCGAAAGGAGCACCTGTGCCATCATCAAATTCAGATGCAGCTTCTAAACCTGCTAAAGCAATTTTTTCAGGATCATCAATACTTTTAAAAACCGTGTGCATTGCACCTAAAGCAAATCTACAACCACTTCCGAATGCATAATATTTATTAAATTCATCTACTTCTCTGTATGAATATACTCCAAATATTCCAGAACTGTTTGCAATCAATAAGTTCATCTGTGTTGACTCATATTCCTCATCTTCATGCTCGTGAGGAATAAGATAATAATCTTCTTTCAATTTTAAATGCATTTTTCTTACAAATTCAAAAATATCGTCCCTATTAGTTAAATTTGGTTTGTTTTTTAACTTTGATAAATAGTTTGGAAAAATTGATCCAAAGACACTTGGTCCTACATAAGCAATTATCGAATCCTCATACTTAATGATTTTTGAATTGTTTTTCAAAAAATCGGCTCTTTGATATACTGTACCATACTTTGTCATGGTATCGGCAGCAATTACTACTATTCCATTTTTTCTTACAGCTACAATTGTAGACATAAGGTCCTCCAAGTAATTATTTGTAATATTTCTTCTATTATACATTATGATGGTTTCAATAGCACCCATTTTATTGGATGCTATTTTGTTATTCCGTAATCATTACTGGTTCTCTGTATTCTGATTTATCACGCATCATTTTATAGATTATATTCACAAGCTTTCTCATCATACATTTGATACTTTGCTTTTTAGTTTTACCTTCAGACAGTTTCTTTTTGTAGTACTGGAAAAAGTATGAGTTAGTAGGCTTTCCCTTTGGATCACTCAACAACGAAACCGAAATAAGGAAAAATATTTGATATAGGTTTCTGTTACCCAGTTTGTTACTGAAATTCTTGTTTGTCTGTCCTGTTGCATATTGCATTGGACTTATTCCTGCATAAGCTGCCAAAGCATTAGCATTCGGGAATCTTGATATATCACCAATCTCCGCAATTATTCTAGCTGCTGTCACAGTATTTATTCCTTTCATGCTTTCCAGTTTATAACTAAACTTGGGAATAAGGCTTTTCAGGTTTTCTTCAATACTGGCTATGATGTTTAAATTATCATTAATTTGTTTTATTGATGATGTAATTATAAAGTCCCTTAGTTCCTGAAATTCATTTGTTGTATCTCCATCTTTCTCAACATATTCAAGGATTTGAAGTGCTTTTTTCTCAGAACAGTTATGATGACTTTTTTTGATTAGAAAGGCTGTAAGATCATGAATTGAAACTGCTTTTAATTTTGATGGGGATGGATATTCTTTAAAGAATTCCAATGCTGTTTTGCTATCAAGTGAGAAAAAGAACTTGGAATAGCTCGGATAATTGTGATTAAGGTATGTATGGAGTTGATTTTTCAGGATTACATTGTTTTTAACAAGAGTGTTTCTTTTAGTTACAAGCTCATTTAAAGCCCAATGTAGGTCATTAGGCGCTGCATCTGGAAGAGTATCAAGTTTATTTAAAAGTACGTTTGCCACACATTGAGCATCTATGGAGTCTGATTTATTAATAGTGGCTTGGTTTTTCCTCTCTGACTGTGACAATGAAGGGTTTACATACTTGACTTTTTGATTCTTTTCCAGTAGAAACATTGCCAATTCCCTGCCATTGCCCAGCACATCTTCCAGAGCGAAAACAGGAGTAATTCCTTGGGGTGTGTGCTTTTTAACTAAGCTTAACAACTTGGGAAAGTCCTGTTTTTTGTTTGGAAACGTTAATTCTCCTAGCTTTTCACTAAAGCAATTGATAATAACTGCCGTGTGTTGGTGTTTGTGTATGTCGCAGCCAATGTAGACATGTTGCATCTTTGGGTGTAACATCATTAAAATCATCCTTTCATTATTCATATTTCAAGGTTCAAAATTGACCTTAAGCATCCCTAATTTCCAGCGTTAGACCTTATAAAAAAGTCCCGCATCAACTTCTAAGCAAAGGTTTTAAAACTTTTATAAAAACTGTATTTTAAAATACAGCCTTTAGAAAAACTTCAAAACCAGGAATAAAGGCATTCTCTGCAAAGCGTTAGAGTCTGATAAATCCAGAAACCCGCACAAATATCAACAGCCCTTATTCGTGGTATAAAGCCAATTTATATAAAAATCCTGTATGCAATACCTTTACGCCTTACTCTAGAAAGCATGTCTAAAGTGCCTCTACTTCTTGCCAAGTCTTCATGGAAGAACAAAACCAGATCAGGCTTTTCCATATCCAACATACGCTGATTCCTGATAGGTCCAGCACTTTTTCCAAACCTCTGCCAATCTGCTGGATACTCAATATGCCTGATACCGCACTGACGAGCAGCACGGACTGCCAGAGTATCAGCACCCCGACAAGCACCAGAGATAATCAAATCAATATCCAAGCTTGAAATAACAGCTAAAATCTTGTGGTAATCGGAATACCAACGACTACCTGAAACCAGTACCCTCATATATAACCTCCCAGTTTTACTGAAAAAGCCTGTAAAAATACAAGCCTTTGCACTAAAGCTGGAATCTTCAATGACTTTTGAATAAACAAATCAGCCAAAAAGTAAAACGGAAGTAATGGGCATAATACCCATACTCCGTGCTATATCTACGCCTCAAACCGCTTCACCTTCCTCTATATCTTCCATGGGGGTAATAACAATACGCCCTTTCTCAACTACAATCTTGATGTTTATACCTACATGAAACCCCATACGCTCCAAATAAGCACCCTGTAACTTAATCTGTGGAGTATCAGAAGTATCAAGCCATGGGGTATGTACGTCTGAAAATCTCGTAACCATAAAAAAACACCTTCCTATATCAAATAATGCTGTCTTATGGAAATGAACCGCTCCATAAGCGCAAGGCAAAATACCGCCATTACCTGAGCCTGTCAAGAACTTTTTATTTTTTATCAGGATAAATTTTTATTTTGTGTCCTGTGCAAAGACCGCTATACCATGCCTATATCGTGAACTTTGATAAAAAAATGAAAAAATGCTTTTTCCATAGTAATTCTTCGAAGACTCTTATACTGAGCTTTTAAGAGACTTCGAAGAGCTCATCAGGAGAATTTGGTGACTATTTTATTTGTCACCAGATTCTCCTGAAAAATCAGTATGGTCATTTTAAAATGTCCATACTGATTTTGACTGAGTCTTATACATCCCTTTGCATGTAGCTTAAAAGCTGCTTTTAAGAAAAGCTCAACCTGATAGCGTCATATTAGAATCTTTCGAAGATGCTTCGTAGTGACATACACCAAAAACATCAAAATTTTATGTGATGTTTTTGGTTAGAGTAATGGAAAAAGTGATATCACTTTTTCCATTACTCGTATGAATCTATTAAGAACTCTTCGTTAGACACTTTAAAGTTCCATATAAGAATCAGCTTTGCTTCTTGGAAGTCTTCGAAGTGTTCAACGAAGTATATTTGAGGTGGCTACAAGAAATAAAAAATATACCACTATATTTTTTTATTTCTTTAGGATTGGGAAAAAGACATATTATGTCTTTTTCCAATCCGTATGTGACAGCGATGCCACTTACAGATGCTTTAAAGCTTCTTAAAAGAAGTACAGCAATACTGAAAGAACTCTTCGAAGCCTCATGAGAGCAGCTTATAAGCGGCGTCAAGCAAAAGCACAATACAACTGTTTGTGCTTTTGCTTGAGATATGGCAAAAAAACTGGTAACAGTTTTTCTACCATATCGTATGACGCTAATGAGTACCTTTGAATACCACTTCGGAGACACTCTGGAGAAAAGCATTTTTTCATTTTTTTATCAAAGCCCATGACAAAGGTATGGTATAGCGGTCTTTGCACAGGACACAAAATAAAAATTTATCCTGATAAAAAATAAAAAGTTCTTGACAGGCTCAGGTAATGGCGGTAAATTCTGCCGTGCCTTATGGAGCGGTTCATTTCCATAAGACAGCATTATTTGATATAGGAAGGTGTTTTTTATGGTTACAAGATTTTCAGATGTACATACCCCGTGGCTTGATACTTCTGATACTCCA
>Ga0209800_10001100_pt1 | contig 31245 bp, 26 predicted proteins | sample Higcelweek8metaG_FD_187174 | JGI IMG/M metagenome (GOLD analysis project Ga0209800, IMG submission 187174) | Freshwater pond sediment microbial communities from the University of Edinburgh, under environmental carbon perturbations - High... | ecosystem: Environmental > Aquatic > Freshwater >...
AACCAATTCTGGTTGTCGCCCCAATAATTGTAAATTTTTGTAATTTTAGTCGGACCGACCTGGCTGATGGTCCTTTACCAAGAACAATGTCCAGGGCAAAATCTTCCATCGCACTATACAAAGTTTCCTCTACTATTTTATTTAACCTATGAATTTCGTCGATAAACAGTAAATCACCTTTTTTTAATGATGTTAGTATCGACGCCAAATCCCCCGCCCGAGTCAAAGCCGGACCCGATGTAATTTTAATATTCGTTCCCATTTCCGAAGCCAACAACATCGCCAAAGTTGTTTTTCCCAGTCCCGGAGGACCATAAAAAAGAATATGATCAATACTTTCATTCCTCTCTTTGGCCGCCTGAATAAATATTTGCAACTGCTCTTTTAATTTTTTCTGCCCTATAAATTCTGCTAATTTCTTCGGCCGAATTGACAGTTCAATTTCCTTGTCTTCCGCTTTAACTTTTGGATCTAAATTTTTATCTGTCATTTATTTAGTCCTCCCCCTCACCGGAACCTCTAACAGCTTCCAAAAACATACAAAGTTGCAAGCAACTATCTGCTCGACAATTTATTGCTCCAAGTGGATCAAAAGCATTCTTCACTCTCGGTATAACCGGTTCATGCACCAATACGCCACCACAATTATCACAAATATTTTTTACAAAAAAGCGAAGTTCACTTGCTCTACCTGACAACTGCAAATCACCAGTCTTCTTGTCCGTCACCACAACGTCAAAACCAGGCACCACTCGTTGAGTAAAAATATCATATTTCATTATTTTATATTCCCCAAACACCAACTAATTTTTTCTTCTAATTCAATAATCTCACCGGGTAATCTGGCCATCACTGCTTCAATTTCCTTTTTCTCAAATCCAAGCTGTTTTAAACTCAACACTACATCGTCTTCAATCAAAGGCAAATTATCCTTCAAATTCAATTCTCCCAAACCCCCTATCTTCGATTTCAAATCCACAATTATTCTTTGCGCCGTTTTAAGCCCAATCCCTTTAAGTTTTTTGAAAAATTCAACATCTGCCTCACCTATTGCTTTCATTATTTCTCCTCCATTCTTCTCGGCCAATATTCCCGCTGCTGTTTTTGGTCCTACTCCGGACACTGAAATTAACATTTTAAACAAATCCAAATCTTCATAATTTTCAAATCCAAACAATCTGATCTCATTTTCCGACACCGCCATATAAGTCGCCACCGAAATTTCATCACCTTCCGAAAATCTCTTTTTCCCTATAAAAACCTCATACCCAATACCATTTACCAATATCTCCACCTCATTACCCCTAATTCTGTTTACCGTTCCCTTCAAGCTAGAAATCATAACCTACTATAACACGTACAAAACCCGAAGAAAACCAAATTGACAAATTCTCTCTTATCACGCATACTACATTCAAATGACAGAAACAACTAAAACAATTCTCGCAACAAAAGAACAGCAAAAAATAATTGACCAAAGATGTTCCGTCGCATACGACTCATTGGGCGTAGCATACCGTCTGATGCTCGCCGGAAAGATAGAGGCAGCTACAGAAAAAGCCACTACCATTAGCCAAAAACTAGGAGAAGACGTTGGAGGTGACAATTTTATGAAATTTTGTTTTGCTAGAAGAGAACAAATTGCCTCAAGAATTGCAGAAATAAACAAAACTCTGGAGGAGTATTATAGCCCTGAAGCTGGCCCGGAACGTAGAAGAGAATTTATCGAAAAAAGCGAGCGTGAAATCGGTGGTTTAAGATCAACAAACGACTATATTTTAGGTATAGCATCAGTAATTAATACACAAGGCGCTCAGATAAACCGATAACCCATCAAAACCCTCGGCGTTCTAACCACACACCCCGTTCCATCCCTATCCATTCTTAACTTACACAACCCATCCCCATTTATTTCCAAACAAACCAAAGTGGTCATTCCACCTTTTTCAATTACATCAAGTGTTACCATCCTCCCTTTTCTCACCGGTCGACAGTGAACGTGTGGTGCGTTTAACATGCCTTCCGGAATATCAACCATTTTCATAATTCTGACTATTTTAACACCAAAAACTCATTCCATTTTTCGTTAGAGACGGCATTCCTGTCCGCCTTTGGCGGAAATGCCGTCTCTACATAAAATATTCCTTACGCATTAAAGTGTCCAAACAAAATTCCTTAGACTAACTTACATCCTCATAGTAACCCTAACCCTTTTATCCTCTCAAAATGTTTTTTGTTCAAAGTCCATAGTTTCATTCCATATTCCATCGCACTACTTGCCACCAACAAATCATTGTCAGCTATTGGATTATTTTTCAAAGCAACCTTTACATTTGCGTAAATTTTGGCTGTTGTAAGTCCAATTTCCAGACATGTAATATTTCTTGTATTCAAATACTTATCTAATTCCTCCAAATCTTTTCCCATATTTACAAACCCATATCCCAATTCTCCATAAACTATCGGATTAATAAAATAATCATCAACCACCCCCAAACCCAATCTTTTTTTCATCACCTCAATCAACACATTGGTATCCAATAAAACTTTCATTAAAAATTAAACTTAAATGATTTTCTAAATTCCTTTACTCCCTTTTCTAGCTTTTCAAAATCTTCTCGCGAAAAATCTAATTCATATTTTTCCGTTACCGGTACAATGTACACCGCTGGTTTTCCAGCCTTTTTAATTAAAATTTTCTTTCGCGTGGCAATTACTTTGTCCATTAATCCACCTAAATTGTTTTTAGCGTATGTCGCTGTTACTGAAGTGATCATAATCAATTTTAGCTAATTTAGCTAAAAATGTCAAACTTTCATTGTAAACCCATGAGTCAGCGCGACTGCCACAGCATCAGCCGCGTGCGACGGACTAATCATTTCTTCCAAACCCAAAGTCATCCGCACCATCTCCTCCACTTGCTCTTTTTCCGCCCTTCCATATCCCACCAAAGCCATTTTTACCTGCAAAGGGGTATATCCAACTATCTCCAAACCACATCGAAGTGCTACTAATTTCACCACCCCAATCGCCTCAGCCACTTTCAACGCCGATTTTGCATTTTTGGCAAAAAACAAACTTTCATACGCCACCTCGGTCACTTTATATTTTTTAATTATCTTTTCCAACTCTTCATACAAATCTTTAAGCCTCATATCCCCCTTTCCCACCTTCACCACTCCACACGTTACAAGATTCCCATCGTCCACCACCGCAAAGCCAGTGTTTTCCAATCCAGGATCAATTCCCAAAATCATACTCTATTCTAACTCAACCACCTTCGTTTTTAACTCCTTACCATCCCACTCCACCTCCATCATCCTCGATGTTTGATTATTCCTCTTCCGAGAAATTGCCCCCACAATATTCGTTTTCAAATTCTCAATTGTGTAACCCGTCAAATAATGCAAATGACCGGTAAATATGTTTTTTACCCCATTTTCCACCAAAATATCGTGCAACCACTTGGCATCAGCTGTTCCCTGTTTATTATCCTCCCCCATAATATGCTCCGAAAAATTATGCTCCAACGGCATATGCATTATCCCCAAACAAGTCAAAATTTTACACTCCTCAACTTCTTTTATTATCCAATTCTTTTGGACCTCTCCCAAACCTGCCCAATAGCTATTATCAATCAAAATCAGCTTCAAATTATCCTTTCTATATATCTGATAACCTGGCCCAAACACATTGTTAAACTGTTTTTTGATTACATCATGGTTCCCCGGCACCACCAAATATTCTTTTTCTCCCCCGTCAAGCGTCTTTTTTACTTTATCAAGTTCAGTTTTATTGCCATTAATTGTCAAATCCCCCGCCACAATTACCAATTCACTCTGAGCTTGTCGAAGAGCCTTAGCCAACTGTTCATTATCATTATGCACATCGGCCATAATAGCCATCTTAAATATTTTTACCTCCTGTTCTCTCACCAAAGCCGGACTAATTACTGGCCTTGGCCAAAATATCCACAAACACAGGCCAATAATTATAATCACCACTATCCACCAATATTTCTTCACTCCTAATTTTAACACTCCCCAAACTATAGGATAGTTCCTGGTTTTCCCACTTTTCCACACTAAACTAATATATTATTTATATATAAGATAACTAATTCTAAATTCTAAAATCTAAAGTCTAAAATTGATATACTTTACTTATGGATACTTTCCAAAACCACCTCCTCGCCCCCTATACCACCATCAAAATCGGTGGTCCCGCTGACACTTTTGTCCACACCACCACTCCAGACGAATTTCTTACTTACCTACAATCAATTGCTCCTACCATTCCTACCATTCCCACCATTCTCGGTAATGGTTCCAATGTTCTAATTTCCGATTCTGGCCTTCGCGGCATCGTCATCAAGAATTCTTCCCAAAGCATCGAAATTTTAGAGACCGCACCTTCACCCGTAAAATTTAATCATACCTACACTCAACGCAACGAAAATGAACCGGAAAAATATCTCGACTTTACCAAACTCGATTACGATGAATCCGACAAACCCCAAGTGTTGGTCAAAATGTCATCCGGCACCTCCCTACCCTACGCCATCAACTATTTAATCGATCAGGGCATAACTGGTCTCCAATGGTTTGCCTACATCCCCGGAACCATCGGCGGTGCTACCTGGTACAACATCCATGGCGGTGCTTATCATTTTTCCGATTATCTCGAATCAATCGATTGTTTTAATCTAACCACTGGCCAAATCGACACATTTCTCAAAAAAGATTTGGAGTGGAAATATGAAAAATCATTTTTTCAAAAAAATCCTCACTTAATTATCATTTCCACTACCCTTCGTCTTTTCCGCGGCGATGCTTCACTTGCCAAACAAGTCAAAGATGCCTGGATCGGTCAAAAAATCAAAGTCCAACCCATGAATTCCGCCGGGTCTGTTTTTGCCAACCCATCGCTTGAGGATTCCACCAGAATTTGGGGTGAACAAAAATCAACCGGTTGGATTATCGACCACGAATTAGGCTGGAAAGGCAAAACAATTGGTGGTGCTCAAATTTCACTTCAACATAGCAATTTCATCGTCAACACCGGCACTGCCACCGCCGCCGATGTTTCCGCCTTGGTCCAAGAAATAAAAAATGAAGTTCAAAAACGCTTCAATCTAACCCTCAAAACCGAAATCCGTTTCTTGGGTGATTTTTAGATTCAAATCTTCCCTCATTCCCTCCTTCGAAAAAGGAGGGACGCTAATCTTAGAAGTTATAGATTGGCCTTTTCTAACTCCCAAAGTGTAATCCCCCTCTTTTTTCAAAGAGGGGCTAGGGGTGATTTCATCCAAAAATCACCTTCGCTAAAAATTTTGGCAATGCCAATTGTCGTCGCCACCTTTTTGGTTCTTTATACAATGAATACAACCACTCAAACCCCATCTTACGTACAACTTCTGGTGCTCTTATTAAATCACCCGAAAAATAATCAAAACTCCTCCCCACTCCCATCACCGCCCCCACTTTAAGCTTGTCAAAATTTGCCTCGATCCACTCCTCTTGTTTTTTCATCCCCCTGGCCACAAACAAAAAATCGGCTGTTGTTCCAAAATCAAAATCTTCATCAGCATACCCCGCAACGACCATTCCCGGGTATTTATTTTTCATATACTCCGCCGTTTTCTCTGCCCGATCACCCCACCCGCCAAAAAAATAAGCCGACGTTTTATTTTTCCCCGCCTCTTCACACATCCTCTCCATCAAATCCACCCCGGTTATCAACCCCTCCCGATGTTGCCCTCTCATTATCTCCATTCCAAACAAAAAACCTTTATACAATTTTTGTACCGGCGCAATGCATTGCGCTCCTACAACCAATCTCGCCCAAATCAAACCAACTCCATCAACAACATTCAAATCTGTTTTCTGCAAAATCTCATAAAAACCCTTATCTTCCGTTGCCTTTACCACAAACTCCGGGTTTACTGTCGCAATCCAAAACGGCTTCTTGGGCTTTTTAGTAACATACTGTATCACGTCTTTTAGCACTTCCTCTACTGAATTGCCAAACAGCTTTATACCCCACAAATTCCAATACCTTCCATCATTTTTGATATCCATTCCAACCACTTTTTTACTCTCCATTGTCATCATTTTAACAAACAAACACCCTTTTTCCCACTTTCTATCCATATTTTGTCAATATTATAAGTTAAACGACTCAAATATATCACCCTCTCTTTATTTGATAATAAATTTTCTATTTCACAACTATATCAAAATAGCCAAATTTTCTCTTTTGCACAACTTTTTTACTCATTTTTTTATATCTAAAAATACTAATTTATACCAAAATACACATAAATCATAAAAAACGCAACTTCAATTTGTAATTTGTAATTCGTAATTCTAAATTTTTGATAAATTACAGGCTACAATTTATCAATGTATCATCGGATTGCCCGTCGATACTCTTCAAAGTTTTCCAAAGCAATTCCCACTCCCTTAATGACACATTTTTGTGGTTCCAACACTACGTGAGCCCCCACTCCAATTTCTCGCGTTACCAAAACATTAAAGTTCCTCAGTTGCGACATTCCTCCTGATAACACTATTCCCCGATCAACAATATCGGCAACCAACTCGGGTGGAGTGATTTCTAGCGTCTGTCGGATCACTCCAATTATCATATCCAACATTGGCCGTATCCATTCGTACACCAAGTCCGAATCAACACTCATATTTTTTGGCATTCCAGTAATTGAATCCCGACCACTTATTTCCATCGTTTCCGGTCGTTTGAGCTTAATTCCGCTTCCCAACTTTATCTTTATCGTCTCTGCCGTTTGCTCTCCTACCATCAAATTAAATTTTTTTCTCAAATTTTCCATAATCACCCGATCAATTTTATTTCCTCCCACCCTAACTGTTTTATGCCCGACCACTCCACCCAAACTGATTACCGCCGCCTCAGCCGCTCCACCACCAATATCGACAATCATATTGCCACTTGCCTCCGACACCGGAATTTTAGCCCCAATTGCCGCCGCCAAAGGTTTATCAATCAAATACGCTTTTCTAGCTCCAGCAGACATAGTTGCATCCAATACCGCCCGCTGTTCTACCTGAGTTACTCCCGCTGGAACACAAACCATTACCTCTGGACCAAAAAACCAAGCCCGACCCATCACTTGCCGCAAAAAATATTTAATCATTGCCTCCGTCACTTCATAATCAGAAATTGCTCCGTCCTCCATTGGCCGAATAACTTCAATATATTCGGGAGTTTTGCCAAGCATTTTTTTGGCTTCAGTTCCCACCGCCAAAACTTTTCGATCATCAATTCCAATTGCCACAATTGACGGTTCATTTAACACCACCCCTACATCCGCCTCCCATATAATAGTATTAGCCGTCCCCAGGTCGATTCCCAATTTTCTAAACAACTTCATTCTTTATTCTACCAATTAGTATTTAGACTTTAGTGTTTAGAGTTTCCTGTATAATACTCTCATGTCTAACCACTCCGATCGCAAATCTCTTCTGATCATCTTTTCCGTTCTTTTCTTCGTTATTGCCGGCACTTATATTCTGACTCTCTTCGCTCGTGGCTATCAAGTCAATTTGAAAAACGGTCCATTTCTAAATGCCACCGGCTTACTTTCCGTCGTTTCCCGACCCAAAGGCGCCTCGGTATATCTCAACGACAAACTTCTCACAGCTACTGACGACACTGTCAACCTTCTCCCCGGTCAATATTCTCTAAAAATTGTCAAAGACGGTTATCTTTCTTGGCAAAAAAATATTCAAATAAAAAAAGAAGTTGTTTATTCGGCCAACATCCAACTTTTCAAATCAGTTCCCGACCTCAAACCAATCACTCTCTCCGGAGCTATCAATCCTACCATCAGTCCTGATTCGGGCAAAATGGTTTACGCCGTTGCTTCCGCTTCGGCCCAAAAAGATAACGGATTATATTTAATTGAACTCGCCGACAATCCTCTCAACCTTAACCGAAGTTCTGCCAAACTAATTGCCCCCAATTTTCCCGGTATCGATTGGTCCAACTCTACTTTCACTTTTTCTCCTGATTCAAAAAATCTATTGGTGACTTACCATAACGCCAATTATCTCCTCGACCTCAACACCACCATTCTCCAAAAAGATTTGCTCGATGTTACCAGTAAATTAGCCACTATCAAAGCTGAATGGGCGGTTAAAGAAATTGAATTGTTCGCCCTAAAAACCAATAAATTACCTCCCGCCATCGTCAACCTAATCGCCACCGATTCGGCTCGAAATATTTCCTACAACCAAGAAGACAACAAAGTTCTCTATCTTGCCGGTAAAGATGGCAATCTTGACCAAATAATCACTCCTCCTCCAGCCCAAAGCACTCAAATTCAATCCCGACAAGTCAAAGCTGGATATTATTATATCTACGATATCGAGGATGACACTAATTTCATGATCGCCCCAAAAACTTCTATCAATAACATTTCCTGGATTAATGGCACCAATAGCCTAGTTTATTCCGAAGGTAAAACAATTCAGTCAATCGAATACGATGGCACCAACAAGCAAACCATGTTTGTTAGTAATATTGACAATCCCCTAGCTTACCCCTGGGTCGACGGCAGTCGGATCATTACGCTTACCGCACCATATCTTGGCGCCCCAACAAACCTGTATACGATTAGCTTAAGATAAAAATTTATTTACAAGTATTCTTTTCGATAGCCAAAATTTCTTCGACTATTTTGCTTGTTTGAAGCTCATTCTCTTTTACCACTTCCAATATTTTTGAATATTCAGTGATCATCTTCGATGCTTCATCTTCCGATAAACAAGTTTCAACTTCAGCCTCTGTGCTTGCTCCTAAAACCATTGCCTCTGTTTCAGCATAAGGTGCTTCCAACATTGGACCCTCGACTTTGTCATTGGGTAAAACAATTTCCTGTCCTGTCGTATCACCCAAAACCATTGCCGGTGACGACATGATATTGCCAACTTCTACAAATCGAAGAGGAATTAAAAACATAATCGCAATCGCAAAACTCACAATCAAAGTTCTTGTATTACTGTTAAATTCATTATTCATATCAACAGTCTAAATTCTTTTCCTCCGCCCGTCAAGTGATATATGTATCCCCACCAGGAAATCGCCCGGCAGTTGCCGGGTAGGAAACCCGCATGCTGTGTCCCCACTAAGAATCGAACTTAGATTTGCTGCTTAGGAGGCGGCCGTTCTATCCATTGAACTATGAGGACTTATGTCAGAGACGAGGGAGTCGAACCCTCAACCTCACGATCCCGAACCGTGCGCTCTACCAATTGAGCTAGTCCCTGAAAAATACACCTATAGTATATCCAATCGCCGCTATTTATCCTAGCATTTGCCAAATTATCTCATTTACCGTATATTCTATTCGTATTTTTGTCTTTTCTCCGCGCTTCACCGCTCTTTCTCCGCAGTTTTTATACCTCGAAATACTCGACACTTTATTCAAAAATCACCACCTTAATACCGCATTTACTAGCCCTACTACCTCTACATAAATATATCTATTAAATACTTTTTATCTTATTAATTTCCGCATTCTTCCTACTCCTCGCCTACTCAAGCACCTTATTTTTCATGATTAAAACTTTTATATCCCATATTAGTAGAACTACACTTTACTCACCACTTCATCTGTATCAATTAAAATCAATCGAAATATCCATTTTTGAAAAAACTTTTTCCTTATCCACTTCCTTCACTACTTATATATTTCTATATTTCTATCGGTAATTATCACCTATTTATTCTATCCAATATCTTTAGCAATCAAACCAAACTTTTGCCAAATCACCCCGAAATCACCATTTTTCGAACCTTTTCTGGTCTAAATATCTCCTCTGCCAAATCTGACACCTCGGTCAACGTTACTTTTTCAATTCTCTTTAAAGCCTCCATCGGAATTTCAATTTTATCTTCGAGTAACCACTTCTCGCCCACATATCCTGTCCAATAATCACTTCGATCAAGCGACAGACCCATCTTGCCTTTTATATAATCTTTTGCCCTTACCAATTCTTCATTTGTAATCGTATCTTTACTTTGAAGCATAATTTGCTCAGTTAATTCTATTGCCTTATTAAGTTCGGTCGATTTTACTCCCGACTGAACCCCGACCACACCGGTCTCAGCAAACACTCCACTGATCAATGACACGTAATAAGCCCAACCTCGCTCTTCCCTAATCGCTTCAAACAACTTTGACGAGGTATTACCGGCCAACACTAGTTCCAATAGCTTTAATTCGGCTCTTCTTGGATCACTTCGATTAATTCCTTCAAATCCCAAACAAAAATGACCTTGCTCAACCTGCCTTTTATCGGTTAACATCGATTGTTCTGTCCATTTTACTTCCACTTTTGGCAAATCTGTGGAAACTTTTTTCATTCCCTGCCAATATTTGGAAATCATGTCAAACACTTTCTCTTCATCGGCAATATCACCAGCCACAACTATTACCAATCTTTCTGGGGAAAAGTAAGCCCTTCGATAATCAACCAAATCTTTTTGGTTATAACTCAAAATTTCCTTAACTTCACCAGCAATATCCCAGCACCCAATTGGGCTTTCACCCAAAATAAATTTGTAGTAATCGGAAGCCATTCCCATCATTGGATTATCCCGATACATTTTGATTTCTTCCGCCACCACCCCCCGCTCTTTTAGCACTTCATTACTATCCATTAACGGGTTTTGCAGCAAATCAGCTAGTAGTTCTATCGACCATTCCATATTATCGGCCACCGTTGTTACATAGTACGACGTCATTTCCTCACCTGTTCCGGCATTCCATGAGGCCCCTTTTGAATCCATCTCCTGATTGACCGATGTTGGTAGTGGACGCGCCGGTGTTCCCTTGAAAGCCATGTGCTCCAAAAAATGGGAAAGTCCATGTTGACCCACTTTTTCATACTTCGATCCAATCTTGACAAACACTTCAGTCGTTACCGCTTTTAAACCTTTCAAAGGCACCACCGCTACTCGAATTCCATTACTAAGTATTTTTGTTTTCATAGTTTGACCACTAAATTTACCACTCTTCCCGGCACATAAATTTCTTTAATAATTTCTTTGCTATCTATCCACGGTTTTATTTTGGAATCTTGCTTAGCAATGGCGATGACTTCCTGCGATTCAGCCTGCCTGGCACTGTCTATTTCTATAACAGACCTAAGCTTACCATTAATTGACACCGCAATTTTAATTTTTTCATCCACCAAATACTTTTCATCCACTTCCGGCCATTGCTGCTGATGCACAGAGCCTTCCGAAGCTTTAGCACAGGAGGCCCACATCTCTTCTGCCATGTAAGGCGCAAACGGAGCTAATAACTTTATCAATGTTCCCAAATCATCTTTATTCAAATCTTTTACTTCATTTAAGAATTGCATTAATTTAGCTATGGCTGTATTAAATCCAAATGATTCCAAATCTTTCTTAAGTCCATCAACTAGCTTGTTAATTATCACTCTATTATCAGTCTTGCTATCACTGACAACTAACAACTGAGAACTGACATACTTCTCAAATCTATCTAAAAATCTTTTTACACCCATCAAAGTTTTCTCATTCCAAGCCATTGTTCCATCAAAAGGTCCCATAAACATCAAATACATTCTAATTACGTCCACTCCATACACATCAGCCACCGATTCGGGCACAATTACATTCCCATGCGACTTACTCATCCTCTGACCATCCGGACCCAGTATTACTCCATGCGATAATCGTTTAAAATACGGTTCAGCCGTTGGCACTACTCCCAAATCATACAAAAACTGGTAAATAAACCTAGAATATAGCAAATGAAGTGTGTTGTGCTCATCACCACCGATATATACATCCACCGGCATCCATTTTTTTGCCTTTTCCATACTAGCTATTTCTATATCATTATGTGGATCACAATAGCGCAAAAAGTACCAATCTGATCCAGCCCAATTTGGCATGGTATCAGTTTCTCTTCGGGCCTCCCCACCGCACTTGGGACACTTACATTTTACAAATTCCTCGATCTTGGACAGTGGTGATTGACCATCATCAGTCGGTTCATAGGCTTCCACCTCAGGAAGTTTAATCGGTAGTTCAGATTCTGGAACAGTTACCCAACCATCTTTCGAACAAAAAATCATCGGTATCGGTTCTCCCCAATAATGTTGCCTTGAAAATATCCAATCTCTTAAATGATAGGAGATACTTTTTTTCAAATATTCAGTCTCCTCAAATTTTGGCTTTTCCCCTACCTCAGCATATGGTTTTTCCTCAAAATTCCATCCATCTTTTTGTATAACCGGAATTATCTCTAATCCATACTTCTTAGCAAAGGCATGATCACGTTCATCATGAGCCGGTACGCCCATCACTACTCCCGTTCCGTAGCTCATCAACACATAATCAGCCACCCACAAAGGAATTTCTTTACCATTTACCGGATTAATTACATAAACCCCCGTAAACACCCCCGTTTTCTCTTTTCCCAAATCAGTTCTTTCCAATTCCGATTTCTTCCTACTCTCATTAATATAATTTAGAATTTCGATTTTAGATTTTAGGCTTTCAATTAATGGGTGTTCAGGGCTTATTACCATAAACGTCGCCCCGGGCAACGTATCCGGTCTAGTCGTAAACACTTCAAGTTCATTTGTTTCGAATTTAGAATTTAGAATTTTGAATTTTACCCTCGCTCCCTCCGACCTTCCAATCCAATTAATCTGGGCCATCTTCACCTTTTCAATAAAATCAGTGTCCTTTAACCCGTCGATTAACCTATCAGCATAATCAGTGATTTTGACAACCCATTGGGAAATATTACGCCTGCTCACCTCCGCCCCGCACCTTTCGCATTTACCATCAACAACTTCTTCATTAGCTAGTCCAATTTTACAACTCGGGCACCAGTTAATCGGCATTTCCTTTTTATAAGCCAATCCTTTTTCAAACAATTTTATAAATATCCATTGAGTCCATTTGTAATACGAGGGATCAGTGGTATTTACTTCCCTTTCCCAATCAAAAGAAAAAGCCAATTTTTTCATCTGAGTCCGGAACATATCAGTATTCTCTTTAGTTACTTCCTGCGGTTTCCGCTTGGTTTTGATGGCATAATTTTCGGTCGGTAAACCAAAAGCATCCCAACCCATCGGAAACATTACATTGTGTCCATTCATTCGGCAATATCGAGCATACACATCCCCTCCGGTGAACGAAAACGCATGGCCAACATGCAATCCCGATCCACTCGGATAAGGAAATTCCACCAGCACGTATTTTTTCTTTCTAGAATCTAGATTCTCGTTTTTAGAATCTTTGGCACTCCAAACTTTCTGCCATTTGTCCTCTATTACCTTAAAATCCATGCACTATTATACCTCACATTCCAATCTTCCAAACACCCTTTTCCCAAAAAGCCTCGATAGTTTGCCGATGAGCTTTGTTGAGCATATTTGAATAGGAAAATTTATTAATTTTTGCATACTCATTTAAACCAATTATCTTTTTACTCTCCAAATAGGCCAAACGTTTATGGTAACTATTCATCAAAGCTTTCTCCACCAACCCTTCCATTATTTTAATTTTTCCACTTCGATCAAATTCCGCAAAAGCATCATAATATTTTTTTCTCTCAATGAATTTTATGTTTATCGGCACATACCCTTCCCGAATCAGCAAATAATTAGTTATCACTCGCCCAATCCGGCCATTTCCATCGACAAAAGGATGGATATATTCAAAAGTTAAATGTAATCTAGCAATCCGTTTCACAATTCCTTCCTCCACACTCCCCTGATAAATCGCCAGCATTTTGTTTAATCTTGGCACCACTTCGCTTGGTTTTGGAGCAATATGGCTCCCCACCCGAACGTATTCTTTTTCTTTGCGAAATCTGCCAGCAACCCCATCTCGAATATTGGCCATCAACATTTCATGTAAAGTTAACATTACATCCAAGTTCAATTCTTGCTCCTTGGCCTTCTTTTCAATGTAACTCACCACCCGAGCCAAATTCCTAGTTTCAAACATCTCTCTTTCTGAAATAAACCGATCAAGTTCAATTTGCATTAAAATCTTTTCCGTTTCCTCCAAAGTCAAAGTGCTATTCTCAATTGCGTTTGAATTGTAAACCTGCTCTGCCACCTCCGCCTCATTTATCATCGAAACCAGTGCCTCTTTACCTAAATACCTTAAATAGTATCGAGCTCTTAATTCGTTAATTTTACTTATCATTTCTTCTATCATATCATCTTTCACGATTTTTAGCAATAAAACCGTGAACAAACCCCATTTTTTAACCCCTCTTCACGATTTAGTACCTCAAACTAATCGCCCGGGTCAAAGCCTCTGGCATGGAAAACATCAAATCCGGCCGGTAATTTACCACTATTGCCGGCGTAGCATTATTATCACTTCCAACATTAAAAGCTCGGGCCAGCGATACATCGCCCAAACTATATATAATTCCCGAAATTACCAATTGATTATCAACTGCCCCCGTTGCGATAAAATCATCATTACTTACAAACACTCCCGCTATGGCCGTTACCGCCGGGTCAACAATTATTCTTCCCGACACCACCACCATTAAAAATTCTTCATTGGCCAAGGCATTATTAGCTGTAATAGTTAGGTCTCCCTCTACAAACGCCACTCCGGTTCCTCCGCTTAAAGCTGTCAACACATTCTCCAAACTTTGATTCCCTGTCAAAGTTGTTCCCAAACCATATCGTCCCCAATAACTATTTTTAATTGTTTCATAGGAATACACGTCACTCAAAATATTTCTCTCCACATAAGTATCACGTGGATACGATCGATAACAATCGGTACATCCCGAACTACTATTAATATTTTGTGCCGCTACCAATCCGTCACTCGACACTCCCACTCCACCCACCGCCAAACCAGGAGTACACCCCGGCAAAGAACAAGTTACTGGTACGGCACTTGATATTACATTTTGGGCTTCAATCCCACCCCCGGAAACCTGATACCAGCCAGCCTGATTTCGGATCCAAGCAAAATCCATCACTGCACTTGGGGCCGCCGCGTAAGCATCAACTCTTGTTTGGTCAAATATCACCGATGCCAAATTACTACACCACCCATTTACCCGATAATTCATCCCCGTTGCCGCAATATCCGGATTAAAAGCAAAATTATACCCTCTTCCCCAAATCAAATTGTTCCCTCCATCAGTGTAACTGGCTGGCACCGCCACTGCCATGTTGTACACCTGACCATTGTTAGTTTGAATATAAGTTAAAGATGTAAAGTTCATCTCCGCCGAAGCAAAGTTGGTAAACCCGGTTCCCGGACAAGCAATAATCGGCGACCCATCAAAAACATTCCCCCCCACCGGCACCTCACAATCCCAAATCTTAAACGTTCGAGGCGAAAGTGTCCCGGTAGCTCCATAAGCATCAGTCGCCACCGCCGTTAAATTATAAGTTCCACCGTCATTGTAACTGGCATCAAATGTTATGTCCGCTGTCCCCACCCGATTGTTCCCCGACGCCGCTTGCAAAGTAATTGGAAACGATCGTCCGTTCCATGTCAAAGTTATAGTACTAATATTGGTTCCCCCATCAGCATCGGAAGCATTGACAAAAAATCTTACTCTTCGGCTTTCAGTACTATCTGCAAAAGCTAATTGGCAAATCTGATTTCGATTACCCGTCTCCACCGCCACCGTAGTGCCAATATTATTAGTTATCGTAATTGAGTTGATAACCGGTGTCGAATTTATCCTAAAGTACCCCCACCCAGACCATGTACCGCCGTCAGTTCCACAAGATGTGTTGACCGCTCTTGCCTGCCAATGATAAACCTGCCCAATTGCCAAACCTGTTGGCGTTACTGTTGTAGCTGTCGTATTATTATTCGTCCAAATAGTCGTCCCTACCGAATTTACCACCACTACTTGATAATAATCAGTCAAACCGCTGGTATTTGTCCATGAAAGTGGCACATTGGTTGATGAATAATTGGTCGGACTAGCCAGTGTTCCGTTGGCCGATGTCAACGTCGGTGCAGTTGGTATCCCATCATCCGCGTTACTACAATTCCCATCACAACTTAATTCCTGTCCGCAAAAAGGAGCCCCGCAAGTTACACATTCATTACAGGAACCTGCAGCAAATGACCCATTTAATCCCCCTCCGCACATATTAGTACAAGACCAAGTAATAGTAGAACTTCCACAGGCTTGAGTTTCAGTATAGGTACTACTATTACAAGCCAGATCGTCACATGTCCAACAACCGACACTACAATAGTCCAATAATGTACCCTGACTAACCGTAGTGCAGCTTCTTCGATCAGTGGAAATATTGCAACCACAATTAAATTTGAATTCTCCAGCCCCCACACAACCTGTTCCCTCACAGTTATGTGGCTGAGACCAACTTGAAACGTCACAACCGGTGTACCTAAGTATACGCTGATCCCAAACACAAGAAGATGAGCACATGTCTAGATTGCAAGATCCACCACACTGGATTTCTGCCATAACAGGAATCGGAGTCAATATCAACTTCACAAAAATAACTAGACCAATAAAAATAATTTTATTCATTAATTGTTATCTTTATAAATTCTCCCGAAATTGCATAATCTTGTGATTTAGCAAAAAGACCCGTCAAAGCCCTAAAATAATTTTTCAATTTGGAAAAAATATTTTGTTCCAATATCAAATCATATGCAATTCTTTTCCCCACCAATTCATTGAGAATTTTATTGCAATCAGTAAAATTAAAAATTTCGTTTTTCGAGTTAATTCTTACCTTTATCGTCTCTCCATCTTTTTCCATTTCACCCTCTCTTGACTTAAAATAGTTCCTTCTAGTTTCGCACAAATCATCACTTTTTAAACTGCTAATTGCCAATAACTTCGTTTCATCATCCAACATGCTCAATTTTACTTCTAGCTCCTTTCCAAAAAGATAAGCACTGGCTATTTTTGCCTGCCCAGATATACTATTTCCAAAATATTGGCCACCATTGTTTAATAAACCAAGCAAAATAGTTCCAACCAACAGAAATAATAGTATAGCCAAAACAATATACCCCCGCTTCATAATCAAGAATATCACAAAACCAAAACTTAAATTATTCTAATTCCGGAACCTTAAATTGGCTAACATAAGTTCTTAACTCAAGCTCACCTTCGACACCCGTCCCCTCTTCTATCAATCCAAGAACTTTCATGGCCTCAACCATATTCTCTTCGGCATACCTCATCGCAATTATAATATTTGCATTTGAAGGAAGACCCTTGCAATATTCATTAACCGTATATTCATAACCAGTCCCTGCCTGTTCCTGACTAATATAATTTGGAATTACTAAAATTATTTGCTTTCCAACTACAAGATTATTTGGAATATCAATAATATCAAAAATTTGACCTCTCATACTTCCTTGCAAATCATAACCCGGATAGGCACCAAGACCTCTCTTAGGTACAAAATCAAAAACACCGCCAGTGTAAACTTCAGAATCATTTCCAATATGATAAATAACATTAACAGTCACCAATTCTCCGGCTGAATTTTCAACCCCCATTGGAATAGTCATGTTACCACTTTCATTATCAACCTTTACAGTTCCCATTAGAATCCCAGAAAACCAACCAAGTTTCAAACCAGAATCGCCAAAAATATCGCGAGACATCTTCTCATAGAAATCTTCCACCCTTGAGTCAGGGAAATCAACCATACCTGTTCCAAGAGGCAAATTTGTCTCATTGACAGTATATTCAGAACTTCTAAGATACAATCGGTTCTCCAAGGGCACATCAGCAATATTTTCATAATTAACAACCACTTCAGGTGTCTCTGGTATTGCTGTCGGATCAGTTACTTCGGTCGGTATCTCAGTTGGCGCTTCGGCTTTAACTACTATTGGCGGATCAAAAAACCCCTTTTCCGCAAAAATATTATTTATATCTTCTTTGACTTGGTGATATTCACCATCAACTGTGTAAAAACCCTCAAGACTTTTTGACACAAATACCAATACTCCATAACTTTTATCTCCCTCCACAATTCCGTACACATTCGATCCGTCTTCAGCAGTTTGCATTACCAAAAAATTATTCCATTCTCGACTGCTCAAAGAACTTCCAGTCGAAGTTAATTCTTCATACCCCACTACTTTAGTTTTCTTCACCCCATCAGCCGGATCAATCGCATTACAAAATTTCCATTGATACAATTTACCCTCATAACTAAATTCGATAATTTGTTGTGATCCTTCCACAAAACCCTCAACTCTTGAAGCACAATCAGCCCCAATTTTCTCCAAACTTGAACTTACCCTTACTTTATCAGCACCATCGGCCATGCTATCCAATCTTCCAGGACTAACCAATCTTGGCTCAGCTGTCGCGGTTGGCATAGCCGTTTTTTCGATACTAGACACCGGAATATCCACAGGTACACATCCCACCAAACCCATCACTGTCATTCCACCAGCAAGAGTAAGTGTCACGGTTGGCGCATAATTTACCGACTCTTGATATTGAGATATATTGGCCGTTCTTGCAGCTTGTCCAAAACTTGAAACTTTCTGTATTTTTCTAGCATCCTCTTCTCTTTGCTCATCAGTTATTTGTGGAATAACCATCCACTGTGCCTTTCTCAAATTCTTTTGCTCCCTATAAAAACTTCGCCTTAGATCTTCGCTTGTTCTTCCACCATAAGCATCGGCAATCGTTTGCTCAGTAATTGGTCCGTCAAGCGGCTGATGATCATGTAAATATAAATGACCAAGTCTTAATAATTGTTGCCTGATATCATATTCTTGCGCCGTACTTACCTCATCCTTTCCACCTTTATCAATTGGTGGTATGGCAACTACCAATTTTCCATCTCTAAGAAAAAAAGCAGCTTGTTCTCTGGCTTCCAAATACACGTTCCAAGGACTTTTTACCTCACCTTTCGCATCAACCAAACTGATAGTTCTAAATTTTGGTGCCTCAACTTGGCCACACATCACAGAAAACTCTGAACTACCTTCTTTTGGAAGCTCTTTTACATTGGTCATTATTATTACTTTTTTAATCCTATAATATTACCCAATATTCTATCATTTAGGCCAAAAGTGTCAAGTACCTTGGTCTTATAGTAAACTATACACATCCACTACACACCTCTGTCAAGAGTTAAAACTAGGTCAAGTGAGTTACTCTATTAATTTAGCTTTAAATCTGTCAAAATATACCCATTGAAATACACAAATCTAATCGCCTTACCAGTGATTTTTGCTATCGGTATTTTTGTTGGCCGCCAATCAAATTCTATTGACAACCACCCCGTCTCCGAAACCCGCCTTCAAGGCCAATACTCCCTTATCTCCCCCCTTCTCGAATGTGACGCTTACAATTTTGCTCCTAGCAACAACCTCCACCCTCTTCGCAATCAAATCAACGACTATATATATAGTCAAAAAAACTCTGGCCATATCAGCCACGCCAGCGTTTATTTTCGCGATCTAACCAATGGCCCCTGGTTTGGCATCGATGAAAAAGAATATTTTTCCCCCGCCTCACTGGTCAAAGTTCCCATCATGATGGCTTATTACAAACTAGCCGAATCCAACCCCCAACTTCTCACCCAAACCATCGAAATCCAAACCACCCTCCCCGACAACCAAAATATCGACCCCTCAATTACTCTCACTCCTCATCAAACATATACTATCGAAGAGCTGATCCGTCGAATGATTGTGTATTCGGACAACGAAGCCTACGAAATCCTTCAAAACAATATTGAAAACAATCAAATTGTTCAAACCTACACCGATCTAGGCATCGACATCAGTCGTGGTTTTACCGACCCTTCGGGTAATATTCTTACTGTCAAAGACTATGCTTCTTTTTTCAGAATTCTTTACAACGCCTCCTACCTTAGCAAACCCATGTCTCAAAAAGCCCTCGAAATTCTCTCTCAAATTGATTACCAAGACGGGCTTGTCAAAGGTGTCAACGACTCCAAAATTACCATCGCCCACAAATTTGGCGAACGCCAATACAATGCCACCAATGAAAAACAACTTCACGATTGTGGAATTATATATAGTCCTCAAAAACCTTTCCTTCTCTGCATCATGACTCGAGGCAACGATTTTAATTCCCTATCCTCCACCATCCGTCAAATCACCGCCACCGTTTTTCAATCAGTCAATAAAAAATAGCATTACTCGTACCTCAAAGCATTAAGAGCCGAAATCGCCCTCGCCCTCTTACTTGGATACCACCCAGTCAATACTCCCACCACAAACGACACCATCATAATAAAGGCAATAAAAAAGAACGGCACATAAGAAATATCCATCGCCCCCTGACCTTTAAACATCGAAATTGAAGTCAGAATCAAAGAAATAGTTTTGCCCATCAGAAGGCCAAACAACACTCCAAACAATCCACCTCCTACCCCCATAATCATTGATTCGGCCAAAAATAATTCCCGAACGTCTTCCGACAGCATTCCCATTGCTTTCATCACTCCCACCTCCCGAGTCCTTTCCAGAAGCGACACTGTCATCGTGTTAAACATTCCTAACGCCGCCACTGCCAAAGCAATTGTTCCCAACAACCCCAATACCATTCTAATAGTTCCAAACAACTTTTCAATTTCCGCCACAGTGTCAACCGTACTGGCAGTTTTCATTCCCATCGTTTCAATATTTTTTCTCACCGCCCCCAACACATTTTGCTCTTTGGCCACCACTTTTAATTGAGAATAATTTTTTACCCCCAACCTTAACGCATCTGACAAACGAAAATAATAATAATTAGTCGACTCATCATCCACCACTCCTGCCACCGTGTATTCCACTTCATCTGACAAACTCTTGCCTTCCGCTTCTGGAATCAAACCATCGGGCACAATGTATTGGACCATAAATTTACTACCAATTGCCCCCTCCTGATTCATTCCCAACACTTTTAGCATTCCCGAACTGATAAACGCTTCGCCCTCCGGCACTCCAAAAAATGATAAGGTTTTCTTTTCATTCGTCACTGTCTCCACTTGTTTTAACTCTACCCATTCCACTCCAGCTGAATCAGTCGAGACCACTGTTTCAAACAAAGAATCTGGTAAAGTTTCCCCTGCTCCAACCGCACTCGGAGTCGCCTCATCGCTAATTCCCAACACCATACCATCAACATCCCATTCTACCTCATTTTCTTTCACACAACCTTTTGCCCACTCTTGCCTTCCCGATACTCCCAACACCGGCTCCATTTTTCCCTCTTCCACTTCCTTCCACAACAGTCCTTCAGTTTTCACCCACAACGACAATTCTTTTCCTGTTAATTCATCTTTACCAACCACAGTTTCCCCACCTCCAAAATATTTTTCACCCCACATTTCTTCACCCAAATACCCTCCCTCAGTTCGGACAATATATCCCTTCATTTCTCCTTTATTCTCAATTTGGCAATTTTCCCACAATGGCACCTTGGTTTCCGGTCCAATATTAAAAGTCCTCATTCCACTACTTTTACTTTCTCCAAATTTTGTCATCACTACCTCTTGGCTAATTCCCGCCACCATACCTTCGCCACCAGTAACCGCTCCCAAACTATATTCACCATCTTTTGTTTTCATTTCCTTGCCGGCTATCATTTTTGCTCCAACTGCTTTAATGTATCTTTCATCGACTCCCAGGGCCATAATATCCAACACCGAATTGTTAAACCGAACTTTTGAAACCATTGAAACCATTGGAATTACATCACCAACCCCCTCCAATGATTTGATTTTTTCTATCATCTCATCATTAATTCGGGAAATCGTCATCCCACCCATCGCCACATCCGCCATTTTCAGTTCATCCAATCGTGTCACTCGGCCAATTACCAATTTCTCCATTCCATACCCAAGACTTACCAAAAAGACAATCGCTCCCACTCCCAAAGCCACTCCTCCAATTGTCACAAAAGCTCTGGTTTTTTTGGCTTTCAAATTCCTAATTGCCAACTCAATTAAATACACCCTCGACACATCGCCTTCTTTTTTTCCATCAACTTTATAGATAAATTTTTCCATTTTATCGGCCAAACCATCGGTTTTCAAATGGAATTTTTTCAAACTCAAAATCAATGATCTTAAAAAGTACAACAACATTAATACCAAAAAAACCACATTGGCCACCAAAGCTTTTGCCATTTTCCTGACTATATCAATGGCCCGAAAAATAATTTTATTTAAGATGATTTTGGCCATTCTTTTTTAGAAATTCCGAATCCTGAACCGTTAACTTACCTCTTCCGCCCTTTTTGGACCGCAAGCCTCCTGCCAATTTTTTCGCTCCCTCATTATCAAACTCCTCCACTAATAATCCATCGATAATATGAAAAAGTTTTGTCGCATATCTTAAATATTCCAAATCGTGTGTTACCATCATTATTGTTTTACCCTCTTCCTGATTAAGCATTGCCAAATGGGCCATTAGCTCATCGCCCGAAACCGTGTCCAAATTACCAGTCGGCTCGTCGGCCACAATCACCACCGGATTAATCGTCAACGCTCTGGCCAACGACACCCTTTGTTGCTGACCAGACGATAATGAATTAGGATGATAATCCGCCCATTGTTCCAGTTTTACCATCTTCAAGTTGTTCATCGCCTTTTCCGTCGCTTCCTGCTCTGACATTCCAGTTAGTCGACTTGGCACACACACATTTTCCAATACATTAAGCGATTTGATCCAAATTGATTGCTGGAAAACCACTCCAATTCTGGTTTTCCGATACCTCACCATTTCATCTTCCGGCATAGAATATATATTCTTTCCCTCCAGCTCAACTGTTCCCTCTGAAGGTGGTTCCATTCCCAGCATTGTATGAAGTAAAGTCGATTTGCCACAACCTGATGGGCCAAAAATTATCGCAAAATCACCTTTGTCGATGTGTAAACTAATTCCCTTTAGCACCTCAACCGTTTGACCTCCAACGATAAAATTCTTTTTCAAATCAATAACTTTAATTAATGTATCCATTATTTTCCTACTGTCGATAAACCACCAAAAAAGGTAAAGCTTTTTGACAAACTATTAACCACCAAATCCAAAGCTGATTTTGTTGCTTTTGGAGTTACCACCACGTTGTCATAAGACAAGCTTTGGTTACTCATTTTATCTTTGGTAACTACTCTTAAATGATATACTGTCGCCGGTTTCAAATCAGTAATTGTTACTGTGTGATTGGCAGTTAAATTACTATCCTCTTGGGTTCTGTTTGGATAATCACCACCGGTACCTTCTCCATATTCAACTTGAGCTGACGAACCTTCGTCTGTATTCCAACTAACAACTATTGTTGTTTTGGCCCCATCGCCCACTCCAGTTACTGTTGACTCAGTTCGAATTTCAGAAATTTGCGGCGGACGCAAATCAACTGACGTTTTAAAATTCAATAGTTCAGCCGTTGCTTCATTGCCGCCAACATCCTTACCTTTTATTACAAAAATATAATCAGTATCATCTAATAATTCTCTCACCACCATTTGATGAACTTTGCTCAAAGTCAAACTAATTTGATCCTTGGCCATGTCGGGTTTTCCTTTTGGATAGTAAGTTACGATTGATGAAATCCCTGTGTTTGATCCCCAAGCCAGTCTTACCGTCGATGTTGGCGCACCTCTTACTTGTTGCAGTTTTACCCCAGTAACTTTTGGTACCGGCAAAGTTTCAAACTCATAATCATCTGATGAAAAGACATTGCCTTCCTCATCTTCGGCCACAATTCGCAAATGATATTTTGTTCCATCAAGCAAATCATCTAGTTTCACCGAATGTTCAGCGGCCTCTTTTGACGTTGTCACTGTCATTTCCGATCCGTAATTAGATGTCTCACCATACTCGATTGTCGCCACCGTGGCATTGCTCAGAGCAAAATTTACATAAACCGAATACATCGACACATCCGACACTTTTACCGTCGAAACTACCGGTGCCGGATTGGTTGTCAAAACTTTTTCTTCCGACTCACCGGTATTACCATCCTCATCAGTCCACAAAACTTTATAATAATAAGAAGTTCCTGGATCAAGTCCAATCAAATTAATTACATGATTAATTAGCTGATCCGACGACCCCACTTCCTCTCCATAATTCCCCGACTCTTTTCCATACTTTACAAACGAACTCGCCGTTCGGCTAGTTACCCAATCGATTACTGCCGATTTTGTTTTGACCACTGCACTTGGTTCCGCCTCCAAACTCGGTGCTACTCGCCATCGACCATCGGGCAACATCGACACAGTTCCACTTGGCGCACTACACTCGTTGGTCGAATCACAAGCTTTGATACAATAAAAAGTTTTTGCCGCCGTCAGCCCAGTATCAACATACGACACTTGTGTTGTTTCGGCCACATAACTAAAGTCAGAAAAATCATTGGTACAAACTGCTCCTGCCGTCCTCGATCGATACACTTTGTATTTGGCCACTCCCGAACCGCTTGCCTCTGGCGCATCCCATGACAATGCCAATCTCCAAGATTTTGTTTCTTTAATCGACACATCGGAAATATCAAGTCCCTCCGGAACTCCCGGAGCTTCTGTCTCTGCCTCAAATTGCACCTGGGCATAGTTTTGATAATCAATATTCCCCGCCTCATCCTTGCTCACTACATACAAAATATTTGTTCCCTTTTGTGTTGCCCAAGCCCCAGTCGACAAATATGTTGTCGCCAAACCAACTTGATTAACATTGCTCGCTTGAGGTGGAGTGTTAATCGAATAGTAATAACGCAAAGCCGCCTGTTGACCATAATACAAATCGGGTGGGTCCCAAGCAAAAGCAAATTCATTTATCGAATTATTCTCTGGTGTTACCCGCAAATTTCTTGGTGCCCCCGGAGCATCGTCACTAAAATAGTAGGACACTGTCGTGTAATCATTGGCAAAATTTGAGGCATTGTCTTTGGCTCGAATCATCAAAGTATTTGTTCCCGTTTTGTACGCCATAATTCCGCTCACTCCCACGTCTGTTGTACAAACTTCAGTCGCCCCAACTTGAGAAAATTTATAGCAATACGAAGCTATTCCCGACACATCATCCGTTCCCGCTATCCAAGAAATATTAAACGAATTATTAGCTGTATAACCAGGCGGATCAACTGTAACGGTCGAAGGATTGATTGGTTTTACATTATCAAATCGATACACAAACGCCTGCCAACTCGCCTCCGCCATTTTTCCAGCATCATCTTTTGCCCTAATTTTCAAATAATATTGGCTTCCCGACACCAAACCAGTCGGGGCAAAATAACTATTGGTGGTGTACACCCAACTATCCTCATCCTCCTCGATCGTCGAATCAGCTTCTGTTCCAAAATAAACATAGTAACCATCGATTCCCGAACCATTAGCTCCATCACTGGCCCCACCTTCCTCGTTGGCCTCCGGCCAATCAAAATAAGGCAAACTAAAATTATGCCATCCATCCTCAGTTATCGACACACCACTCGTCTGGGCACTCAAAGCGGTAATCACCCCCGGATTACTTGGAGTAAGTTCGTCTCGATAATAATCAAAACGATATCCATTTATTTTTGGTGTGTGAATTCCGTTGTCAGACAATAAAGTAATTTTGATTTGAGCATATCTTTTTACTGCCGAATTCACCTTAAGTTTTTTCTTACCACCAGCCAGCACTTTTTCTTCCGTCGCTTGGCTCCAATCGTTAAAATTAATCCCATCATCCGAAGTTCTTGTTTCTACCGTAAAAGTATTTAAATAATTAGTATCGTAATCAATATCCAAAGATGCAAAACGGTAAATATCTCCCAAATCAACCACCTCTCCGGTATAATTTCCGCTCGACGCAAACGAAGTATTCTCATTACTCAGCACGTAGCTATAAAGTCCATTATTATAAGTATTCACTGCCCCATTGCCAGCAATTAAAAGCATTTTCTCCTCACCATCCGACGCCGCCGCCCCTCCCATATAAATATTTGCCGGAGCATTGACGATACTTTCCCAACTGCCCCCTCCAACCGAGTAGCGATAACACAACGCGGTATTTTCCGCTTTACAAGCAATCATATAGTCCCCACCAGCATTAACCAACGTTCCGTCGTTGTATACATCGATTGGCAAACTGGTAATTGTTTCCCAGGCAGTCGTACCAATATTAAACCGATAAAAAGAATTGTTGGCTACATTGTTACCCCTTAAAGTATAAATATACCCATTCTTACGGGTTAAATGAGAACCATAACCCACTGCTCCCGGCACATTTTGCCTGGCACTCCACTTGTTGGCCGCTGTCGAGCCAAGGTCATAAACATAAAAATTGACCCTACCTCCACCCGGAATCCAATAGATCTTGTCCACCCCATCATATTCAATGCTCGACCCATTACTAACTGTTATCGGCAAGCTAGCTCCAGTATCCAAACTCCAATTATTTGTTTCCAAATCATATATCCACATTTGATGGATATATTGGGATATTATTGAATATATTTTTTTCTGACTCGGCACATATGTCATTGCCGAACCGGTGTAATATCCTCCCGGTGCATTGGCCAACTTAGTAACCTCGCCACTATTACTATTGTATTTGATAAATAAATTATCATAATTTCCCCGCGTCATATAATAATCATCGCCCTCACCCTTTACGATTTGCGCTCCATAACCAAACTGTCGGCTATCGCTTCCTCTAAACTCCGGTCCAAATAACCCTCGAGTCGGTGCCAACCACGATCTTTTATCCAAGTTATACACCCACATTACATTCGTCGACCCTCCCCGCAACACATACAATTCTCGCCCTACTTTTCTAACTGCCGATCCACCTGAAAACGTACTCGGAGCATCAGGCATTCTTTCCCAGGTCTGATTTCCAATATCGTATCGATACATTAATGGCGTATACCACCCCGAAATATAATAAATCATCCGATCTTTATCGTCGTAAACAATTTGAGCCCCTTCGTATGGCAATACCGGTAATTTAGGTAATACTGTCCAACTATTTTGAGAAATATTATACCCAGCAAAACCACTTAACAAATTTCCCTGAATTGCATAAAGAGTTTCTCCATCGAAGACCATATCCGCTCCAACATAGACGTTGTTGTTAGGAACTTCAATTGGTGCCCCAAAATCAACATTGGCCAAATTCTCCCAAGTATTATTGACCGTATCATAGCGCATTAACGCATCATCGCTATTACCCCTTAAAACATAAATATACTGGCTACCATCATAAACAATTGACGATCCATAATAAAAAGTTAAGGGAGCATTGGCCGCCGCTTCATCCGACCAAGTTGATGTTCCAATTTCGTAACGCCAAAAAACATTTGTGTTCTGTCCCGGCATTCCATACAAATAACCATCCGGACCTTCAACCAATTCTCCTCCGATGTAAACTGCCGCTGGAGCATTGGGCAAAGTCGTCCACAAATCCAAAGCCACATCATATTCATAAAAACTATTAGTGTTATTGCCTCTAAAGGTATAAAGTTTTTGCCTTTCAGCCACATAAGCAAAACTCGCTCCATATCGAAAAGTATTTGGTGCCAAAGACACTCTTTTTTGTTCCCAAAAACCAGGTCTGGACTCTAGCTTTATCTGACCATTGCTCACCGTTACGCTACTTCCCACTCCCGCCACCAAACTACTTTGCCCACTTACCCCCACACCCAACGGCAACACTCCGTTGTAGGCGTAAATAAATTTAGTTTCTGGTTCGCTTTTGTTACCAGCTAGGTCTTCAGTCACTATTCTTAAATAGTAAACACCGTTGCCCATTGGCAAAGTAACCACCATATCGGTATCAGTTTGAAAATACCCCTCATCAACCGGATTTGCTGTATTACTTGCTCCAAAATATACATAATACCCTTTTGCCCCCTCTCCCTCATCGGTTACCGCGCCCCAGCTAAATTTGGGGTTATTATAGGTATAAGTTGAACCGCTCGATATAACGGTTCCTCCAACCGATTGAGATAAACCAACTATTGCCGACACATTACTTGGTGCCGTCACATCACCATTGTAATCAACGGTCACCGAATTAATAGTTGGCGACAAATCGCGCGCCACATTACTAATCATCGTCGCCTTTAGCTGAACATATCTTTCCGGCGGAGAAGCAATGACCCCTGATTCAATTTTTGACCACGCCGACCAGGTATTTTTGGTAGCACTGGTGCGAGAATACCAACTAATTGTCGTCCCATCTGGCGAAGTTGCCTCAGTTTCCAACTGATTAAAACTCGACACGTATCGAAGATCAATCGGCTCACTGACCCAAACTCCAGTATGTTTGTAATCATAAGAAGACAGTTGATACGACCACAAATTAACAATATTTTGACCACTAATCGAATACAACACACCATTAACCGAATCAATAGTTATGCTTCCCCCGTTGTAAGGACCAACGTCAGTTGAGTAAGTCCCCGAAAATTTTGGCAACAATCTCCATTGATTCTGACTAATATCGTATTCCCACATTTCTGTTTTGTAAAAACCCCCCTGGGCATAAATTTTTCCATTATGATAAATCAAATCAGTTCCCCAATACGGGGCAAACGGAGCTTGTCCCAAAACTGTCCAAGTAGTTGTCCCAATTGAATATTTTAAAAAGTTAGAGATCCCCTGGCCAGCCACCATATAAATATCAGTTCCATCCGACACCAGCCGTGATCCATACCCAACTTCCGATCCTACGGGCAAATCTGTTGCTACCGTATCTTCCCAAGTTTCACCCACCCCAATTTTGTATCGCCAAAATGTCCGCGACATTCCCCCTCTTGTTGCATACAAATAATCTCCCCCGGGGTACACAATGCTCGCTCCATAAGCCACCGTTGCCGGCGCATTTAACATCCCACTCCATCCCACACCCGACGGGTCATACTGCCAAAAAGTATTTGTACTACCTCCCCGAAAATAATACAATTTCCCATTAGCCGCTACTCCTTTGTTGTCATCGTTCACTGTTGCTGGCAACGTTCCCAACGTATCAAATCCGGTTGCCCCGATTGTCATTTTGTAAAAACTGGTCGAATTGTTACCTCTTCGATAATAAACATTACCGTTTAGATACACCAAATCTGCGCCGCTTCCCGGTGCTCCCGGCAGTTCCGTTCCCCCCAAATAAGATGACGTGCCAATATCATATTTCCACCAGTCATAACTTCCATTTCCTCGAAAAACATACAACAAATTTTCTTCTTGGTTATAAGTCAATCCTAAGTATCTGGTTGTCCATGGAGTGTTTGGTAAAGTTTCCCACACATTAGTCGCCAAATTGTATCGATACAAATTGGCCGTGTTATAACCTCGAAGCATATAAATATAACCTCCTATTTTTTCCATATTTCCCACGTCATACATCGTCCCTGGCACCGGTGCCAACGTTGTCCACAAACCTAGAGTAATGTTGTAACGATGAAAACTCGTTTGGTTCCCACCCCTTGGGGTGTACAAATAATCAGTTCCCGTTGAATCATCAAAAATCAAATCAGACCCCGCCGCCATTGGCACTGGTGGGTAAGTCAGAGAAATCCAACTGTTATCAATGATCGAATATTGCCAAAAATCATAATTCCCCGCTCCTCTTATGGCAAAAATATTTTCTCCATCTGTTTGCAATGAGGCCCCCGACTGAACCCAATCTGGCATTTCCGCCAACATCTCCCATCTATTTAAATTTATGGAATATCTGGCAAAAATCTTTTGATACCCTCCAAACTCAACATATATGTAATCACCCAGAGTAACCATGTCTGCCCCCAAATAAGCTGTCCCTGGAGCATCAGCCAAACGTTTCCATTTATTTTGTGACGGAGAATAACGATAAAACAGCACATCGTGTCCTGCCAACAAATATGTTCCACTTTCATTAGACGTAATTGCCCCGCCATCAGTCATTGTCAAATCTGGAGTTTTCCAAATTCTTGGCACCCAACTACCATCGGCTTCAAGCTTCATCTCTCCTTCCCGACCTTCAACATCAATCCCACTATAAGTTCCGGCGGCAAAATGATTTTGAGAAGTCAACTGACTCTCAATCGCCAAAGCTTCATTCGACCAGCAAAATACTCCTATAAAAAATACCAACCAAGTTACTAGAATCCCCTTACCCCAAAAAGGCAACATACATATAAATCTATCTGATTAGTAACCCTAATTACAATATGTCAAACTATACTAATCAGTTCGAATTATTACATCGCCAGTTCTATCCGTTCTCAAAATTTCTATCTTTCTCGCCTCCAACCTGCCCAACACCTCCCCGCTTGGATGTCCAAAAGTATTTTTACCAACGGAAATTATTGCTGTTTTGGGTTTTACCCAATCCAATAAATTCTCCCCCGTCGATCCTCCCGACCCGTGATGTGCCACCACCAAATAATCAACTGGACCTATCATTTCCCGCCACACCATTCTATCCTCTTCATCCTTGGTCACATCACCCATCAACAATATTTTTTTGTTATCCAACGCCACTTCCATCACCACACTATCTTTGTTGCCATCGCCAGTTAAAGCCGGAGGCCACCTGATATCAAACTCCATCTTACCTACTCTAAATTTATCATTTACCATCAAATCTTTTGCATAATATATTTGTTCAATTTGGTAATATTTTTGCACCTCTGGCAAACCTCCAATATGATCAGCATCCTCATGCGACACAAAGGCCATTTCGATTTTCCGATCCAGCCTCATCACCGAAGCCAAACACCCCACCATTTTCTTGTTCTTCGGTCCAAAGTCATACACAATCTGAGTTGACCCTTGAGAAATTATCACCCCCAACCCCTGCCCCACGTTACACACCGTCATTTTCAAACCAAAATCAGCCATCAACAATTCCCACCCCACAACAATTAAAGCAATTCCGAAACCAAATTTACCCATCGCACCATAGGATAAACCACTAACATCCCCCCTCCTCCCCAAATCAAAGTTACCGCTACTACAGCCGTAATTATTTCCGTCATCCCCACCACCAACATGTTGGCCACCAGTGACATCAAATTTATTCTACCCGTCATCAACCACAAAATTGGCGCTACCATAATGTTAATCCACAATATTTGCCCCAAATGTCCCTTATTTTGGCCAATAATTAGTCCAATAAATGCCGCCATTGATAACCAAAAGCTGTAACTTACCAATACCTCCGGCTCCCCGGCAATCATAATTATTGCCGCCAAACCCAAACCCCGCACTACATTAAATT
>Ga0209800_10001104_pt1 | contig 31139 bp, 28 predicted proteins | sample Higcelweek8metaG_FD_187174 | JGI IMG/M metagenome (GOLD analysis project Ga0209800, IMG submission 187174) | Freshwater pond sediment microbial communities from the University of Edinburgh, under environmental carbon perturbations - High... | ecosystem: Environmental > Aquatic > Freshwater >...
GAGGTTAAGGTTAAGGTTAAGGTTAAGGTTAAGGTTAAGGTTAAGGTTAAGGTTAAGGTTAAGGTTAAGGTTAAGGTTAAGAATAAGAATGAGGATTGCTGCTGAGGGGGGAGTTTTTTATTCATTTTTATAACCTTATTTTTTTGTTAAATTTTTCAGGCCATCAGATAGAGAAGTTTCCAGATATCCTGAATCAGTACTTCTAAGCTTTGTTTGAAAAGCAGTGCAAGGGATGGCAGCACTACGATCATGGCTCCAAGACCTAAGACTATTTTCAGCGGCATTCCTACAAAGAAGATGTTGATCTGGGGCACAGTGCGGGCAACAACTCCGAGTGCCATTTCAGTCAGGATCAGTGTTACATAAATTGGTGCTGCGAATCTGATACCCAGAACAAACACATTGGAAATCATATTGGTGATATGAACAGTTTCTCTTGAACCAGGGATGTGTGCAGTAAAAAGAGGAAGAATTTCAAACGATTTCTGAATAGCCAGAAGAAAAAAATAGTGACCATTGAAAACAAGAAACAGTATTGTAAATAGTATAATCTGAAACTGACCAAGTACTGTAATTGTCTCTTCAGTAAACGGATCCGCTACTTCAACAAATCCAAAACCCATTTCAGTATCTATAAGTTGTCCGGCAAGTTGAATTGCTGTAAAAAGAAACTGGGTGACAAATCCCATGGCTAATCCGACCATGGCTTCTTTGCATACGAGCATGGCAAAGAGCCCCAGGGATAATGTCCCGGGAAGCACAGGTTTCAGACTCATTACCATGGGGAAAAGGATAACCGCAAAACCAAGAGACAGCGCGACTTTCATTTGAGGCGGTATTTGATTTCCTCCGAAAATAGGCATTATGGCAAGCGCGGTACTGATTCTGATAAAAATCAGCAGAAAATACTGAATCTGATCTATCGTAAAAGGCAACCATTCCACTATTTAATCACTTTCCCAATCAGATCAAAGAGTTGCGCCATATAATCAACCATTGAAATGAGCATCCATGGAAGCAGCCAGAGAAAAACCAGAACCATTACAAGTATTTTAGGAATGAATGTAAGTGTCATTTCATGAATCTGAGTGACTGCCTGAAAAACTCCGACAACAAGGCCCACAAGAAGACCTGCAATAAGCATAGGACCGCTGATGAGCAGTGTTATCCAGATTGCCTGACGTCCAACATCAATCACAGTTGTGACATCCATGATCCACCTTCTTAGTTAAATGATGTAACAAGCTGTCGTACAATAAGATGCCATCCATCAACAAGGACAAAAAGTATTATTTTAAACGGCATGGAAATCATGACCGGCGGCAACATCATCATGCCCATGGAAAGCAGTACGCTTGCCACAATCATGTCTATGACAAGAAATGGAATATACAGAATAAATCCGATTATAAACGCGGTTTTAAGTTCACCAGTGATAAATGCCGGAATGATAACCTCATAAGGCAAGTCATCCACATTTCTGGGCGGCGGCATTTTTGAGATCCGCACAAAAAGTGCCACATCCTTCTCATTCACCTGACGCAGCATAAAATTCCTCACTGGATCACCGGCGAGTTTGAGCGCCTCTTTAAACTGAATCTCCTGATTGATGTATGGCTGAATGGCATTTTTATTCATTTCTGTATATGTCGGCATCATGATAAACATGGTTAAGAAAAGGGCCAGGCCTACCATTATCTGATCAGGAGGCATTGTCTGAGTTCCAATTGCGCGGCGAAGAAACGATAACACAATAATAATGCGGGTAAATGAGGTCATAAGAATCAATATCGATGGTGCAAGGGCAAGAATGGTTACAAGCATAATTATCTGCAGTGTCACAACTACATCACCGGGCTTGCCAGCCTGATCTACAGACAGCGTTAATTTCGGCAGAGACTGGGCAATCACGGATGAAACTATTGGACCAAGCAGAATCAAACCAATGAATACAATAGATATTTTCTTATAATTCAGTAACTTACAGAACTTATTTAAAATATTACTAAAGCCGTAGGTATATTTTGTCGATACCGATAATGAAGAGGTATGTTCATCTGGTTTTTTAAAAATCATACTGGTTTCTTCATCTTTCCCATAAAATTATTAAATACTTCCCTGAACTGCATAACAGAACCTGCGCCGCCTTTTGATGACGAGATCAGATCGAGTGCCTTCTGCCCTTCGATTTTTTCAAGCAGCACAATCGAATTTGGTGTCTGTCCAAGCAGATACACTGAGTCCATCACCCTGACAAGCATTGCATTACGGTTCTGCCCGAACTGCACTACTTCAAGGATATCCATTGCCCCGCCGCCACCTATTCGGGACGAACTGCCGATTCCAACCTTTTTAACGATCCAGCCAACTGCCAGAATTACACAAATCACAATTCCAAGATAGACTGTTATGCGCAATATCACCCAGAAGTAGCTTTCTGACTCTTTTTTGGCAGTTCTGGCTGCAATCTGAGAAGTAGTATCATTTTGATTTTCAACAGCCTGCTGCACTTTCGAAATATCGAAATTTCCAATAGCGCTTTTTTCTGTCTGTGCTGTAATTTGCGTACTTATGATAAGAAGCAGGAACAGGGCAAAAGATGCTATTGAAGTCTCAAATCTGCAAAGTATTTTCAAATGCATAAAAATTAAGTCCATTGTCTGAGGTTTAACTGATTAAAAGATGATTTTATCATTGTAATCAGTTGAAATTCAATGGAATTAGTAATTAAGGCCAAGGCTTAGGAAAGTAAAGGTTGAGGTTGAGGTTAAGGTTAAGATTTAGAAATATGACATATTTCATTTATTATCAACTTCTTATCCTTATTCTTTCTTAACCTTAACCTTAGCCTTAGCCTTAACCTTTATCTTTATCTCAGGCTCTTTATTCTTTCTTCCGGCGATACGAGTGACACAATGCGTATTCCAAAGCTTTCATCAATTACAACTACTTCTCCCTTTGCTACAACTTTGTTATTTACAAGCAGATCAACAGGTTCTCCGGCCATTCTGTCCAGTTCAACAATTGAACCGGGGGCAAGTTCGAGTATTCGTTTTATCGAAAGAAGTGATCTGCCAAGTTCAATGCTTACATCCAGATCGATGTCAAGCAGCATATCTATATTTTCGCGCGGAGCACTGACAGGTACACCGCTAAGGTTGGTTTCTGTAAAAGAGTGTTGCGAAGAAGATTCTGAACTGAAAGATGTAACCTTAGATAAATCATCAATTTCCGACATATTTAAACCAAATCCGCCACCCCTTGATGATTTATTTGACGATGAACTGGCTGAACCTGCATGGGCAACAATCTGGCTGCTGATTGCATCCGGTACAAGCATTGTAACATATGATACATCATTGCCCTCGATTTCCAGAGGAATGATCATCATATCGTATTCATCTGCGGAAAATGAGGGGTTATCAAGATCAATTTCATTGACTTCAATTGTTCCGGCTGATGCAGTAATGCCCATTTCAGAGCCCAGAGCTGTTGTATAAGCACCCATCACCTGATTGAAGAGTTCACCAATTGCATCCTTATGGTCTTCACTGTATTCTGCATTCCCATCACCCATCATCATAAGATCAGAGAGCATGGCAACATCTTTTTTCTTGATAACAAGCAGACAGTTACCTTCAAATCCGGTTTTAAAATTCAAGCCAAGAACCAGTGATACTGCATTTATTTTACTGCGAATTGTATCAAAATCAGTCTTTTCACAATTATCAAGTGTAAATGTTGTTTTTTTATTTATTACTGTGGATATTACAGTACTGGCCTGCTGACAGAAAAGCGAGAAGACATTCTGTACAGCCTCAAATTTATCGACGGATGGGGCTGAAGTCAAGTCAGATGAATCCCCTGAACCGCCGCCGCTATCACCGCCGACACCGCTTAACAGGGCATCGATCTGTTCCTGAGAAAGTATATCACTCATTGCAGCCGGGAACCTCCTTCTCAATCACCTTTGTAATTCGAATTGCTTTTTTTCGTCCGATCAGCCCGGATTTTGCAGAAAGCTTTGTTTTACCTTCAATCTGCACCATAAGATCACTTTCAAATGGTTTATCAAGGCAGAGAACATCCCCGCGCTGAAGTTGCAGAAGGTCGCGGATTGTAAGATTTGTCTGCCCGATTACAGTTGAAACATTAAGATCAACATTCTGAATCTCTTCTTCCATAACCGAGCGGGTCTCGACAGTGGAAAGGCTCTGTGAAGACATCCAGGATTCACCTGAGAGATTATTTATAACACTTTCAAGCAGCATATAGGGAAAGCAGATGCTCATGAGTCCTGATGCGTTCTGCATGCGTACTTCAAGCGAAATAAGAATAACCGTCTCACCAGGCGGAGCGATCTGAACAAATTGCGGATTTGTCTCATAGGCATCAATTTTAGGGCTGAACACACCGACATGTTCCCAGACATCTTTAAGGTCATTAAGGCCGCGTTCCACAATTCTATGAATCACATTCTGCTCAATAAGCGTAAGTTCACGGTTCTGCTCTGATGGACGCCCCTGACCGCCAAACAACCGGTCAATGATAAAAAACACCAGTGACGGGTTTATTTCCATAATTGCCGTACCTTCAAGAGGTTCCATTTTAAAAACATAGATACAGCTTGGATTTGATATCGACATGACAAATTCAGAATAGGTCAGCTGATCGACACTTACAAGTTCGATTTCAACAAATGTCCGCAGGAAATTTGTAAGAGTTGTTGAAAAAAGCCTGGCATACCCTTCGTGAAGATTCTGCAGGGTACGCATCTGATCCTTTGACACCCGGTCAGGTCTGCGAAAGTCATATAGCGACATTGCCTTTTCAGAATCGGTATTCTGAGATGGCGATGAAACACCAAGAATAGGTCCGGCCTGTTCTACGGTATTTTCCTGCTCACTTCCACCCTGAGAAACAGCTGACAGAAGGGCATCTACTTCTTCCTGTGATAGTATGTCACTCACGTCAATTCCTTTTAACAGCACTACAACTAAATGTTATTACGACAGTTACATCAAAGTACTGATCCATCACTGGATTATGTAATTTACAATATATACATCCCTGATACTTCCCTCTTCCTTTGGAAGCGAGTTATTCACAAGGCGTAACAGATCTTTGCGTATTTTATCTTTTGCTTCCGGTTCTGTAACTTCAACAAGTGTAAGTTTGGCCAGATGATCAATCATCATATCTTTAATTTTTGGAGCTCTTGTCTCAAGTGCTTCAGCCAGAAGCGGATGGGTAACATTATCATACTCAAACGCCACTGCCACCTTGAGAAAACGTTCACCATCGGTACCTGCAATATTGACCAGAGCCTCAATTGGTTTTTCTGCTGTTGTAGCAACAACATTGGTTCCATGTTCAGCTTCCGCTTTTGCAGTGTCAACCTTGTGTTTAGCCTCTTTGTCTGTTTCCTTTTTTGGTGTTGTCGCCTGCACGATTAAAAATGCAACTACACTGTTAACCGCAAGAACCCCGGCAATCAAACCAATAAAGAGCATCTTGTTTCCACCGGAACCACTTTTCTTTTCAGTTTTTACTTCAGCAGATGCAGGATCTGCGGCATCCTTGACATCTTTTTTCTTTTCGTCAGCCATTTTTCCGATCTCCTTTGAGACACACAGTGTAGACGCGTATTAAACGTCTCTGCTCAATTATCGTAATCCTAAAAGTCGCAGTTAAAGTTTGTAAATCATATCTAATTTAAAGAAAATCAATAAATAAATCTGTTTTCATTATTCACTTAATAAGTGAATTCATTTGTAAATGCATCAATCCTCGCCCCCTAAATCCCCCGCAGGGGGACTTCATGAAAATCAAAATCTTACAAGTCCCCCTGCGGGGGATTTAGGGGGCGAGATACAAAATTTACAATTTCATTTGCGTTTTTTATCATAATAAGATCTATCGATCATACATGTACATTCATTTACCTGAATACGTTTACGATTCACATTTAATGAATACTGCAGATAATACAGACCACCTATGATTTAACATCATCAGGATTCCTTGATTCCGGCGGCAGAGTCCGCTTTATCACCTGAACTGCTGTATTACATAACTGTCTGTATTTAACGGTATTAACCACTATTTCATCAAGTGTATTTTTAACAATGATTTTCTTTCCATTAGACAGTACAATAAGTGTATCCGGAGTAGCTTCAAGAGACTCAATGAGGTCTGCGTTCAGAATGAATTCCTGACCATTAAGCCGCCTTAGTTTTATCATCAGTTACTCCGCTTCAGTTACATGTACTTACAATTATGATCCTGATCACTTTGAATTGTAACATTATAATTTTTATAAAGCAAGTAGAGACGCATAACATTGCGTCTCCACTTAAATCATTTATCAATTATTACCTGACCAGTTGAACCAGTTCCTGCAGCATCGAGTCACTGGTTGTGATCACACGCGCATTTGCCTGATATCCGCGCTGAGTCGTAATCATGCTTGTAAACTCACTGGCCAGATCAACATTGGACATCTCAAGTGAACCGGGCTTGATTGATGATGTCGAACCGACACCCGGACGCATAAGAACCGCATCTCCGGAATTGTTGGATGTAGTGAACATACTGTCACCTATTTTCAGGAGACCTGCCGGGTTATTGAATTCAGCAACATATATCCGCGAAATTGACTTACTGACCCCATTGGTATATACACCGGAAATTTCTCCGTTCTCATCTATTGAAACATCCGAGAGTTTTCCCATCGGATACCCATCCTGGTCACGAGCCACAGTTGTTGATGGAGAGCGGAACTGCGTTATCCCTTTGAATGATCCGGGCATACCGTAATTTAGATCAATGCTTACAACATTCGAACCGTTCATCGGATCAAAACTGAAGCCAGTCGCATTGTCGTCATAGGTAAATGCCGACGGTGATCCGTCCTGACCAAACGATATCATACCGCGGTTGCCGCCAAGAATCTGTTCGCCGCCCTCAGTGCGAATTTCCCAGTACCACTGATTGGGCTGCCCTGAATGAGTGAATGTTGTCATGATCGTATGTGCATCACCCGATTCATCATAAACTTCAATTGATGTGTCCTGTGAGCCGGTATCCCTGGCTGTCTGAATCTCCGTAAACCCAAGATTTGCATTGAAAGTTGTCGGAGCTGTCGCGTTATTATTTTCATTTGATGCAGTAATTGTAACACCGGTTATGGAAAATGCCTGCTCAGGCTGACCGCGGATCACAATTGATCCATCGGGCAATTGATCATCATCGGTGTTTGTCTGATTCATACTTACAGATGGATTGGCACGGACAGTTCCATCTGTCGCCGGAAGACTGAATGCCTGCTGAATCCGGCTTACAAGGTCACCCATAGTATAAACTGAATCTCCATTTGCCGCACTGGCATAAGGTATTTCAAGCGGTGATATATTATCCCCGCCGACAGTTCCGTTAATTACGACATTATCTCCGGCTTCAAGACCCAATGCATTTCCGCTTGCATCAAACACATTGCTGATCAGGGTATTTGATGTTGCCGGTACACGAAGACCGGTTGCAGACTCCTGCGTACCGCCATCAATAGTCGGTGGAAAGGAAAATGCATTTGTAACGTACGAATTTGATTGTGATCTCGAGCTTGTGATTGAAAGCCCGTTTATCGGTGTTGCCGGATCAAGTGTTGAATCAACTGTCAGATCACCATTTGTCGCATTGACTGTTATAAAACCGCTCCCGGTCTCAGTACGCAAGTAATTCTGAACTGCAGTCGCAAGGTCAGCAAGAGTTGTAGTTGCTGTGATAGGAATACTGGCTGTATCGCTTCCTGAGATTGAAACAAGTATATTATCACCCTCCTGAAGCTGCAGATCATTGCCGTCTACATCATAGAGTGATGTCAATAGATCTGTGCTTGCTGCCTGTGTGATAAACCTGTTGGAATGAGTGATTGTGCCAAGTCCGGCTGAATCAGAATCCAGGTTGCAGGTATAGCTTATTTCGGTTGTTGCTCTGGCCGGGGCTTTTTCACCATAGGGAATACGCAGATCTCCAATTACGGTTCCAGCCGGATAAGTGCCATCAGAGGCAGCTGTAGTTCCCTGAAGACGGTAGCCGTTTGTCGGAGAAACCAGATAGCCTTCAGCATCAAGCTGAAGAGCCCCGTTTCGGCTGTAATAGTTGCCGTCTCCATTAGAGTATGTGAAGTAAGCCTTGCCTTCAATAGCAAGATCTGTGATCTGACCGGTTGTCTGAAGGTTTCCCTGGTTAAGTATCGTGTCAATTGATCCAACCTGCATACCGAGTCCAATCTGAAGCGGGTTTGTTCCTCCGGCGTTTCCGGCGGGCCTTGACGCTCCCTGAAGGAGTTGCGCCATTGACTCTTCAAATGTAACACGGCCGCTTTTAAAACCGACAGTATTGACATTAGAAATGTTGTTGCCGATAACATCCATGGAAACCTGATGGTTTCTTAAACCGCTGATTCCTGCATAAAGCGACCTGACCATAATATCCTCCAGATCAGGCGGTGTCGCGAAACGTTGGCTGCATCAGTCATTCTGCAGTCAAAACACCCTTCCGGCAAAAAGCTGAAAGGTCCTGTTTAATTCGCTATTACCGCACTATCAATGTTTGTAAAAATGTTTTCTTTCATGCTCTCACCATCCATGGCCGTAATTACTGTCCTGTTTGGAATATTTACAATGAATGCCAGATCCTTCATAAGAATGAGAGAATCCCGCGCACCCTTGCTTGCGGCTCCATTTACCGCATTCTCAAGTTTTCCCATAATCTCTGGTGTAATCTCAATGTTTCTGCTTTTAAGTCTTGTTGATGCATGTGTGGAGAATTTCACCTCACTCTCAAGTTTTGATCCAAGAATCTGCGAAAAAGCCGCACCACTGCCCTGCAGACCTTTCTCTACCGTATTTCCGGAAGCAGCCTCCTGCGCCGGAGCAACAACACCACTGCGAAGCGCAGTTATTCGCTGCTGCATGTCAAGCGGAAGGCCATCCTGTTTTGTAATATTCATCTATTCTCCGCCTGTCACTGAATCGTTTTAAAACTATCAACCTGCATCCCGAAATACGGCTGAAAACTGCCGGATTCATAAGTGCGAAATGCAGATCTATGCAAAGTACTCAACGGTATTGCTCCCGTAGAGCTTCCCTGTTTCTCCCAGAATTACAGTATCATCGGGCAGATCCATGGAATCATCAGTTCCATCTGAGGATTTGTCACTTTGCTGCCCATCAGATTCGTAATTTGTCCTCTGATCGTAAGCATTCTGTCCATGATCACCGCTCTGGATATCTACTTCAAGAGTTCCTGCCTGAAGGTTATGCTGTGAAAGTGAATCCCTCAGTGATTGAAAACCGTTTTCAACGATCGCCTTCACCTGCTGATTCTCCACCTGCATGCGCGCAGTTACAACATCACCCTCAATGCGTATTTTGACTGTTACTTCGCCCAGTGATTCCGGCCGCAATTGCACGCGAACCTCGGTCACACCGGAGCGAATAGCAGCATTTAATTTTTCAGTTACCTGATTTATTACCGATTGCTCAATAGTCTTTGGAAGGCTGACTGGCGGACGTATCTCCTGGGAGATTGTCTGCTGATTTACCTTGCCTGCAATTTCGGTTATGGAAACCACCTGTTCAGTAACTTTTGACGACTCAATGGAAACATCACGTGCAAGAATCGGTTCCGCAGCACCGGCCAGATTGGAATTATCGGGCGCAACTGCAGCCTGAGCATTCTCCTGGGCTGCCTGTTCCTGCTTCTCAAGTTTGAGAAGTGCACGGTAGACAGTCGTTTCGTATGATCCAGGCCCCGACTTCTGAGCAGCATCAGTTGACACATCTGCAACACTCACCTGATCATTGTCAACACCACAGTCCCCGACTATCTCATTGATCTTCTTTACAAGCTGCGAAACGCTTGAGCCTTTCTCAGAAGAATCAAGCGCCTTATTGAGAATTTTTCTCATCTGTTCCGAAGACATCTGGATCTGCGCTGGATCGATAGCCTGCGGAATTCCGCTTGAAAAGTCGGCATTCGCTTTAAGTGCAACAAGACTCTGAACCTCGGATGATTTTCCGAGCATATTAACACCGATTTCTATTTTAAACAGCTCTTCTTTAAGCTTATTCACAAGCTCCCCTGCCTCACTGTTTTCAATAACCTTTTTACCGGTGTCAATTGACTCTCCATTTGCCACTGCAGCCTCAAGGGCCCCAAGAATAGATTTCAGATCGTGAACGATCTGAGAAATCTGTTCTACTGTTTCGCTGTCAGGATTTTCAAACTTTACATTTTCAAGCCCGGGCACGATATTGAGCTCTAAAGTACCGCTGATTTCAATGAGTGCCTGCTTTATCGTTTCCGATGCCTGCTGATTCTGAGCCAGTGTATCATCAGTCTCATCTGTAAAATCATTTCTATCTACACCTTCTGTATTGACATAATGATCAGCAGATGAAACATCCCTGCTTTCAATGTCATTGTAATAATCATCTGCAGATCTGCCAGTTGAATCAAGCCTCGAATCATTACGCCTGCTATTTGTCTGTTCATCACATGCCCTGTGATTCCTGCGGTTTAATCTGCTGTCTGCAGTTGCCTCAGTTGTCTCTCTGGCAGTACTGTTAGATCGCGCAACTTCATTGTAGGTTTCCTGAAAACGCCTGTTTGATTGTGATGTCTTATCTGAACCGAACCCCGCTGCGTCGAAATCATCTGATTTTTTCTGCAGACGGTCCATCCGGGTAGAATCAGCCATACTCTGCGATACATTCCTGCTAAACAGTATTGCATCTGTTCCCATACGTTCACCCCCTTTCATTTTGTTAATATTGTTCATAAACTTCTCATCAACCTCAATCTTAGCCTTAACCTAATACATTTATGAATTCTTATTAAAACTTCGAATCTCCAAGCTTCGCCGTCACCCTTGCAGCCTTCTCCGATGACAACTGGGCAAGGATCTTTGCTTTCTGCCGGTCATCATTCATTGCGTTAAGAATCTTTGCCGCATGCTCATCAGGCAGTGTTTCTATAATCTGTGCTGCTTCAAGCGGTTTCATCGCAGCATAAACCTTTGCCTGATTTTTATATTTTTTCATCTCAAGAGAGTCACTTTTTTCAACCAGAGACTCCATTTTTTTGCGTTCATCAGCAAATGCCTTCTGTTTATCTTCAAGCTCTTTCTGAACTATATCCATCCGATCCTGCATCTCTTTTAAGCGCCCGCGCTCTTTCTCAATATCAATTTTTTCGTTTTCAAGAGCCTGAAACGTCCGCGAATGAGAAACCATAAGAGAATCGCTTTTTTCACTGCGTTTGATTGTCTGAAGTTTCTTCTCATCTTCAACAGCTTCCTTTGGAATGCCATATTCAATCCTTAACATTCCATTCATGAAAAGAATTGCTGCATAGAGAATCGGAAATGAAAATATTGCAACAAGTCCGATAATTATTACTTCTTTGAGCTTACCCATAGAGAAACCTCTCCAGTATTAATCTTTCATATGGTTTATACGCAACGGCCATGCCATATGGAATTGTAGTTTAGCGACAATCATGAGACAACTAAAATCAAGTTCTTAAGAATTGTAGGGTGATATGAACAATGGTGTAAAAGTTGTTACTGTTTTTTATAAACGAAATATTCTGCCGGGACAGGGAAAATTGTTCCCAGATTAACATTGCATAAGTTATAAGTTAATATTGAAAACGGTTCACTATTTTCGTAAAAAACTTTGTAAAAAAGATCAGATTATCGCAAAAACAATACATTCTATTTAACCTTATGATTAATAAAACCAGCAGATTTGATATCATTTTATTTAAAAAAAAGATAAATTATCATATTTTGTCAAATTTTTTTATTTTTTATTAGAGAAATATTGCTTTTGTATGTGGAATAGATTTATCTTTTAATCCTACATAATAATCCTACATTGCAAGGTCCTCTTGCAGACAATTTGGGTGAAGCGGAAGGCGTCAGGTTTAAAACCTGATGCCTTTAATTTTTTATACCAAAAAAAGTTTTTCACTTGTATCTGAACAGGAAAAAAACATACTGCTTGAAAAATACTGGAAAATTGAACAGCGACAGATTGAAACGTCTGTTGTGCTTGCAGACAAAAGGTTTATAAGTGCCGCAAATTCAGAAATCATCTAATTGACATTATATCAGTATCTGTAAGCAGTGCAAAAAATGTTATTTACATTTCAGCACTGCCCGCAGACTGGTGTTATGCTGTCAATCTTCCGGTAAAAATCAGAAAACAACAATGCATATTTACATAATAATAAAGTATCAACGCCGCCCCATACTGCACAAATCAGTTTTTATCACTTGTTAATTTACTGACAGTATTTATGTGCACTTGTATGTATACGTTATTTACCCTCAAAACATTCAATTATTATATAAGTAACTGACATTTTCTGTATATTAACTTATAGAATTTTGAAGACGGACAAGTATCAGCTTTTCAGGACACACGTCTTATCAGGTAATATTTAATAGCAGATCTTTTTAAAAGAGATAAAATTGCAGCAATAAAGAGGAAAAAAAAATATGAGAATCACAACTGAAAACAATTTCTTCAGTATGCTGTTATGTACCATGTGTATTGTATCAGTCTCTATGGCCGCAACAGTGACAAACCCGATTATGTGGGCTGATATTCCAGATATTTCAATCATGCGCGTTGAAGACAAATATTACATGGCTCATACAACAATGCACATGACTCCCGGTGTACCGATTATGGAATCTGATGATATGGTTCACTGGAAAACCATCTCCTACGCATATTCCACTATTGTAAACAACAACATGATGAATCTTTCAAGTGGTGAAAATGCTTATGGAAAAGGATCATGGGCAAGCTGCCTCCGGTATAAAAACGGAACCTATTATGTACTCACATTTTCTCAGACATCAGGCAGTTCTCATCTTTATACAACAAAGGATATAAAAAACGGACCATGGAAAGAGACAAAACTTCCATTCTGGCATGATGTATCACTTCTGCTTGATGATGATGACCGCAACTATGCAATATCCGGTAACGGCAATATAGGCATTGTTGAACTGAACGCAGACTTGACAGGCATTAAAAGCGGCGGTCTCAATAAGGTTCTTCTCACCGACCCGGCATCTGTAGCGGGTTCAGGCGGGCTAAGGGCTGAAGGTTCACAGGTTTTTAAGCGCAACGGCTATTATTACGTTTTCAATATCTGCTGGCCCAGTGGTGGAATGAGAACCCAGATCTGCAGCAGAAGTAAATCACTTACAGGAACATTTGAAAAAAAGGTTGTACTCAAAAGCAGCGGAGTTGCTCAGGGCGGCGTAGTTGAGATGAAGGACAAAAGCTATATGGGTTATCTTTTCCAGGATAATGGTTCTGTAGGCCGCAGTCCGTGGATTATGCCTGTTACCTGGGTTGATGACTGGCCGGTTTTTAATAACGGCACTGCACCGGCAAGCTTTGAAATGTCAGATGTATCATCAGGTAAAGGAACCGGTTTTGTCACTTCTGATGATTTCAGTGATACCGCACTTGCCCTTGAATGGCAGATTAATCATAACCCGGACAACGCAAACTGGTCTCTTGGTAAACGCGCCGGATTCCTGAGGATTACCACAGGCCGCACTGATGCAAATGTTTTACAGGCAAGAAACACCATAACTCAGCGTTCGTTCGGACCGAAGTGTTCTGCGCGCATATCCCTTGACGTGAGCGGTCTCAAAGATGGCGATGTTGCGGGGTTGTTGGCATTACAGGCAAAGTACGGTTTTGCAGGAGTCAAGAAAACAGGAACAGTGAATACAATTGTCATGAATAACGGAACAACACAGGTCGCAAGCGCAGAACTTTCCGCAAACATGGTTTTTCTGCGGATCGATATGGACTTCACCAACAGAACAGACAAGGCGACATTCTTCTATAGTCTTGACAGTACAACATGGAAACAATTCGGAAATACATTACAGATGAGCTACGATATGCCGCATTTTGTGGGTTACCGTTTCGGATTATTCTGCTACTCAACAAAAAGTGCCGGCGGAAATGCGGATTTCGACTGGTTCCAGATAGGTTCAAATGTCAACGAACTGATTGATTTATACCCCGATGAGGAAGTTTCAATAAAAAAAGATGGTCTGCAATATCGTTCATCTGAAATTGTCTGCAGACAACAGCCCGGGTCATCTTTACTTACGATTGGCTGCCATCTTTCCAATGCAGGACGAATGTCTCTCTCGCTTTTTGACGCAAGAGGATCGCTTGTCAATCAGGTCTCCGACTGTAATCAGAATGCAGGTTCATACACGATAAACCATAATATTTCATCACTTGCCAATGGCCGCTATATTATGAGAAGTCAACTTGACGGAAAAACACTGAATACGCAGCCGGTGCTGATTATCAAATGACAGTTTGATTCAAAATGACAGAACAGGCTTCTGTTATTTTTGTCCTTTTGTAGATATATCCGATTACGTTGGTTTACTTATAATTACTAGTCATTCTAATAGCATTTCATTATTCAGTAAATCACATGTCAACACTTCTTTATTCTTAAGTATTTCTAGACAACTGCAAAAAAGTGTCACAGGAATAGATTGCGTAATAATATCCGGCAGCTCATTTCATATATTTAATCAGCATTTCGGAGAGCTCGGATCTTCTGAACGGTTTACATATACTGGCTGTAAATCCATAGACTGCCGGATTTCTCATTACAGGATCGTAGGCATAGCCGCTTGTCACAAATACAGGTGTTTCCGCAGTAAGCTTTCTGATCTCAGCAATAACTTCTTTTCCACCAGCCCCCCCGGGAATTGTAAGGTCAATAATCATTCCTTCAATTTTGTGGTTTTGTCTGATTTCTTCTGCCACAAAGTCAATTGCATCTTTTCCGTTTTCTTTACATACTACAGTATATCCCAGTGAAGAAAGCATATTCTTGGCTGTCTCACGCATAACTTCAACATCATCCATAACAAGAAACAGACCGTTTCCTTTATGCATTACCGCTGTTTTTTTTCCAGAGCATCAACATTATCCAATACCGCAGGAAGATAAATATGAAATGTACTGCCACAACCAGGTTCAGAGTCAACATCAATGCAGCCGCCATGTTTACTGACAATTGAATAACAGGTTGCCAGTCCAAGCCCATGCCCTGTTGCTTTTGTGGTAAAAAATGGATCAAAAATACGGGAGTGTAATTCTTTTGGAATACCTGTACCATTATCTTTTATTGAAATCTTTACATAACGCCCGCACTCCAGTACTGAATGTTCTTTTTCTGTCAGAGCAACATTTCGCGCTGACAATTCAATTCTGCCGCCCTCAGACATTGCCTGTTTGGCATTTATTACCAAATTGTCAACAACACGGCCAATCTGATTTTTATCGAAATTGCATGACCATAAATCTTTCTGTATATCAAAATGGCATGATATATTTGTACCGCTGAGTGCGAATTGTGCTGTTTCCTGAATAAATGGGAAAAGCCTGTCTGTGCTTCTAACAGGAGAACCACCTTTTGCAAATGTCATCAACTGCTGGGTTAATGCACGTGTACGGTCGATTGCATTTAATGCTTTTGATAGATTCTTTGTGACATTGATTTCTGTCGACTGCGCGATAGCTATATCAATAAAGCCGAATATGCCGCTCATCAGATTATTGAAATCATGTGCAATACCGCCAGCCAGAAGTCCCAGAAATTCAAGTTTCTGCGCTTTTTGTGCCTGTTCCTGAAGTAGTTTGCGCTCACTGACATCAATAACAGTGCCAACAAACCTGACAGGTTCGCCGGAATCGTTGCAGATAACCTTTCCGCTTGCATGAATGTATATCACATTCTTAGCTCCTGTAACCAGACGAAGATCAATTTCAAGCTGTTCTCCGGTTTTAAGTGAGTTCTCAAATGTTCTGGAATACAGGTCTAAATCATCAGGGTGGATAAATGTCGCATTAGATTTAAAGTCGGGAGTAAAACTCTGAGGTGTAACCCCGAATATCTGATATGTCTCATCTGACCACCAGATTTGATTTGTCTGAAGATTCCACTCCCAGCTTCCAATTTTGGCAATATGCTGTGAATCGTTGAGATGTTCAAGCAAATGACGATGTTCAGTAATATCAAAAGTAACCACATCAATTGTCGATACCTGTCCATCATTATCAAAAACAGGTAAATAATCAATCTTAATCCAGCGCTTTCCCGAGGCTGTATCAATGGTGATTTCATTGGAAACTGTATCACCATCTCTCACTTTTGCAATTGATTTTTCAACAGATAGATAATTGTCTCCCCCGATAACATCTTTTATGTGTAAACCTGTTATTTTATCCCTTGTAACGTTGAACCATTTCTCGAATGCTTTATTAACAAAAGTGAACTGTAAAGTGGATGCATTGACATTAGCAATACCGTTTGTAATCTGATCCAGCATGTTCAGAAGTTTTTCCGATGTCGGGATTTCCATGTTTTTACCAATTGTTCATGTTCAATATGTCGCATCTGTTTTGTAATTACAGCGGGCAGGATTTCTGGCGACTATTAACAAGGTTATTTTACATAAACTTATCAAAAATGTCGAGTAAAATAATATCATGTTATGCAATTATACAGGATCAGACCCTGATTGATCTCTGGCTGAACAGGGACAATTTATTACTTAATCATTTTGTTATGATTCGTCAAAATCGTCTGTATACTGTGCCTGAGCCTGACATCATAAGCTCATTATCTTTGTAAAATGGAACCGTATGAATTAACACTGTTGTTTTTCCGAAAATCATATCCGACATAATTCAGATATGTAAATGTAAAGCTATTTTCAGCGAATCTGATAAACTGTATTCTTTTTACTTTTATCAACAATCCTGATCATCCGCCACGGCAACTCCCTCATACTCATTAAGCTTATTCCGTAAAGTACGTATCGAAATGCCAAGCAGTTCCGCAGCGCGGGTTCGGTTCTGGCCGCAGTGTTCAAGTGTACGGAAGATAAGCTGTTTTTCCATTTCCGCGACAGTCATTCCCGCCTGTAAAGAATCAGATATTTCGTGATCAGCATGTTTTTTGCTGAATTTGAATAATTCCGGTTTTATCATACCTGTTTTTGTCAGTACAACAGCGCGCTCCATGGCATTCTCAAGTTCCCGTATATTTCCCGGCCAGTTATATGACTTTATTATTGGTAAACAACCATCTTCAAATCCTTCAACACTGAATCCATTTTCGATGTTATATTTTTCAATGAAAAACTTTGCTACTGCGTCAATGTCATCTTTACGATCGCGAAGCGGCGGAAGATTAATGTGAATTACATTAAGCCTGTAAAAAAGATCTTCCCTGAAACGCCCTTCGTGCACCTGTTTTTCAAGATCCCTGTTTGTTGTGGCAATAATTCTTACATCAACCTCAATAGGATCATCACCGCCGACTTTATGTATCTCTTTTTCCTGCAATACACGCAGAAGCTTTGCCTGCGCAGGAAGCGGCATCTCACCTATTTCGTCAAGGAGCAGACTGCCGCCGGATGCAGCCTCGAACATTCCTTTTTTCTGCTTTATCGCTCCTGTAAAAGCCCCTTTTTCATGACCGAACAGTTCCGATTCTATGAGTCCTTCAGGCAGTGCGGCACAGTTTACTTTTACAAACGGGCCGCTGCTGCGCCTGCTCTGAAAATGAATTGCCCTTGCAATAAGCTCTTTTCCTGTTCCCGATTCACCGGTGATAAGTACAGTAGATTTACTTTCTGCTACAGATGAAATTGTAGTTCTTATATCATTCATCGCAGAATTTACACCGATAAAATCTATCTGTTTATTAAGTACGCTGCGAAGTTTACGGTTTTCAGTGACAAGCGACTGATACTGAAATGTCCGCACTACTGTCATCTCAAGTTCACTGATAAGACTGTCTGATTTCTGCAGAAAATCAAAAGCTCCTTTTTTCATTGCCTCGACAGCAGTCTCTATTGCCCCGTATGCTGTAATGATCAGAAATGGCATATCATGATCTATTTTTTTTATGCTTTCAAGCAGTTGAATACCAGACATTCCAGGCATTTTCATATCTGAAATGACAAGATCATATTTACTCTCATTTATCATCGAAAGTGCATTTGGGCCGTCCTTTGCAGACTCGACATCATACTTTAGCCTGCGCAGGGTTTCCACAATTGATTCCCTGAACAACTCATTGTCATCAACAACAAGAATACGTTTGTTTTCCATACCTGCCGACACCTATTCTTTAAGCAGCGGTAAAAAGACCTTCACCGCAGTTCCAACACCAACGGTACTTTTCACATCTATATATCCTGAATGAGACTCGACGAATTTTTTGACAATTGCAAGTCCGAGCCCGGTCCCGTTCTCCTTTGTTGTAAAGAACGGGTCAAAAACTTTGCCGATCATCTCCTTTTCAATTCCGCATCCGGTATCTGAAATTGTAAAGTTTGCAAATCCGCTGCGTTCCCCGCTCTGTTTTTCAATTACGATAGTCAACGTTCCGCCGGCCGACATCGCCTGAATTGCATTAAGGCAGAGGTTGAGAATAACCTGGCCCATTTTCTCAGGATCAACAAGAACAAAAACCGGCTCCTGGCAAAACAGGCGTTCTATTGATATTGTCTGCCCTATCCGCTCAATTTCTATTTGTACAAAGTCAATTATTTCAGAAATTATCCTGTCAATCTGGACTTTTCGGAGTTCAGTCTTTACAGGCCGGGTATAAACAAGAAGGTTTGAAACTATTTTATTAAGCCGCGACAATCCTTCTGTAATTTTTCCAAGTGTTTTTCTTCTCGGATCATTTACATCAAGATCCCGTTCAAGCAGACCGGCCCATACCCCCATTGCGCCAAGGGGATTTCTTATCTCATGAGCAACAGTTGCGGACATTTCACCCAGTGCTGCCATAGTTTTGGCCTGCTGCATCTCTTTTTCAAGAGCCTTGATTTTTGATATATCGCTGAAAATTTCCACCGCGCCGATCTGTCTGCCTTTACTATCACGAAGCACAGCTGTCTGATATGACACAGGCACCGGATGGCCATCCTTATGCCATATGACTTTTTCATCGCGCCGGGTCTCTTTACCTGTATTTAAAACATGAAGCAGCATCGGAAGGTCATTTGACTCATGACTGAAAAATTCCTCATAAGGTTCCCCAAGCACATCTTCGACCTTAAATCCTGTGACCTCTGATGCAGCGCAGTTGAAATGAGTTATATTTCCCTCTATGTCAACGCCGATCACACCATTTTCCATACTCTCAAGAATACTGTTCAGATATATACGCATTTCCTCCTGCCTGTAAAGGCTTTCTTCCAACTCAGTATTCTTCTGATCAAGTTCAATATTTATTTTTTTGAAATCCGACTGCATGGATTCATACGCATTACTGAGCCGCTCCGCTTTGAGCTGAAATTCGGTAAACGCATTCTGAAGAGATTCAAAAAGTTCTGCCGGAATAGTCGAGAGATCATTGCTATTTTCACTCATTGACAACCAATTTCTCCCTGTAAATGCATTTTTTGATATTTACATAGAGATATTATATAATATAAACAGCATAAAGTATTTACAATAGGATAATCATGCATTGACAATGAGCAGTTATTGCTTGCCGGCAGTCTCTTTTCTGACAATTCCCTCAAGGTATTTTTTAAGTTTCTCTTCTTCATCAAGAAAACCCTTTATCGCATTTGTAGTCTTTTCCAGAACTGCATTAAGTTCTGCCGTCTCAGTGCATGGCGCAACGCGCATTTTCAATTCCTGCCACTGCGCAACATAATCAGAAGTCCGGATACGTTCATTCTCAATATACTGCATCAATTTAGTTTTTTTCTCAAGCCCGCTCATCAGTTCATTGAGATCACCTCTGGAAAGAATCAGCCTGCTCAGGATTTTCTGAACAAGATCTCTCAACTGATTGTACCACAGGAACTGCTGTTCATAAGACACAGTAAGCTCACGAATCAAAAGTATATCATGTTCATTCATGTTTTTCAACTACTTATAAAGAATTGTCAGATAATAAATTGGCTGTTTCAATAATTGTACTGTTTAAATCCATTTATTCAGACTGATTATCCAATGGCTCTTATTATAGAAATATGCATAGTATTTTTCAACTGCAATAATGCCATCAGTAAATTATTATTTTAAAACAGCCTGATACTCATTTTCCCATATTGCATCATCGAGTTTCCACTGTGCCTGTTTTGCCCAGTAATCTTCAGGATACTCCCTTATCAATGCCTTGAATGTTGTGACCGCATTCTGGTAATCTTTTAAATTTTTATAGATTGTACCGATCTGAAACATCCCCCATGGGGTTTCCTGGAATGACGGGTATTTGCGGGTAACTTTCTGATAATCTGCAAGTGCACCCTTGTAATCTTTTGTCTTGTATTTTTCATCAGCAACCCTGTAATAAGCATCCGGCACACGCATAAAGAGAGATTGTTTTTCTCCAATATCAATAGCTGAATTAAATGACTCTATCGCACGTACAGAATTTCCAATCTCTGAGAATACAGAACCGGTTTTGAAATGAATCCGTACAAGATCGGAATAATTTGTCTGCGATTTAAGAATAGCCTGCTGATATGCATCAAGACTCTTCTTTTCCTGATTCATCTCAAGATATGCGTCGCCAAGCTTTTCATATGCAAGTCCGGACCAGCGGTGATCTTTATTAAGCTGTAAAAATTTTCTCAGAATAGTCTCTGCGACTCCGTAATCTCCACGCTCAAGATATGTGCACGCTTTAAGAAAAAGGCTCTGCGGCGCAGCAGGATGATCAGGGAATTTTTCAATAACCTGCTGAAACTGATTCTCAGCTTCACGGAACAGATGAAGTTTATAATAACACACTCCTGTATTGTAAATACAATTAAGTGCTGCAGTTCCAGTGGGATTTGCCGCAAGTGTCCGTTTGAATTCTCTTATTGACTGATCATAATTACTTTTTTTAAACTCCCTTATACCTGTAAGCAGACGCTGCCCCGCATCTGTTAGTGTATCAACTGTCATCATTGACAATAACGAATCGATCTGAATTTCAATGGAAGACATATATTTTTCCTGAGGAATGACGCGGCTGTCAGTATCCATCTCCTGCACATCAGCAGCAGGTGCTGTTTCTGATTTTATATCCTCAGAGCCATGACTTCCTGTTGATTTTCTGTATTCTTCGATAAGATCACGTCCGATTTTCTTTTCACTTTCCGTGGGCGCTGCGTCAACAAATTTATTCAGATAGCTGATCGCTTCAGTATAATTGTACTCCTGAGCGAGTATTTTTCCTAAATGTAAATATGCATTATATCCGCCCACAGGATATGCGGCCCCCTTGAGCAGATTCACTTTTGCCATCTTGTTCTGTCCGGTTTCACGCCTTATCAATCCTGCGTAATAAAATACCCCTGAAAATCCAGGCTTTGCGCGCAGAACTGCTTTTAATTTTTCCAATGCCTCATCATATTTTTTCTGCTCATACAATTTAACTGCATCCCCAAACTCTATATCAATTTCAGGATTTCCGGTTGATACCGGCTCCTGTTTTTTTGATACAGCAGCTTTCCCCTGAATGCTGTTTTCTTTAATCTTTTTCTCAGCTGTTTTATTTACCTGTGCATTATTTGTTCCTGTTTTTGAAACAGCTGTTTTTGACATTATCCGGTTGATAACTTTTTGTAAACTATCCCTTTCTGCCGGATCACACAATTGCATGTAAAGTTGAATTTCTCCTACTGCATTCTGAAACTGTCCATCCAATTCATATGCTTCGGCAAGCATTTTATGCGCTTTGTTCCAGCCGGGATTATACTGCAGTGCTTTTTTCAGATTATATACTGCAAGGTTATTCTGTCCCTGAGTCATGCGGATTTCTGCAAGATGCATGTAGGCATTGTAATTATCGGGATATAATGCAAGTACTTTACGAAACTCCTCAACAGCATCATCATAGCGTAATTCATCTTTATATTTTATTCCGAGGCTGTAATGAATATATTCCCCGGTCTCATCCGCAAAGCAGTCAGATACATTTGCATTGACAAACAATAATAGCGTACAAATCATTGACAATGCGTATTTTTTTCCTGATTTACAATTAATTATCATTACACCTTTTTCCTATGACCTGGCAAACAGTTTTACATCATGCATAATATCCTGAATCTGTCTCTCACCGTTGCCGAATTTAATAATTGTATTGGGATAAATGCAGCCGGCACTTATTCCGCTTATCGCTCCGAGTGTTTTTTCAAGTGTGTCAATAGTATCTATTCTCTGTTTGATTTTATCACATGTTTTTTTTGTTTCCACGGATTTATTCTTGATCAGCAGAAGTGTTTCTTCTTTTTGAGAATCAAGATGCCCGGATTCATCCATATTATCCCGTACGAGTATGAATATCTGTTTATTATTTGTTTTTAAAACATCATACTGCTCTGCATATTTCTTCTTTAATTCATCGCGTTCATACAGAAGTGCATGCATTCTTCCGATATCAAGCACTGTCTTTGTTTCTGCTGTACTCCCGATTGATTCACATTCTATTCCATAAGCACATACAGAACCGCCAATTATTGACTTTGCGCTTATTTTACCTTCTGAAAAAATACTGCTGTGCAGCACATCTTCACTGATAATAACATTATCTCCCGATTTAATCGAGAAATTCTCAACATGACGGGCTTTAATATAACCACGGCTTTCAATCACTCCTGTACCGGCACCCACAGCCCCGCCTTCAATTTCAACATCTCCCCCTGATTTTATATGAGTATCTTCAACATTGCCCAGAACACGTAAATCACCGTCAACTTCAACATTAAAACCTGCCCGCACAGAGCCTTTAATTAAAAGATCCCCTGAAAAACAGATATTGCCCGTTGAATAATCGATATCCTTATCAACCACTTTTTCATTTCTGACTTCAGCAAATCCACTCTTATCAATTGTCAACGCACCGTCAATTGACGATATAAGCATGTTGTCATTGCCTGACTCAATTTCAGTACCAGCTCTGGGGATAAACTGTACATCATGTGGCTGCTGCGGGGGAATAATCGTACCGAAGACGCTCATACCTTCAATTCCATCAGATGGCGGGATACGGCGCGCAATTCTATCACCTTTTTTTACGTTTATAACACTGCTGATTTCATGATGATCTACACGGCCGTCAAGGAGTTCTCTGGGTTTGCCCATTCTTGAAATGTCAACAAGAATCTCGATTTTCGCCGACGTGCCGGGTTTTGAGGGTATGCCTTTTGCAACTTCAATAAGCCCCGCAGATTTCTTGCCATGCGCAATCTCGGAAATTGAATTCAAATCAATACCGGTGTTTATTCCTCTGCTGCAAAGTTCTGCAAGGATCTCTCTGTCTGACGGGAATACTGTTGTTTTAGGCGGTATCTGTAAATACGCTTTAAGGCCGTCCGGGGTGACAATAATTGAAAAACCTGTCAGCACGCAATATCTCCTGTTGACCGATCATACTGCAGTCTGCACTATTGACTTCCGAAACTGATGCATGCTGCAGACTGGCACTAAAATATTGCCAGTCATTTATTGACAATACAGGCAAAAATTTTATATACCAGCGCCGGTATTATCATTACATGCCGGATTCATAACCCAGATGCCTGCTTTCCTTAAGATAATTATTGATATAATCATCTATGGCATCTGTTAAGGATCTGCACACATGCATGCATCCGTTTACCGAAAGTTTTTCAGAATCTGCTTTTGTATAGTACTGATATTTATCACGAATCTGTTCAGGCATATCAATGTATTTCACATTGAGCGGCTTCCCACATGATTTAAACATTGCACCTGCAAGACTGTTCCATGTGTTTTCCTGACCAGTACCGATATTAAATATCCCGTTTACATTGCTGTTATCAAGAAAATGCATAACCATTTCAACTGCATCCTTGACATAGATAAAATCACGTACCTGTTCACCATCCCTGTATTTTTCTATATGCGATTTAAAAAGTGATATTTCGCCTTTGTCCCGAATGACCGGGAATGATTTACAGACAAGACTTTTCATATCACCCTTATGATATTCATTGGGACCGAAAACATTATAAAACTTCATCCCTGCAATTTTGTCAAGCCATCCCTGACGCAGCGCATACAGATCAAACAGATGTTTTGAATATCCATACATATTCAGCGGTTTCAGAATACCAAGTTTCCCGTGCGTATCATCATATCCATGCTCACCCGCCCCGTATGTCGCCGCACTTGACGCATAGATAAACCGGCATTTATCTGCCAATGCCCACTTGGCAAGACGAACTGTGTAATGGAAATTGTTTTCCATCAGATAGTCGGCGTTTCTTTCTGTTGTTGCCGAGCATGCACCCATGTGAAAAATCGCAGAAACCGATCCGTTAAACGCGCCGGCTTCAAGCTTCTCTATAAATTCATCCCGGTCGCAATAATCATTGAATTGAAGATTTACAAGATTCTTCCACTTCTCACTTGATCCGAGATGATCAGTCACAAGAATATCTGTAATACCGCGCTGATTAAGTTTCCATACAATAGCGCTTCCTATAAAACCTGCGCCTCCAGTAACTATTATCATATTTCCTCCTTTAAATTTCAATATTGAAATATATAATATATCAATCGTGCACTTAATTAAATTGCAGGTATTATTTTCTTAATGTTTCAGCTGTTTTTCAGTATGGTTGCACAATTTTAAAACACAGGATTTACAGATGATTTGTTCCAGATGCGGATTCACAAACGACGGATTTTTACCAGGAATTACTTGCCCATCCTGTGGATGTGTGTATTCATCTGAGCCGGAAAAAAAGGTTATTTACCCGCAGCTCACAGTACCGCTCTGGGAATCGCCCTATTCAAAAGAGTTTCCTTTAAGCAGCTTTTTCAGAACATCAAAGGAGATTTTCGTAAATCCTGATCTATTTTTTGGAAAGCTGCAGTCTAAGAGCGATTTACTTTCAGCATGGCTCTATGCACTGATTGCAGGGAGTCTTGGATATATGATAATGTATCTCTGGACACAGATTTTTCCTCCAATGGATTTATCAATGTTTTCTGATAAAACGGAAACGCTCTTTGCCACTGAAGAATCATCCTCATCAACAACACTGCTCTACACCCCGATTCTTATAACACTTGAAATACTGTTTTTGACTCTTTATGCCCACCTTATGCTTATAATCACACGGAAACGGAAAAAATCGCTATACTTTACATTTAAAATTGTTTCCTATTCGCAATGTGCACTTCTATTGAATTTCATCCCTGTTGCGGGCTCATTTTTATCAACAGTATTCATGATATTCCAGATTATTACAGGTATCTCACATGTGCATGAAACAAGCAAGTTTAAAGCATTTATATCACTGTTTATTCCTTTGATAGCATTGCTTTTATTACTGGTTGTATTTCTGTTTGCAGCAATGATCTTCGGAGTGGCAGCAACTGGATTCCTTGAAAGCCTGACCCCGTTTCTTAATAATTAATCACTGTCATCTGCTCACCATACGAAATGTCAGGCTGAAAATGTGCCTGACAGATCATTTCATTTGGCAGTATTTTCAGAATATCATTACTTGTCATATCCAGATCAATATGTTATGATTAAAAGAGATAGCGTTAATCCCCGCCCCCTGAGTCCCCCTGCGGGGGATTTAGGGGGCGGGATACAAAAAACTAATGGAGATCAGGAAATGGCAAACAGCATAAATATGCTTCTTGATGTCAACGTAGGCATATCAGTTCAGCTCGGACAGACCCGCATGACAATCAGAGAACTTCTTAATCTTCGTCAGGGAAGTCTGGTGCGTCTTAACCGCATGGCCGGTGAGCCTGTTGATGTATTTATAAAGGATCAGATCATGGCAAAAGGGGAAATTACTGTTGTTGATGATAAATTGTCAGTACGAATCGGTCAACTGTACGGTGCAAAGGAAAAATTCAAGCATCTGTAATCATGATTATCTAATAGTAAATTAGTGCCGGGCTCTGAATGAGACTTAATTATACAATACACAACACAGCATCAGTCTACAATTACATCTTCAGGCAGGATATAAGTGAGGGGGTTGACACATTTACTATCTATACGTACTTCATAATGTAAATGAGGCCCTGTTGTACGTCCTGTGCTTCCCATATAACCAATCAGTTCACCGCGCTTTACATGCTGACCGCTCTTGATGATCACTTTACTGAGATGTCCATAAATTGTTTCAGATTGATTGTCCATATGCCTTAAAAATATGGCATTGCCGTAAAATTCTCTGCTTCCTGCAGACCGGACAATACCTTCTGCTGTCGCATAAATTGGTGTTCCGGATCTATTTGCAATATCAAGACCTTCATGAAACATACTTTCGCCGACAACCGGATGGATCCTGTACCCAAATCCTGATGTTATTCTTCCTTCAGTCGGCCATATGGATGGTCTTGAGACCCACAATTTATGAATATCAGCCACTTCCTGAGTCATTTTACTGAGTGTTGAATCCTGCAGTTCTGCTCTTCTAATAAGGGTTTCAATATTTTCCTTAACTAAAGCAGCGTTCATGACAACAGGATCAAGAAGTGACGCAAGAACAAGATCCTGCTTTGTCGGAATTCCACCGATACCGGCAAGTCGTATATCCTTGCTGATTCTTAAAAGACCATACTGCAGCCTTGTTTTATCCTCAAAAGAAATGAGTTCATCAACTTTCTGAGTCTCTTTTTCAGCGAATTTAGTGAGAAATTTAACTTTAAGAAGTAAATTATCATTGTCCCTGCGGGCATCAAAAACACCGAATTGCGCAATGCTGTATTGAATTGAAAACCACCCTAGACGAAACAAACCAACCGCACCAGCCAGAAAAAGGAGCATTATAATCACTATCATGAATCCGGAAAGCGTTGCCTGCCGCACTCGTGAGAATGATTTTGCAGTAATAAATACAAAACTCCAGCCAGTATTTTTCATGAAGTCTTTTCGATCTCCCAGCATTTCTATTATTAATTGTACTAATCTAACCATAGAATAATCAATTCAATCGAAAAGTTTATTTTTACGAAACCGGCTGCAATACCTTTAATTCATCAGAAACTACGCTATTTCCACAAAAAATCGTTGAAAACAGCTCCTTTTTTTTAACAACACCCACAATGCAATCTGATTTATCCTTTAGTAAAATCAGATTTCCCTGATATGAAACAGCTGCTTTAAGACTCGCACCAAGAGAAATATCTCTATCAAGAACAAGTATCGGGCGAACAAAGTCTGAAAGTGCTGAATCCTGATTTTGCATGACAATACCTAAAAGATTAATGAATCCAACCGGCTTTCTTCCAGACTCATCATATATAATAATTTCATTTTCATTGAATTTGTACTCTTTCACAAGCGAAATCAGATCATTCAGCCGCAGGATCTCTTTCTGATATCCGCTAAGTGATTGCATAAGTTCACATATAGTACGGTTTTTCAGATTAAGAATATTATCAAACAAATAATTTGCAGATTCGAAAAGCACCCCGGTTCTGACACCTTCAGCAGCCACCAGAATCATCTCTTCCCTGCTTTTTGTTTTAAAACTCTGCTCTTCATTGATATTACTTTTTCGTGATGCACCGGTAAAAAGTGAAATCAGGAAGGAAACTGGCAATGATATAAAATAGGTGATAAGAAGCAGTGGAATGAATTTCATTGTAAGTTCAAAAGAATAAATTCTAAAAAGCGATTTTGGCAGCATCTCGCAAAAAAGCACTATAACAGGAGTCAATATCCATGATTCAGGAGACGGAATCTTTGAAAGCAGAGGGAAATTTGAGAGAGAGCTGTACAGATTATTAAAAAAAAGTGATGCTCCGATAATGCAGACGTTGCTGCCGATAAGTACTCCCGAGAGAAGACCGGCTTTATTCTTAATGAGAAACAGGCCCCACTTTCCATGCTGAACGCCTCTTTCAGCCAGATGACTTACCTTAAGCCGGTTCCAGGATACAAATCCTGTCTCAGTCCCTGCAAAAATGAAGGTACCTATAAGGCAAATAAGTAATAGGACTAACTGAAGTTCAAATGTCATATTTTAATAATCGACTGAAATTTCATATTAATTTTAAACCAGGCAAAAATTGAATCTCTGATAAAAGGCACCTGTGTTTCCAGGGAAAACTACTATAATCACTGTTATTCAGCTGAAAAGCCACTTGTTTTTGAAAAAACCGAAGATAAATCTGATTTGATTGGTAATAAAACTTTATCAATTGATTTAAAATATTTAATTAACTGATGATTGGCAAACAATTTGACTGCAAAAAACAGTGATTTATGAAATATAAGTACCTTTTTTCCCCAGAACTTCATTCATTGCACCAGTTCTATATCCATTAAGATCAAGCGCTGCATATGTAAAACCTGCATCTTTACAGATTTTCGATAACTGACTTCTATACTCCCAGGCTCTATTCAGCTCATTTTCTGCGACTTCAATCCTGGCAACATCTTCATGACTTCTCACCCTGAACTGCACAAATCCAAGATCAGACAACGATTCTTCTGCAATTCCAACACGATTTAGTTTCTCAGTGGTAATTTTCTCACCATATGGAATTCGGGATGCAAGACAGGCTAAAGATGGCTTTGAAGCTGTCGGCAAATCAAGTTCTGCAGAATATTTCCTGATTTCATCTTTTGTCAGCCCTGCTTCAAGAAGCGGGGATCGTATTCCCAATTCCATTATTGCACGCCGCCCGGGCCTATAATCATCCAGATCATCAAAATTACTGCCTTCAAATACCGTTTCATATCCACCATCATTGGCAATCTCTTTTATTTTCCGAAATAGTTCCAATTTGCAATAATAGCACCTGTCTTTGGAATTTTCCACAAATCCTGAAATCTTCATCTCTTCAGAGGTAATAATTTTCTGAGGTATTTTCAACTGACCGGCCAGTGCCACAGCACTTTCAAGCTCACGCTTAGGATAGGTCCCAGATGATGCCGTAACGAGTAAAACTTTATTTCCAAGCAGATCTCCAGCTACTTTTGCAAGAAATGTGCTGTCAACTCCCCCGGAAAAGGCAACAACTGCAGATTTTGTTTCCAGAATGATTTGTTTAAGCTTTTCAAGTTTATCCATAGTATCTCCAGTATCTGAAATATCGCCTGTATCCAAATCGTTTGAACTCAATGTTTATCAAATTAATAAACAACAATCTGATAAAGCAAATAGAATTTATTGCAAAGGTTCATTTCAGAGACGGAATCATTGACTTATGAGAAATCATCTGATTACTGCTTTCTGTTTCTGTAAATAAGCTCGATCAATTCCATTATTTTTAATCCATCACACGGATCATATATCGCAGGCTTTCCATTCACAACAGATCTGACAAACTCACTTATCTGTTTATCAAAAGGGTTATTTTTTTCAATCTGAGGTTTGGTATTTATCACTTTGCTCTGTGATAACGAATAGATTTCAAGCGGATAAAGTTTAGCGCCGGCCTTTTCACCCCATATTTCTATATTGACATCATCAGATTTGATATGACCCGCCCAGCTGCACTGAAGCTGAATTGATTTACCTTCAGAAAATCTGATATGTGCAAATGCATAATCATCAACATCAAAAACAGAATCTGCGCCATTGACAGGTCTGCTGTAATTACCTGACCCCATGCCATTTATTCCAAACCTGCTTCCACAGGAACTTTCAACATGTTCAACTTCAGGGAATCCCATATACCACATTGCCAGATCAAGAACATGAACTCCAATGTCAATCAGGGCGCCGCCGCCTGACTGCGATTTATTTGTAAACCACCCGCCCATTCCGGGAATTCCAAGCCTTCGAACCCATTTTGCATTTATATGATAAACATCACCGAAACTGCCGTCATCAATAAGTTTCTTGAGATGACATGCGCCATCTTCAAAGCGTCTCTGATGAGCAATGGTAAGAAGCTTTCCTGTTTTTTCCTTTACAAAAATCATTTTTTCCGCATCAGCAGCACTTATCGCCATAGGTTTTTCACAGATGACATTCGCACCATTCTCCATTGAGTCAATTGACATTTCAGCATGAAGATAATTGGGCGTGCAGACGCTTACCAGATCAGGTTTTTCATTTACAAGCATATGCCGGTAGTCAGTATATCTCTGCGGTACAGAATATCTGTCTGCAATACTATTTACGCGTGACATGGTATTGGCGCATACTGCGGCAACATTGACTTCTGGTATGTTCTGATACCCTTTGATATGCTGTTCCGCAGCCCACCCGCATCCAATTACAGCAGCTTTTAACATAGTGTTTCGCCTCAGAATGTAATTTCATGAAAAATCAAGCAATAAAACGTATGGACAACATTGTGTTTCACTGATAAAATAATATAAATATACATCAGAAATCTAATTTGATTGTCAATTAAATTAAGGATATTGCGATGATTAGTGTTGTAGTTTGTTCAAGACTTTACATACAAGATGATATTCACATGCGCAATGTCGCTAAAACCATCGGCGTTCCATTTGAATATATCAGAATAGACAACAGAGAAAACAGATACAATCTCTGTTCTGCATATAATGAAGGTGTAAAGCGTGCTGCAGGCTCAATTATTGTATTTGTCCATGAAGATGTTTTTTTTATTGAAAGCGGCTGGGGGCAGACTCTTGAAGATAAATTTACCGATCAATCAATAGGTCTTGTAGGGGTTGCCGGTACGCAGTACCTCTTTAATGATAAGCCTGGATGGGTCGCGCCTGGAAGGCCATATATAAAAGGACAGGTTATCCACGAAACCGACAATGGGAATGTATATAATCTGACAGTTTTTTCATGGGATAATTCTGATTCTGATGTAGTTGCGGTTGATGGATTGTTCTTTTCAATAAGGAAAAGTCTTTTTGACAGAATATCATTTGACAGCAACATCTTTGACGGGTTCCATCTCTATGATCTTGACATTTGCATGCAGATCCGGAAAACGCACAGGCTGATTGTAACAAAAGATATACTTGTCAAACACCAATCCGGTGGAAACTTTGATTCAAAATGGCAGCTATATGCTTCGCGGTTTCTTGAA
>Ga0209800_10001105_pt1 | contig 31133 bp, 21 predicted proteins | sample Higcelweek8metaG_FD_187174 | JGI IMG/M metagenome (GOLD analysis project Ga0209800, IMG submission 187174) | Freshwater pond sediment microbial communities from the University of Edinburgh, under environmental carbon perturbations - High... | ecosystem: Environmental > Aquatic > Freshwater >...
ATTACAATAATGAAAGGTTACATACTAGTCTTTGTTTAGTATCTCCTAAAAAATATACATTAAACTTTATTAAAAGTTTTCCCAAATTATTTACTAATTAGTGGTTCAGTTTTCTTAGGACTTGACAAAAATCTATTTCACGACTTCAAGTTCTTCTGCTTTTGATGATGCTAAAAGTGTAGTTTTTAGTGTAAGTGGTAAATCTGCTTGGCGAACTTATGAGATAGAGATGTTTCATAATAGCGCCTGGAAAGAAACCATTAAAAAGATAAGAATTGATCCAGCAGATAATGAAAAAAGCTCAGGCTCAACGGATATTGTGGGAATTGCGTGGATAGAAATAGTTTCTGCTCCTGGATCACTTAGTGGTGGAATTCGTGATGAAAAGAATAATCCTATTAGTAATGCAGTAGTTCGCTTAGAACAAAATGGTGAGATAAAATACAACACAAATTCTAATAGTACAGGTGCTTATTTCTTTGCTAAAGTAGTAGCAGGAACATATCGTTTAGTAGCAATAAAAAATGCTTATGAAAATTGGTTTCAAGACGGAAAAAAAGTAAACTCTGGTCAATCTTTGACTGGACAAAATATTGTAATGAAATCAAACTGTTCCAAACCAACAGCAAATTTTACAGCTAGTCCTACTAAGGGAACATTTCCTTTGAAAGTTAGTTTTAATGCTAGCTCATCATTAGCTGGTGCTGGAACTATCAGTAGTTACAAATTTGATTTTGGCGATGGAACAAGTGGCGAAGGAAAGACTCTTAGTCATACATATAATTCTGAAAAGGATTTTGTAGCAAAGCTAACCGTCACTAATTCTTGCGGATTACAAGCTACAAAAACGATTGAAATTAAAGTTGAAAGACCTTGTCCGATTCCAGTAGCTAACTTTGAGATAAGTAATGAAAATCCTGAAATTGGAGAAAGTGTTCAGTTCACAGATGTGTCTTATGCTGGTGAAAAAGAAAGTATAAAAAATTATACTTGGGATTTTGGTGATGGATCAAGTAGCTCAATTGCAAATCCTAAGCATAGCTACAGTAAGGCAGGGACATATACAGTTCGAGAAGAAGTGAAAAATGAGTGCTTGGAGATAAATGTTGTAAAGAAGACGATTGTTGTAAAAGAAAAAGAAATTATTGTGCCTGATACTTATCGTTGGGAAGAAGGAGCTTGGAGTGCTTGCGAAGCACCTGGCGGATGTGGGACTTGTTTTGAGACAAGAGAAATTGTTTGTATTCGTGATAGAGATAATATGGAAGTTAGTGATTCTTATTGTGCTTCTAAACCAGATACGAAAAGAGAAGTCAAAGATGAATCAGGATGCCAAAAACCACTTGCACTTATTAAATCAATTTCACCGAGTAATCCAACAGAAGGAGAGATTGTCACTTTTTTTGGCGAAGGATCAGATGCTGATGGCGGAACAATCAAAGCATATCAGTGGAGATCTAGTGTTAACGGAAATATTGGTAATAGCAATCAACTTAAAATTAATACTTTAAAAGTTGGTAAACACACTATTTTCTTTAAGGTTCAGGATGATGAAGGAGTTTGGTCAGATGAAGTAAAAAAAGATGTGGAGGTGAAGGAAAAAGAAGTATTGATTAGTAAAAATTTGCCTATCCCATTTAAAGCTCAATATCCACCGGGTAATTTGAAAAGAATTGAAGATGCAAATGGAAAATTGTTAAGGTATCAATTTAATACTTTGACATGTGGTCATACAAGTTTTGCTATGATTGATGCATATTATGAAAATCGTTCAGCTACAGTTGAGGATATAAAAGACTTAATTAAATGGCGAAATGGTGATAGTGATGAAGATGTAAAAGATATAGAGGATAATGATAAATACTACAATGATAAAACTACAAATTGTGATCTTTTGAAAAAAATGGCTAAAGAATATGGAGGATACAGTGATGTAGAAATTCATAATGATTGGAGAATTAAAGAATTAGTTAAAGAATTAAATAATGGTTATCCTGTAATTGTTGCTGTCTATATAGATATGAATACATCATTAGGAGGTCATTTTATGGTCCTTCGAGGAATAGACGAAAAAAATGCCTATTTTAACGATCCAGGAAAAACATCAGGAGGAAATAAAAGTTTTCCTATAGAAAAATTTTTAGATGTATGGAGTTATCAAAATTATGCTTGTGTAGTAATACGCGGAAGTATTAATGGAAAAGGTGGTGGAGATTATAGAAATGATTTGAAAATATCTTCTCAAGCAAATTTCACAGAAGTTGATATAAGCCAAATAGTTGAATTTGATATTCAAACAGTAACAGCCAGTAATAATAATGTTACAAAATATCAAATTTATTTTGGTGATAATCAAATGAAAAATATTGATGCTAGAGAGTTAGCTAAATTTGATAATAAAAATTATATCAAAATATTACATAGCTATACTGAAGCAAGTGAATATGAAGTATTGGTCATAGCTCATGATAATATGGGCAATGAAGTTGTTGCTGAGCCTATCACAATTAAAGTAAATGAATCTAATTCAATACAACAACCATACATTTACACAGGCACAAAAGTCGGAAATAGCTTTAAAAATGGTTTAGAAAAGTGGAGTTTGGAAATAGTTGGTGAAAAATCAGTATTTGAGCAAGGAGAGCAGGTAAGTGTTTTAACTGAATTAAAAAATGTTAAAACTGAAATTAATTTCAAAGTTGAATTATTGCTTGATGGAAAAATATTAAGGAGCTATGCTACTGGTAATTATGGAGTTGATTTACAAAATGGTTGGGAATATGCGTATTTCACAGCAATTGATAATGACAAAAATCTTCCAATAGGATCATACGAAGTAAAGATTTTTCTGGATACTGGTAATGGTTTCAATCTATTGGATACAAAAACTTTTACAATTATTTCTACAGGCTTAAAATACAAACACATAAAAAGTGTTATGTGCGAAAAAACTGAGAAAGGAGCGATTGAATGGACCATCCAAACAGTCGGAGAAAAAAATGTTTTTAATAAAGGTGAACAACAGCAAGGATTTGCAGAACTTCAAGATGTCTATACTGATGTCAGATTTAAAGTTGAAGTATATTTTGAAGGAAACTATTCTTGGGAATATGAAACAGGCTGGTATGGAATAGATACTAAATGGGGATGGAAATATGTTTATTTCACACCTCTCCAAAATAGTAATGTTCCAGCTGGAAAATATGAATTTAAAATTTTTCTTGATACAGGAAATGGTTTTCAGTCATTAAGCACAATGGCATTTACAATTAATTTTGCAAGTCAAAAGTATAATTATATTAATAGCACAACTTGTGAAAATATAGTAGATGGAGAAGAACAGTGGATTAAAAAAGCACTTAATCCAAAAACAACATTTTCTACAAATGAAAGAATTTATGAATTTGTAGAATTGCAAGATGTTTTTGTAGATGTCCGTTTCAAGATAGAAACATATTACAATAATATATATTCTTGGAAATATGAAACACCTTGGTATGGAATAGATACTAAATGGGGCTGGGAATATGTTTATTTCACAGCTTATCAAGAAAAAAACGCTCTAATTGGAGATTATGAATTCAGAATATTCTTAGACACTGGATCTGGCTTTGAATTTTTAACAACAAACTTTTTTAAAATTAAATAAAATGATTATAAAGTTACTCACTCAGTATTATAAATTAAGAAATTTGATTTATGATGCTGAGTTTTTTTATTTACTTTTATTCATAATTACTTTTTCATCCCAGGTAGCATTTTTTTAATTTGCTCAAAAGTGCTACTGGTTTTGGTTAATTGTTTTATTTTTTCTTTTGCCCTACTTGTTTTGACAAATTTTAACCAGTTTCTATTTGGTGATTTTCTGTGTTTGTCTAAAATTATTTGGACCATATCACCATTTTTTAATTCACAATCAAGAGTTGCCATTTTGTTATTAACTAGGGCACCTGATGCTTTATTTCCTATTTCAGTATGAACTGCATAAGCAAAATCTATTGGAGTTGAACCTTCTATTAAATCAAAAACATCTCCTTCTGGTGAAAAAACAAAAATTCTATTTTGAAAGACATTAAGCTTGATTTGACTGATAAATTCATTAGTATTTTCAGCATTTTTTTGAATATTAAGAATTTCTTTTATCCACGCTGGTTGTCGTTCAGCAGTTGATTTGTTTCGTTGTTTGTAATGCCAATGAGCTGCAATTCCATACATAGATTCTTCATGCATTTCCATTGTGCGAATTTGAAATTCTGTTGCTTTTCCACCTGGTGTAAAAACAGTTGTATGTAAACTTTGGTAACCGTTTGGTTTTGGGACAGCAATATAATCTTTTATTCTATCTGGTTTTGGTTTCCAATTTTCATGAATGACGCCAAGAGTTCGATAGCAATCAGAAATAGTGGGAACGATCACTCGTAAACCAAAAACATCATAAATCTCATCAAATTGTTTATCTTTATTTTGCATTTTTTTGTAAATGCTATAAAGATGCTTGAAACGACCTTCTATTAGATAACTAATACCTGCATCTTTTAATTTTTGGCCTAGGGAATTTTTTATTTTTTGTAAATATTGATTTTGTTCAGCTTTTTTTTCTATTTCATATTTGTATTCAATTTTTTTGTAATCTTCTGGTTGTAAGTATTTAAAGCAAATATCTTCCATTTGCCATTTTAATCTCCAAACTCCAAGTAGTCCGGCAATTGGTGCATATATTTCCATACTTTCTAGAGCAATTCTTATTTGTTTGTTTCTTGGTTGAGCATCTAGTGTGCGAAGATTATGAAGACGGTCACAAAATTTAATTAAAATAACTCGTAAATCTTTTGCCATAGCAATAAACATTTTACGAAGACTTTCTTTGTATCTTTCTACTCCTCGGTATTTTATTTTACTTAATTTGGTAATACCTTCAACTAAAAAACCAATATCATCACCAAAATTTTTATAAACATCTTCTAGCGTTCTTTCTGTGTCTTCTGGAACATCATGTAAAATACCAGCAATTACAGTATCAAGATCAGCTTTCATTTGGGCTAATAAAAAAGCTGTGTATAAAGAATGTTGAATGTATGGCTCTCCTGATTTTCTTACTTGACCCAGATGAGCTTTGTCTGCAAATTCATAGGCTAACATTAATAAGTTAGTATCAGCAGAAGGATCATTTTCTTGAACTTTTTTTACAATTTGTTCAATAGTCATATTTTTATTTTTTTTGTGATTATGTTATAATTATGGTATTATAAAATTGTGGATTAGTCAAACTAAATTAATGAATATTTTTAAAAGATTTTTAGTATTTTTATTAATAATAGGAAGTTTTTGTTTTGCTTCTAATTTTTTATTAGCTCAAAGTCCTGACATTGGTATGGAATATCCTCGTGATTTAGGATTGGGTGGAGATGGTGTTGATGTAAGAGATGCTTTAGTGAATGTTGTTAAACTTTTTTTAACTTTTCTTGGAATAATTGCTACTGTGCTTATCATGTATGCTGGTTGGCTGTGGATGACATCTGGTGGAGAGCCTGCTAAAATTCAAAAGGCAAAAAGTACTTTGATTAATGCAATTATTGGTTTAATAATTATTTTTTCGGCATTTATGATTGTTACTTGGATTGTTAATAATTGGGATGGTGGTAGTGGAGGAGGTAGCAGTGGAGGCGGTGGAGAAACTGGAGGTGGAGGAGGTGGAATAGGAGTTATTGGTTCTTGTGTTATTAATACTGTTTATCCTGAACCAAACCAAAAGGAAGTGCCAAGAAATACTTCTATTATTGTTACTTTTAAAGAAGAAATTGATCCTGTAACTATTTGCGGAAATAACGTTTGTGATGGAACGCAAAATATTATTAAAGAAAATATAAGAATTTTTAAAACAACAGTAGGTGATTCTTGTGTCTATGATTCTGATAATGATGTTTGGATAAATTGTGAAAATACAAATATTAAAGATGTAAAAGCATCATCTAATGATAATAAAACTTTTGTTTTTTCACCAGTTAATTATTTAGGGTCTCCTTCGGAATATATTGATTATAGTGTTTATCTTTCAGGTGAAATTTTAAAAAAAGATGCTAATCCTGTATTCAAAACTTGCCGAACAGATTTTTTTCAATGGTCTTTTGAAGTTAGCAATAAACTTGATTTAACTCCTCCTCAGGTTATTAGTGGTGGAATTATTCCTGATGCTGATAATGAAAAGGATTTACTTATCCCAGCTCAGATTAAACAAGCTAAAGGTGAGTTAATTATTAATTCTGTTTCTGCTAAACTTGATGCAAGTTATGTTAATATTATAAATAATGGAGGCTCTCCCTCTGCTACAATTGATATTTATTCTAATTGTAATCAAAGTGGAAATTTAGAAGTATCTATTGTTAGTGCTAGTAGTTCTAAATTTGCTAAATTGAAAAATGGAAATATTGCATTAGGATCAGTAAAAGTTGATGGAAAAATTATAGATTTTGGAGGATATTTAAAATTAACATTAGCTAGTGATGCTAGTGTTGGAAATTCTTGGACAATTAATGGTGTTAAAAGTTTCAAAGAAGCTGATAAAATTAAAATAGGTGATATAACTTATGTTTTTGTCAAAGGTACAGCTGTTGGGAATGAAGTATTAATAGGTGCTAATAACAATGAAACAGCAAATAATTTAAATACTATTATCAATAATACTCATCCAGAAGTAAAAGCAACAGTGCTAGCAAATAAAATTGAGTTGACAGCAAAAATTGGTGGAGTGCAAGGTAATAGTATTGTTTTAGAAAAAAATACAGATAATATAGTCCTATCAGGTGCTTATATGACAGGAGGTGTTGATTCTGTAAATGAATATGAGACAAAAGACTCTGCTGATGAACCGATTAACACTATTGTTCAGATTAATTTTAATGAAGCTATTAATCCTCTTAATGTTTCAGGTGAATCTACTGATGTGGCTAATTATATAAGAGTAAAAAAAGATGATGGAACAAGCTTGTCTGGGAAATTTAAAATTTCTAATTTGTATAAAACAGTAGAATTTATCCCTAATAATGCTTGTGGTTTTAATGCTTGCGGAGAGGAGATTTATTGTCTTCCAGGAGATTCTAAAATTATTGTAGAATTAGTTGCTTCTACGCTAGATGGATGTAATAATTGTGAAGCTCGGACACCTTTTAATAGTTGTAATAATGGGCATTGTTATGATCCTATAAGTTCTATTTTTTATCCTTTTTCAAGTTCATTAGATGGTATTATTGATTTAGCAAATAATTCTTTGGATGGAAATAGAATACAAGGATCACAAGGACCAGTAAGTTTTTATAATGAAAATATTTCTACTGATACAAGTAACGGGGATAATTATACTTGGTCTTTTTATACAAATAATGTTTTAGACATAGTTTCTCCTTCTATTTTAAGTATTGAACCAACAATTAATCAAAATGAAGTTGATTTAGAAGCTTCTGTTGAATTAGTTTTTGATAAAGTAATGTTAAGTAGTAGTTTAGCTACAGGTGAAGTTGTTGTTAATAATAAAAAAGAAAAAGTAACTCATAAACTTTTAAATCTTTGGAGTCTTGCTGAGGATAGTTTTGGCTATTGGATTGTAAGTGAAAATATTGATATTGATAATGATGGTGGCTTTGATCAAACAAAAGTAGAAATTAAACATACTAAATTTGGTGATAATTTTAGTCAAAAAGCACAAGCAGGATCAGGAATTAAAGATATTAGACAAAACTGTTATCGTCCTAGTGTGGGTCCTGATAATAGTGGTGGAATTTGTGTTGGACCTAGTTGTTGTGATGGAGTTTTTAAAGATAAAGAAAATTGTGATTAATTTTTTTATGAAGAATTTTTTTAAAAAAATTTTAATATTTGTTTTATTGATAAGTAGTTTTTATTTGACTGCTGATTTTTTGTTAGCTCAGAGTACTGATATTGGACTTGATTATGCTAATGATATTGGACTAGCTGGAGAAAATGATCCACGTGTTGTTGCTGTTAATATTATCAAATTAATTTTGACTTTTTTAGGTATTTTTGCGACAGTAATTATTATGTATGCTGGTTGGCTTTGGATGAGTTCAGAAGGAGATCCGTCTAAAATTGAAACAGCTAAAAAAATTATAACTAGTGCAATTATTGGTTTAATTATTATTTTTGGATCTTTTATGATTGTGTCTTGGGTGGTTAATCAAATGGATGGAGTAATGAATGGCGGAAGTGGAACTGGTGGTGGAGGCGAAATTGGTGGTGGAGGTGGAACTGGTGGAGGTGGTTCTAGCATTTTTTATACTAAAAAAATATATCCAGATGATGGAAGTACAGAAGTAGCAATTAATACAAAGATAGAAGCTACTTTTAATCAAACAATTAAATCATCCTCAGTTTCTAATAGTACATTTAGAGTAACTAGCAAAGGATCTGCTATTGCTGGGACTTTAAATATTTCAGGAAACAAAATAGAATTTATCCCAACAGGAACTTGCCCAACTAACTCTTGTAGTGCTAAAGAATGTTTTGATATAAATACTAAAGTAGATATTGAAATAGATTCAGGAACAATCGGAGGTGGAGGCGTTGTTAATTTTGGAGGAACTTCTTTAACTTGTAATGCGACTCATCCTTGTAAAGTTAGTTTTACAACAGGATCAGCTGTCTCTTGCGCTGGATCTGCTTGTGCTATTGATTTAACAAAATCTTGTATATCAGGTGATTGTCATGCTAATGATTCAAAATGTTCTTCTGATTTTTGTGATTGTAGTGGCACAGCAGAAGAATGTGTAAAAGCAGGTTATAGTGCTGGTATTACGAATTGTTGTTTATGTCAAGATACTCCTAAAATTGAATGGATAAGTCCAAGTGGAAATTTTTGTGATGGAGATCATAATAAATTTTGTGAACAAAATAGTGATTGTGCAGGTTTGACTCCAGCTACTTGTAATGCAGAGACACCAAATGCAAAAAGTGGAAATCTTGTAACTATTAATGGTAAATATTTTGGTAATACAGCTGGAATAGTTAAAGTAGGAGGACAAATTTCTCCTTTGGCAAATACTGTAAATCCTAATTGTAGTGGAGCTTGGACTAATGAGCAAATTGTTATAGTAATTCCATCAGGATTAAGTAATGGTTCTACTACAATAGAAGTTATAGCATCTAATAACTATTCAGATACAAATAACAATGATAGAGGAGATAAGTTTGAATTTATTATTAATGGTATTGAGCGTCCTGGTATTTGTTCAACAAGTCCTGATAAAGGTATCAGCGGTGATACAATTACTTATCAAGGAATTAAATTAAATGGGAGTAATGCAAATTTTGGAAATACAGAATATTATGTTTCAGCTTTAGCTTCTAGTTTTATTGATAATTTGCATGGTACTGGACAAGTTCCATACATTAGGAAAGGAAATGTAACAACTTTTGTTAAAAATAGTTTAAATATAAATAGTAATTATCTGTTATTTAACAAATTAGCAGATGCAACAAGTGATCCTTATATTATTTCTTTTGATCCAAAGCAAGGATCAATTGGTCAATATGTAACAATTCAAGGAGCAAATTTTGGTAATCCAGCAAAAAATAACATAGGCGCAAATGGAAAATATCATGTTTATTTTGATTTAGATACAGATTTATCTAATGATAATCAAATAGAAGCTAATTATGAATTTCCACCAGATTGTCAAGATAATATTTGGAAAGATAATCAAATTATTGTTAAAACTCCTGATTTAAGTAGTTTAGGAAATAAAGATTATATAATTGTAATTGATTTAAATGGGACTATTATTAATAGTAGTGGACTTATAAATCCAACTTTTAAGTTTGATTCTAGTTTAGCTTTGACTCCTAGTCTATGTAAAATAGAACCAAGTAGAGGGAAAGTAGGTACTGAAATTAATCTTTTTGGTGAATATTTTTTAGTTAAAGATAATAATAGTAAAGTTATTTTTACAAAAAATTTAGAACAAGGTGATTTTTCACTTTGGAAAGAAGACTTTGATGGTAACAAAACTGATAAAGTTCAAACAAAAGTTATAGCTGGAGCAGTCAGTGGGCTTGTCCAAATTAAAAATAATAAAGGTTTAGGAAATGGTTTGAATTTTGAAATAGGTGAATGTAAAACTGATGCAGAATGCGGAACAGATTTTTGTTGTCCAAAAGATTCTTCTAAGGCAGGATCTTGTGTGAGTGATTTGAATAATTGTTATGCTGATGTAAAGGCTTCTGTTTATGAGTGGGGTTTTAGTACGGGAATTGGTGGGGTTGATCCGCCAAACCCTTTTGAATTTTGTTCTGCTTATGATTTAATGCAATGTGTATCTGAAGGATGTCCAAATTCACCAGGAGAATGTAGTGTTGGAAAATTATCAACAAAGGCTACTTGTGATTGTTCTGTTTATGACAAAGATAATGATGGCGATGGAATTAATGATGAAATTTATATTTATAATCAATATACAGGAAAATGTATAAAAGATACTGCTGTTTGTTCTATTGATAAAAATAAAATATTGGATACGCTAGATTTTAGTAAATTTGATTTTAAATGTAGTAAAGTAGGTGATAATTATTATTGGGAAACTAGTGTTTTTAGCGATTTAGGAGATGATTATAAATTGACTCTTAATCTTAATAAAAAATATACTTTAATTAAAAATGCTGATAATAAAGGAGTATCTTGTAATATTTGTGAGAAAAATTTAGAGTGCGTTGCTGATGATCAAGAAGAAAATATAGGTGTTTGTTCAGTTAAAAAACAGATTTGTACAGCTGGTGTTGAATGTATTAGTGGAAAATGCAATGAAATTGAAACAGATTCTTGTGAATGTTGTTGTAGAAAAAATAGTGAAACAACAGAATATCAAGATTGTTGTTCTTATGAAGATCCTAATAATGAAGGTGTTTTTAAATCTTTAACTTGTGAAGGTTCTTGTGGTGATAATGATACTAAATATGGAAATTGTACAGGTTGTAATATGAATAATGATCAAGCTCTTTCTGATGAAGCTTGTAATTGTAGCACTTCTGTTGGAAAATTTTGTGATATGACGGCTGCTGATGGTCGTGGTGAATGCCAAGATTGTTCAAAATTAAGTTCAGAGCCATCTGATTGTTCTATTCATTCATCAACTTGTTGTGTTGATGGAGAAAATAATAATGTTTGTAGGGGTGAAAAAGGGACGAAAGAAGGAGAATCTTATATTGACATTTTTGGAGTAGCTTATCAAATGATTGCAAGTGGTGATGATGATTATTCATATTGTGCTTATCATGAATGTAGAGATAGTGGTTTTTGTTCTGGTGAAGAAACACCAAAACAAGTTGTTGCAAGTTCAAGCTTGCCAGTTTATTCAGCTTCCACAACTTGTGCAGAAAATTGTGGAGCAGGAAGCGGATTAAGGCCAAGAGTTGTTCCTCCTACAATACCAGATGATGATGAATTAAATGTTTGTCGTAATGTAAAGATTAGTGCAGTTTTTGATAAATGGATGAATGTTGGAAGTTTTGCAGGGAATGTTTTAGTTGTTGGTGATTATGAAGATAAAACTTGCCCAGAAGGAACGCAGTTTTTGGTTTTTAATAATGATTTTCAAAAAAATAAAAATATTTTTGTACGAATAATTGATAAAGTTGTTCAGAGTATTATAAGTATTTTACCACAAAATATAAGAGCATATTTTTCCGTTACGCCAACTAATAATTATTGTGTAATAGGAGGATCTAGTGATGCTAGTTTTCAAACAGAAATAACAAAAGATGCTGATGGAAATGAAATAGAAAATAAAAAAACAGAGATGAACTTTACGATAAGCAGATTATTAGATGCAAATACAAATTATTATGTTATAATTAGAGGAGATGATACTCTTACTGAAAGTTTAGAAGGAGTTTTGAGTAAAGATGGCTATACATTAGATAGTAATATGGAAGAAACTTTTAATAGTGTTACTTATAAAAATTCATATATTTGGTCATTTACAACAATGGATGAAAGTAGTCCGAATGCTGGTATTTGTGCAGTTGATGATATTATAGTAACTCCATCATCATATATGTTTAAATCAACTACTAATGATTGGCGAGATGATGAAGATAATGGAGATTTTGATATTAATAATAATGATAGTGACAAACTTTTTGTAGCTGATGCTATAACGATTGATAAACAAAAATTAAGCCCAATTGCTGGTGTTTATAGTTGGATATTTAATTGGAATATAGATGCATCTGATAGATATATAGAAGCAAAAACTTTTTCGTTTGATGACGATGCTACTGTTAATAGTAAAGAGTTAATTCAAGCAAAATCAACAGCAGTTGAAGGAGAAACTTTTTTTGATGTTGAATTTACTGTTGAAAATTTAACAGGTAATCCTCAATTAGATAAAGATGATCCTTTAACAAAAAAAGTTCCAATTTATATTTTCTTTTGCAATAATCCTTGGCCAGTTATTGCTAGCGATGGAGCTTGGAATCCTTGGACTGATGAAACAGCTAATTGTGATGTTAGTCCAGATAATTGTCATGAAACTTCTTTTAAATTGTATTATTGTAGAGATGATGGTAAAGAAGGAACATTTGATGATTTGCCTAGTTTGCCAACTATTGGTTCTGAAATAATTGTTGGTGAGAAAGATAATTTATTAAAGCAATTTTATTTTAATAAAGAAAAAAGTCTTGCAAGTATAGTTGAATTTCCTGATACTGGTGCTACAAGTAGTTTATCTGTAGGTGGTAAAATACAATTAACATGGATAGCTTTTACAGATGCAACAGATGTAAAAGAATATAAAATTTATTATGGAGATGATTATAGTAAGTCTACTACTACTAATTTAATTACTGCTACAGTTGACGGATTAACAAATTTAAAAGAATATTGTTTTGTTGTTACAGCAATTATGGAAAATGGAATGGAAACAGAATTTTCAGAAAAAGTTTGTGCTACTCCAAAGGATATAGAGGCTTTAGGTGCTCCTGCTAATTTTGAGGTGAGTTTAACAGCTGTAAAAGGAGTAGTTAAATTGATTTGGGATTCTGTAGAAAATGTAAAATTTTATAGAGTTTCATGGGGATTAAAAAGTAATACAGGATATGGACAAAGTAAGGATATTAATACTACAATAGTAGAAATAAATAATTTGAAAGAAGGATTAGAATATAAATTTAAAGTTGAAACAGTTGATGAATCTGGAAATATTAGTCCTGCTATTGAAAAAGAATTAAAAATAGAATAAATAATTAATATTAAAAATTTATGTTTGATGATTTAGAACCAAAAAAAACAACAGTTAATAATGACACTTTAAGTGATCACAATAATTTAGCAAAGAAAAATGAAAATTTAGTTGATGATATGTTCTCTGAAGTAGAATCTTCTAAACAATCCTTTAATCCAAATCAAAATTTTCCTTTTAAAAATGAAAATAGTTTAAATGAAATTGATAAGCAAGAATTAGTAGAGTCTTTTGATAATAAAAAAGATTTTAAAAGAATTTTTTTATTAATGTTTATTTTTTTAGGATTTTTATTGATTTTATTTTTAGGGTACAAAATTTTTAAATTAGCATTTCAAGATAAGCAAGATCCAGCTCAATCTTTTTTAATAGAAAATAATCAGCAAGAAGATACTTCTAATATAGAAGAAGAAAAAATTGAGGATGATTTGATTGTTGATGATTTTGAAAAAGAAGAAAAAAGTGATATTATAAATGATGTAGATGAAGAAGTGGATAAAAACACTGATACTGATGGAGATGGAGTTTCTGATTGGGAAGAAAATATTTGGAAAACTGATTTAGGTAAAGCTGATACTGATGATGATGGATTATCTGATAAAGATGAAATTTATATTTATAGGACAGATCCAATAAATAATGACACGGATAAAGATACTTATCTTGATGGAGATGAGGTTAAAAAAGGTTATAATCCAAAAGGTGAAGGAAAATTACAATTATAATTAAAATAAAAAAATGGATAAAGAGCAAAAAAATAAAGAAGAAATAATTGATAAAGAAGTTGTTGTCAAGGATGAATTAGAAAAAATTCATAATCAATTTAGGGTTCACACAATGCCTAAATTATTTTTAGATAAAAATAATATTAAAAAAAGTATTGATAAAAATGGATTTAGGAGTGAAATGAATACTGGTCAGCCAAAAAATAAGGCAATGATAGTTGGTGTTTCTCTGATATTTCTTGGTATTTTTTTTCTTGTTTTTATAGGATTATTTTATCTAGGAACTTTTAAAAAAATTACATTTTTTAATAATTTATTTCAAAAAGATATTCAACCAAGTAATCAAATAGTTAAAACTATTGAAGAAACAGCAACAACAAGCGAAGAAAATCAATCACAAAAACAAGAAAATATAGAAGAAGAAAATATAATTGACCCAGAAAGTATAGTTATTGATACTGCAAGTACTTCTCTTGAATCTATAATTGCATCTTCAACAGATAATGTCGCCAGTAGTACTGTAATTGATAGTGAAAAAATTTCAGAAAATATTTTTAATTTTGTTTCAGCTCAAGATACTGATGGTGATGGATTAAGTGATGAAGAAGAAAAATTATTTCTTTCTGATATTAATTTGTCTGATAGTGATAATGACACTTATCTTGATTTGGTAGAGCTTTTAGGCTTGTATAATCCAGCTGGCTCTGGAACTATTATGAATAATCTTCAAGTAGATAAGTATCTTAATAATGTTTATAATTATAATTTATATTATCCACGATCTTGGATAATTTCTAATTTAGCAGGAGAGTCATCTGTTATATTAAAAGCAAGTAATAATCAATTTGTGCAAATTATGGTTGAAAAAAATGAAAAAAAACAAACGCTAGAAGATTGGTACAAAGAACAAGTTGGAGTTGAAATTATTAAAGATGAGCAGATTTTAGAAAAAAATAATTGGAAAGCGATTAGAAGTGAAAATTCTTTAGTAGTTTATTTGTCACCTAACACAAAAAATGATTATTTTTTTATAGTTTCTTATAACATTGGAGTTGATAATGTCTTGTATTTTAAAAATATTTTTGAAATGATGGTAAAAAGTCTTGAGCTTATTTAAAATTATGATAGATATAGTTAATAAAGCAAAGTTTAAAATAGATAAAGAAATAGTTTTTCAAGCAGTTTTTGATTTTTTTGCTTTTTTTCCCGCAAAAGGAGATCTAACAGTTGTTTTTGTTGATGAAGATGAAATCAGAGAGTTAAATAAAAAATATAGGAAAAAAGATAAGGTGACAGATATTTTGTCTTTTGTAGATGATGGTTGTGAAGATAATTATTGGGGCGAATTAATTATTTGTCCACAGCAGATAAAAAAACAAGCAAGTGAATTTGCTAATAATTTTAACCAAGAATTAATTTTTATGATAAGTCATGGATTGTTGCATCTATTAGGTTATGAAGATGAGAGTGAGACAGGGAGACTAGAGATGGAAAAAATTGGTGGAGATTTTATGAAAGAATATTATGATAAATCTTAGACGACTTGTAAAAAGTTTTAAGTATGCCTTTCGTGGTTTGTGGAAAATTTTAAAGGAAGAGCAAAATTTGCGATTTCAATTTTTTTCAGCTTTTTTAGTTGTTGTTTTATCTGTTTATTTCAAAATAACAAGAATAGAATGGATTATTTTGATTTTGGTTATTGGTTTGGTTTTTTTAATGGAAACAGCTAATAGTGCTGTTGAGAGGATTACTGATGTTTTAAAACCAAGGATAAATAATTATGTAAAAGAGATAAAAGATATAATGGCTGGAGCAGTAATGATTGCATCTATTATGTCTGTCTTGATTGGAATATTAATATTTTTTCCTTATTTTAAAAATTTATTTTGAAAAATTTGAATAAAGTTAATAAAAAGTGTTATAATAAATTATATTTAACAAGTAAGAAAATTTTTTATGAAAGATGATATTATTGCTGGCTTAGACATAGGCTCAACTGCTGTCCGTTTGGCAGTAGCACAACAACAAGAAGATGGCAGTCTTAATGTAATTGGTGCTATTGAAGTGCCATCTCGTGGTATAAACAAGGGAAATGTAAAAAGTATAGAAGATGTTACTTCTTCTATTTCAGCTTGTCTTGAAAAAGCTGAACGATTAGTTGGTGTTCCTGTTAGTAGTGTCTGGGTGAGTATTAATAGTCCTCATATAAAATCAGAAAAATCAAGAGGAGTAGTGGCTGTTAGTAGAAGTGATGGTGAGATTAATAGTGATGATGTTGATCGTGCATTAGAGGCCGCAAGAGCTTTGTCGGTTCCTCCAAATTATGAAATTTTACATGTTATTCCTGTTAAGTTTACTGTAGATAATCAAGAAGATATTAAAGATCCAATAGGTATGTCTGGTGTGCGATTAGAAGTTGAAACTTTGATAATCCAAGGTCTTTCTAGCCAAATAAAAAATCTTACTAAAGCTATTTTTCGCACAACCTTAGATATTGATGATTTAGTTTTGTCTCCATTGGCAGCCGCAGAAGCAGTGATTGCTCCTAAACAAAAAGAATTAGGAGCAGCCTTGATTAATATTGGTGCTTCAACTACTAGTTTAGCTGTTTTTGAAGAAGGAGAATTATTACACACAGCAATTATCCCAATTGGATCTGAACATATTACTGCTGATATTGCTATTGGTTTACGATGTCCGATTGGTTTAGCTGACAAAATAAAGATACAATTTGGTTCTATTGAAAAAGAAAGTTTTGAACAAGATGAAGAAATAGACATTAGTAAATTAGCAGAAGAAGAAAATGCTCAAGATGAGATAAAAACAGTTAATAAAAAATATCTAGCAGAAATAATTGAGGCAAGAGTAGAAGAAATATTTGAAAAAGTTGATAAAGAATTAAAAAAAGTAGACAGATCTGGAATGCTTCCTGGTGGTGTTTTTTTGACTGGTGGAGGAGTTCGCTTAAAAGGACTTGTGGCTTGTGCTAAAAAACAACTAAGATTGCCAGTCTGTATTGCTAAAAATAATAATATGAGAACAGTGATTGATAAAGTCAATGAAGTAGAGTTTTTAAATGCCTTAGGTCTTGTCGCTTGGGGTCATCAAATGCATACTGGCGGAGAAGCTGGATTTATTAAAAGTAGTAGGAAAATAGTAGATGGTGTTTTTCAAAAAGCAAAAACATGGATAAGTTCACTCTTGCCAAAATAGACTTGATTATTTTTTCTATTATGATAATATGTTATAGTTAGTATATAGTATTAAGTATTTTTCTCTTTATTATTGTTTAATATTTAATAATATATATTTAATAATACTAAAATAATACTAAATAAAAATAATATTAAATATTATGGCAGAAATAAAACCACAAGCAGAATCTTTTGCTAAAATTAAAGTAGTAGGCGTAGGAGGTGGAGGAGGAAGTGCTGTTAATAGAATGATTGAGGCTGGTGTTAAAGGAGTAGAATTTATTGCAGTAAACACAGATGTACAGGCCCTACATTATAACAAAGCTTCTCACAAAATTCATATAGGAAAATCAATTACAAGAGGATTAGGAGCTGGAATGAATCCAGAATTAGGCAGACAAGCAGCCGAAGAATCTCAAAATGATATTAGAGATGCGTTGAAAGACACTGATATGGTTTTTGTTACTTGCGGAATGGGAGGAGGCACAGGCACAGGAGCTTCACCAATTGTAGCAGAAATTGCTAAGGATTTAGGAGCTTTAACTGTTGCCGTGATTACTAAACCATTTATGTTTGAAGGGATGCAAAGAAAGAATTTAGCAGAACGAGGAATTAGTGAATTAAGAGATCGAGTAGATACTATCATTACTATTCCAAATGACAAATTATTACAAATAATAGATAAGAAAACATCTTTGTTGGATGCTTTTATGGTTGTTGATGATATTTTGCAACAAGGTGTGCAAGGAATTGCTGAATTAATCACTGTCCCAGGGCTTATCAATGTTGACTTTGCTGATGTAAAAGCTGTAATGGCAAACGCAGGATCTGCACTTATGGGAATTGGTCAAGCTAGTGGAGAAAATAGAGCCACAGAAGCTGCCAAAATGGCGATTAATTCTCCAATGTTAGAAATATCAATTGAAGGAGCAAGAGGTATTTTGTTTACTATTACTGGAGGTGTTAATCTGGGTATGAATGATGTTAATGAAGCTGCTAAGATTATTACAGCCTCAGCAGAAGACGACGCCAAAATTATTTTCGGTGCTTGTATTGATGAGAATATGAAAGATGAAATAAAAATCACAGTAGTAGCTACAGGATTTGATAATATTGCTGACAAAAAAGCAGAAAAACCAGCCAACAGAATCTATGCTCCTTCTACTTTTATCAGTGATCGCGAGCGAGAAGAAAACAGAATTTTGCAAAAAGAAAGAGAGGACAAAGAAAAAGAAAGAGAAGAACAACAAAAATTTGAATCTCAAAAAATAAAAAGCGAAAAATTATCTTCGCTAAAAGAAGCTCAGATTGAACCAGCTAGAGCAAGAGAGACTATTAGTAGAGAGGAGATAAAAGCTGGGGATGATGAGGATGATTTGGAGATACCGGCGTTTATTCGGAAGAAGATGATGTAAGGATAGAATATTAAATATAATTTAATATTAGTCAATAAAAAAGATTGAGAATGAATTTTCAATCTTTTTTGATTAAAAAATCAGTTATTTGAAGCAATAAACAATAAATTGTGGATAAATATAAAAAAACCTGATTAATTTGATAAAAATTCAAATTAATCAGGTTTTTTTGTGGTTAAGGAATTTTTATTTCATAACCATACAAAAACCCAAAAGTTTTTTATATGAATAAAAAAAATTTAAAGTTTCATATTAAAAGTGATGATTATTTTGGTAAAGAAGTAACTTGACAATTTAATTAATTAAATAATTCATTTCGACTTGAGTTCGATATGACTAGAAAGGGGGTGATATTAATGAATAATAGCACCACGTTAGATGATTCTCATGAGGATATTAGTGCAGATTATCCCATGGGAGCTTTATGGGAGCCGTATGATATTTGGCGAGATTTTCAAATATTAGAAGAGTCAAGGCAGATGTTATACAAAAAAAAGACATCCACCCAAAAAAGGATGAATGTCTAATGCGATGAATATCTCTTTTGAAAAATAATGCAGTCTTTCTAAATGGCCTTGACATTAATTAGCTGATGGTTGATATGTGAAAACACAACTTTATTTCTGATTAATTATATGGTAACATTCAAAAAAGATGAATTGATTATTTTTTATTAATATCTTGGTGTTATGTTAAATAATATAGATAATGATTTTATATGAATTATTCTTACAGAAATGGATTTAGGGAGGGTGTTATTTTTGCATTCTATAAGGATGGAAAAATATTAATTGAACATCGTCCTACTGATAAAGCAGGTGTTAAAGATACTTTCTTTACTAATGGTTCTATTGAGGAAAAGGATCATGTGAATGGAAAGGATTATCGAGAAGTTGCATTATTTAGAGAAGTTGAAGAAGAGTTTGACTCAAATATTGAGATTTTGAGTTATTCTTACTTTGGTGAATTAAAGGTGCCAGAAATAAATGTAGTTTTTTACATTTATTGTATTACTGATTGGAAAGGAGAAATGCCAAAATATACAGTTGAAGAAGGCAAAAAATTTGCTGACTTACAATGGATTTCTATTTTGGAAGCAGATAAATATTTGCTATATGAAAGTTCCTTGGAAATCGTAGAAAAAATAAAGGAGGGAATGTCTTTATAATTATAAGCTCTGATGCATCAAAAGTATACATCAGAGCTTTTTTAAAAAAATGAAAAATGATTAAATGTATTTTATTTGATTTTGATGGAGTAATTGTAACATCAAAACCTTTTTTTGTTGATTATCAAGAAAAAAAAGATATTAATAAAAATGAAGTTATAAGTTTTTTTCAAGGCCCTTTTTCAGATTGTCTTGTTGGTAAAAAAGATTTAAAAGAGGAATTAAAACCTTATCTTTTGAAGTGGCAAGAGAATGATGATGTTGAAAGTATCATAAAAAAGTGGTTTAAGTTTGAAAATAAACCTGATAAACAATTAATAAATAAAATTCTTGAATTAAAGAATTGTAATATAAAAAGTTATTTAGTTTCAAATCAGGAAAAATATAGGACTGAATATATAAAAAATAATTTAGATATTGAAAATATTTTTGAAAAAAGTTTCTTTTCTTCTGATATTGGTTTTAAAAAACCAGATAAAGAATATTTTGATTTTGTCTTTATGGAGATTCAAAAAAAGTTATCTTTGAAAAAAGATGAAATTCTTTTGATTGATGATTCGATTGATAATGTCGAAAAAGCAATTAATTATGGATTTAGAGGATATTTGTATAAAGGCTTTAATAAATTTAGTCAGAATTTAAATGAGTTATTATAAGAGTTTTGTGATATTCTCATTCAGTGATTATTTTTTAAAAAAATCTTCTGCTTTTCTTGAGAAAAACTTCAGGTATGATTTGTTATAATTATAATAATATTTTTTATAGTTATTTTAATTTTTATGAAGAATGAGAAAACAGAAGATGAATTATGGGAGAAAATTGAAAATTCTTGTTTTGGGATGGGAGAACAAGTTTTAGCTAGTTTTGTTGTATGAGGTTTTGGATGATTATATTCCGGAAGAAAATAAAAGGTTGGCGGAGGATAAACTTGAAAAAATGAGAAAAATATTAGAAAATAATGAAAAATGATTAAAGATTGAATTTAAAATTGTTTTTTTATTAAAAAGGAGTATAATTTAAAAATAATAAGAAAATAAAAATTTAGCTATTTAGTAGAATAATAAATAGTTAATATTATTGTAGTTTTATGAGTAATATTTTGCAATATGAATCAAAAATTTGGGCAACTGCAGATTTACTTCGTGGAGTTGGTTTTAAGGAAAGTACATTTCCAGAATTTATGATGCCTTTTTTTGCTTTGATGATGGTGGAAAGTCGTCTTGTTCGTGAGGCTGATAAAATTCGAAGTGAATTTAAATTGCCTGAACAGTTGGATGAGTTTTTAGAGGAAGTACAAGATCAAGGACAAGGTTATAATGAGTATATTTTAAAAAATAATAAGTCTTTAATCGATATTATTAAGAATGATAAAACATTTCAAACTGATTTTGAGTTATATTTGAAAAGTTTTGATTTGGAAACTCAAAATTTGTTGGGAGTAAACAAGGGCGAATCAGAAGAAAAATATCTTAATATTACAGGTAAAGCTGGACAGCTTAGTAAAAAAGGAATTTTGTTTTCTTTTGTGAAAGCATGGGCAGAAATTGATTTAAAGCCTTTTGATAATTCGGAAATTACAACCCTTGAAGAACATATAAAAAGAAAATGGGCGGATATTTCAGCGGAAACAGCAGGGGAGCAATATACTCCGAATGATATTATTTCTCTTATTGGTGAAATTGTGGCTAGTAAATTTGAAAAAAATAATGAATTTATAACTATTTATGATCCTGCTTGTGGTGGTGGAAATATGCTTTTTGGTGTAGAGGATAAATTAAAAGAATCACTTAAACGACCGACTGCTACTTTTGGGCAAGATTGGAATGATGCTTTGTATGCTTTAGCTAAAATTGAAAGTCGTTTTCGTGAAGATTCTGATATTAGATATGGTAATTCATTAACAGAAACTCGTCATAGCGATAAAAGTTTTGATGTAATTGTTGCTAATCCTCCCTATGGTGTGGATTGGAAAGGTTATGAAAAGAATGTTAGAAGTGATCAATTAGGAAGATTTATAGCATTTCCTTCAATATCAGATGGACAACTTCTTTTTGCTCAGCATATTGTTTATCAGTTGGATGAAAAAGGGATTGCGGTTGTGGTTCATAATGGCTCAAGTCTTTTTAGTGGGGATGCAGGAAGTGGAGAAAGTCAGATCCGTAAACATTTTTTTGATAATGATTGGGTAGAAGCTCTTATTCAACTACCAACTGATGAATTTTTTAATACCAATATTTTTACTTATTTGTGGGTATTCAACAAAAACAAACCAGTAGAAAGAAAAGACAAAATAATCCTCATTAATGCTAGCGATAAATTTGAATTACTTAAAAAAAATAAAGGTAAAAAAAGAAAACAACTGACTGAAAAAGACCAAGCAGAAGTGGTAAAAGCACTTGACACATTTGAAGATAATGATTTTGTCAAAGTTTTTGATAAAGACTTTTTCTATTTCAACAAACAAGCACTTATGCTTACCAATCTTGATGAAAATGGAAAGAGTTTGGAAAGTTATTTGGGTGAAAAAAAATCTTTCAAACTTGATCCAATCAAGATAAGCAAAGATGATGAAACAATTTTTGACAGTTTTGAGATAATAAAATTTACAGGCGATTTTGCAGATTTACAAAGCTACAACAAAGAATTTTTACAAGTCAAAATAAGTGAGCTGGACTACAAAGAACACAATCTAAAAATCCATACCAAAGATGCTATTTACTCATTTGATAATGAAAAAGAAACGATTATCAAAGAAGCAAATGGACAAAGACAGGAGCTAGGCTGTGGAATAATTAAGATTAAATCAAGTTACAAAAAAGCCACCAAAACTCAAAGCGAAAAAATAGTGATAACTGTTGAACTGACTCCAGACTATCAAAAAGATTATGAGATTATTCCGTTTAGTAGAATAGAATCAGAAAATCAAAAAAATATTTCTGACTTTATGGCAAAGTATATTACGAAACCGCTTGAACTGCTTGATAATACCGTAGGAGTAGAAATCAATTTTAATAAAGTGTTTTACAAACCTGAAACACTGAAACCACTAACAGAAATCATTGCAGAGATCAAAGCTCTTGATGATGAGCTAAAGCTTTTAGAATCTAATTTATTTTAAGTATGGCAAAACTCATTACCATCCAAAATACTGATATTAGTATCAAAACCAGCAAAGAAGGAAATGATTATATTTCGCTTACTGATATGGCAAAGTGGAAAAACTCTGAAGCTCCAGATCAAGTGATTGCAAATTGGATGAGAACAAATTTTACTATTCAGTTTTTGGGATTGTGGGAGATGGATAAAAATCCAAATTTTAACCCAGTCGAATTCGAGGGGTTTAAAAATCAGTCTGGCGAAAATGCTTTTTTGATGTCTCCTAAAAAATGGACTGAAGCAACTAAAGCAATAGGAATCTATTCAAAATCTGGAAGATATGGAGGTGGTACTTTTGCTCACAAAGATATTGCCTTTGAGTTTGCAACGTGGCTTTCTCCAGAATTTAAGCTGTATCTCATCAAAGAGTTTCAAAGACTCAAAGAAATTGAACAAAAAACAACTTTTTCTTTGGAATGGCAGATCAAAAGAAGTCTGACCAAGACAAACTATAAAATTCATACAGAAGCTATCAAAAAACAATTAGAAAATTTGAATTTGCCAAAATTTCAAGAAAGTCTGATCTATGCTGATGAAGCTGATATGCTCAATCTGATAATGTTTGGGGAAAAAGCCAAAGACTGGGAAAATGAAAATCCTGATCTCAAAAAACAAGGGCTGAATATGAGAGATGTGGCTGATATTGAAGATTTGATTGTGCTATCTGGACTAGAAACTATCAATGCCTATCTTATTAATCAAGGAGTAAGCAAGGAAGAAAGAGCAAAAAAACTTATCAATGAAGCCAAGAAAAACTTTGAAATTATTAAAAACCAAAGATCAGCCAAGGATATTAAATTTTTAACTGAAAACAATGACTAATATGCAATTTCAACCATACCAAAAATACAAACCATCGGGCATAGACTGGCTGGGTGAGATTCCAGAGGGGTGGGAAGTGAAGAGATTGAAAGATCTATTTTTTCAAGTTTCAATAAAAACATCTTGTATCCCTGAAAGTTCTTATATTCCTCTTGAAAATATTGAATCATTTACAGGAATTCTTTTGCAAAAAGTTTCAAATGAAAATAATGAAGAAACATTGCTTTTTAAAAAAAATGATATTCTTTTTAATAAACTAAGACCATATCTTGGAAAAGTTCTTTTGGCTGATTTTGATGGAGGGATTAGTACAGAGGCTATTGTGATGAGACTGATTAAAAAAAATAAATATCAAAATAGATTTTTCTTGTATAGGTTTTTATCAACAAATTTTATTTTTAAGGTTAATTCGATTACAACTGGTGTAAAAATGCCAAGAACAAATCCTGACAGAGTTTTAGAGATAAGTTGTCCAATCCCCAACAAACAAACCCAAACCGCTATCGCCGACTATCTCGACAAACACACGGCTTTGATTGATAAAAAAATAGAACTGCTCAAAGCCAAAAAGCAAAGCTACACCCAGCTCAAACAAACTCTCATCAATGAAGTAGTAACCAAAGGACTTGATAAAACCGTAGAGATGAAAGACAGTGGGATAGAGTGGATCGGACAGATACCGAAGTATTGGGAAGTGAAGAGAGGTAAAGAATTATTTAAAGAAAATTCTAAATCAAAAATTACAGCTAATGAAGGAGAAAAAATTGGCAAATATAAATTTTTCACTTCAAGTAATGAACAAAGTAAATGGTTAGATTATTTTATCATGAATTCTGAATCAATTTTGTTTAGTACTGGTGGTTCGGCGGGTGTAAATTATTGTGAAAAAGAATATTCATATTCAACAGATACTTGGTCAATTTATGGAAATAAAAAAACTTTTCTAAAATATTTTGCTTATTATTTTGAAAGTATTTTACATGAAATAAATAGTTTAGGTTTTAGAGGTGCTGGTTTAGAACACTTACAAAAAGATTTTATCAATCTTGGTGAAATAATCTTTCCTCCAAAACCCGAACAAATCGCCATCGCCAATTACCTCGATGAAAAAACCAGTAAGATAGATCAGATTATCAAAAAAATAGATGAAAATATCCTTGCCTTGCAAGAGTTTCGCAAAACTCTCATCAATGACACAGTCACTGGCAAGATTAAAATTTTATAATTTTTTAAATGACAAACTATGAAAGAATTACAATTACAAGATAAATACTTAATTCATTTTTTTTGTGAAAGAGCTGACGGACTTGGCTATACAGAAGCACCTGCCAGTACTGTTTCTAAAGACTTATTTCTAGAAAATGATTTAATAGCTTTTTTAAGTGAAACAACTTTAAACAAAGATAATTACAAAAAACTTTTGAGAAAATTTGGAGGAGATGAGAAAAAGTTGATTTCTGAATTAAGCGATTTTTTAAGCGAAAGAATCAAGGATTCAACAAATATGGCATTGTTTATTGGAAATAATAAAACTTTTACTTTTAAAGGGTTAAAATTTCATCTTTTCTATCCTAGTGGTGGTGAATTTGATGGAGCAAAATTATTTGATGAAAATTTATTTTCAGTAGTTCAAGAATTTAGCTATTCATATAAATATCAAGGAAAAACAATTTTTACTTTTCGTCCTGATATCACTTTTTTTATAAACGGAATATTTTTTGGATATAGTGAATTAAAATCAAATTATACCAATCAAAATGCAAAGAAAAATGGGAGACAAAAAGTTATCAAAGATTATCAAGAGGCTAGTTTGGAATATTTGAAAATTGCGAATGGCAATGATGAAAGTCAAATAATTCGAAAAGATTTTTTGAAAATATTTGAAAAAGCAGTGCATATTACAGCAACAGATCTTGGAGAAACATATATTATTAGAACTATTTCTAGGTATTTTAATGAAATTAAAACTATTCAGGAACAAGGCAGATATGATTTTGAAGAATATAGAAAAAAATGTCAGGCAGATTTTAAGGCTTATCCAGTAAGTGACAAAAGGCTTGATAAAACAGCTCAATTTGAAGAAGTTTTCAGGTCTTTGTATGGCAAGGGAATGATAGAAAAAGAAATTTTGTATTATAATTTTATTGAAAAAGAAGTAGTCAAAACAAAAGGAAAAAAAGAAACTAAAAATGAAAAAGGATTTTTGATAGCACCACGACCAAAACAAAAATTTGGGACAGATAAAATTATTAATAAAATTGATGAATTTTTAGATCATGAAAATGATGATGAATATTTTATCAATAAACTTGAAGCAGAATTATCAAGGCTTGGTATATCAGAGACACGAAAAAAAGAATTGATTGACAAGAGAAAAAAATATCAAAATAATAAAAATATTTATTCGTTATTATTGCAATATGCGGCAGGATTTGGAAAATCAAATATTATTGGTTGGAGCACTTTGCAACTTAAAGATATTAAAAAAAATGATGAATATATCTATGATAAAGTTATGATTATTGTGGATAGAATTCAGTTAAGAGATCAAATTGGTAATAAAATGTTTAACATGAACATAAATAATAATATGTTCATAGAAGCAAATAGTAAAGCATCATTTTTAGAAGCACTTAAAAGCGACACAAGAATTGTTATTGTTAATATCCAAAAATTTGGAACAATAAAATCAATTTTAACCAATGATATAGTTGAAAAATTGGCTAAAATGAGAGTTGCTTTTTTGATAGATGAAATTCACAGATCAAATACAGGAAGTCAGAACGAAGATATGATTAGTTTGTTTGATGAATTGCAATCAAGTTTTGATAGTGGTGAATATGGGTATAAAAAGAAAAAGAAAAATTTGATTGTTGGTTTTACAGCGACACCAAGTGATCATACTTTGGCAAGATTTGGAGAGTATAATAAATATGCCGAAGCCGAGAAAATTTGGATTCCTTTTGATAGTTATACAATGAAAGAGGCTATTGAAGATGGCTATATTTTAAATCCATTACGAGGCATTGTTCCGGTTTCTGCAAAAATGTATTTTGAAGAGCCTGAAAATGCATTAGAAGGTTTTGAGGGCGATAATGGTTATGAAGAAATTCCTGCAGATGAAGATACAGGACTTGATGCAGAAGGTAAAAAATATGCTATTAGAAAAAAGAAGATTTATGAAAATCCGGAAAGAGTCAAAGCTATTTCAAAATTTGTAGTTGATAGGTTGGTAACAACAGTATATTCAAAAATAAGAGGATACGGAAAAGCAATGTTAGCAGTTAGTTCTATAAAAAGTGCTATTAAATACAAAGAAGAAATTGATAAATTATATAAAGAGAAAGTATTAGAAAAAAAATATCAAAGATTTGAAAAAGCACCTATTTATATTGTTTATAGTGCTAGTCAAGATAATTCCAGTGCTAGTGGATTGAATAATGGTTTAACAGAAGAGAAAGTTTTGCAAAATTTTGCACTTTCAAAAAATGGATTAATAATTGTAGTGGATAAATTACAAACTGGATTTGATGAACCAAAATTACAAACCTTATTTTTAGACAAAGAAATTAGGGGAATAAATGCAATTCAAACTATTTCAAGAGTAAACAGAACTACAAAATATAAAAATGATTGCAAAATTGTTGATTTTTCATATAAAAATGTAAATGTAAGGAATATCAAAAAAGCTTTTGAGCATTTTAGTAATGTGGTTGTGAGTGATTTTGACCCATTGGGAGAAGAAAAGCTATTAATGAGTATTTATGATGATTTAAAAAATTCAGCACCGTTTGAGAAGAATTTTGATATTTTTGAGACAGAATTTAAAAAAGCACAAAGTGATACGCATAGAGTTTTAAGTATTGAAAATAATTTGAATTCGTGGATAAAAAATAATTCAAAACATTCAGGGGATTTAAAGAAAAAGATAAATCAATATTTTAGAATTTTGAATAATATTGAATATGTGATTGAGCTTGAGCAAAAATATTCCGATAAAATATTTTTGGAATTTTGGAGAAGATTTAACAATGAATATAAAAATATTAATAAAACAGATGATATTGTTGATGATGTAATTATTTATTATGATAATAAAATTGGAATCATTGAGACTGAATATGAAGATTATAAAGATAATGCTAGTGTTGTAAAAAGCCCAGTATCTAAGTATGGTTCTGATGAAAATAATAAATTTAAGTTTAATATTTTAGCTGTGATTGCAAAAAGGAATGAAGAAGAGGAGAAATTAGAAAAACTTATTATAGATTTTGAGAATAAAATTGAAAAACTATTTGAATTTATAAAAATTCCAGAAAATGGAAAAAGGCTTATCGCTAAAATCAATGATAATGGAAATGCTTTTAGCGAAGATGAGATTTATGGGGATTTTGAGTTGCTTTATAAGAAATTTGTGCGGAGGAATAAAAAGGATTTAGGAACATTCTTTGTAAAAGAAACAAAGGATTTATCAAGTCAGCTTTGTGATGATTTTGAGGAATGGATTAATAAAAAAATAGATTAAAGTTTTATTTTATGGAAAAAATTCCAATTATTATTACTATTAATAAAAAGAATGATATTATTGATGATTTGAAAAAATTAAGTTTTGATTTAGATAAAATATCAATTTCAGAAGAAAAAAGAGGATCTGTATTTAAATATAGTTTTAAATTTATTTGGTTTAATATTTCTTCATCAGCAAAATATTATTATAATAGAGTAATCGATTTTATAAAATATAGAAAATTTGAGCCAATGTTTGGTGGCGGTGGATTTTTAGGTCTGGAAAATTTTTATGGATATATTTTTAATTTTGCAACGATTATCATTATACCCGGAATTGCTTTTGATGGTATAAAATTTATTTTTAAAAAATCTTATAAGCATTTAAAGACAAAAAAGAAAGAATATATTGTTATTGTAAGTAGTCCTAGACAGCCTTTTGATTGTAAGGTGAAAATTTATATTCCAAATAATTTATCAGAAGATTGTTTGGATAATGTTTTGAATCAAGCTAGTGAACTTTATAATAATCTTGATAATATAAGAAGTTATTTTGACAGTAAGGAAATTATTGCAAAATGCATTGCTGATTTTCAATGGAAAATTAAATTTAAATAAACAATATGCTTATACAAGAAGAAAATAATAAAAAATTGTTAACAGAGATAAATGTTAGGTTAAAAGAAATTTTAAGTTTTGATATTGAAAAAGATCTAATTAGAAGTGAGGCTTTGGGTAGTACACTAAACTTTTTAGAATGTAAAGATGTTTTTATTAATATTATATTATCATCAAAAGAATTGAGTGAAAGTGATATTTCAAATTTACCATTTTTTAAAGTTAATGTATTAGATGAGCAGATTAAAGAAATTTTAGCGAAATTAAATAGTATAAGAAAGTTTAATCCCGAAACACAATCTGCTGAAAGAAAAAATTTAATTAATCAAATTAAAAATAGTTATCAAAACTTTTATACTCAAGTTTTTGATATTTTAATTTTTATAAAATTACAAAAAATTAAACCATCTAAAATTGAAGAACAGGTAAAAAATAATTTAAGAATCGTAGAAGATGCTTCAAATAAGTCAGGGCAAAAACTTAAAGAAATAAATGAGATTTTAAGTAAGACAAAGCAGATAGCTGGAAAGACTGGTGTTGTTGAATATGCTAAAGATTTTAATAATGAATCAAATGAACATGAAAAAAAATCAAAATATTGGTTTGGTGGTGTCGTTTTTATGAGTCTTTTTGTTGCTTCATTAGGTTTATTTTTAATGTTTCAGATAAAAAAGGATTTATCAACAGGTGAAGCAATACAATATTCAATTGCTAAATTTATAGTATTATCAGCTTTTTTTTATGCTTTGGTTTGGACAACAAAAAATTACAATGCTCATAGGCATAATTATATTGTAAATAAGCATAGGGCAAATTCGTTGAATTCTTTTGAAACGTTTGTTAAATCAACTGAAGATTTAGCAACTAAAGATGCTGTTTTATTGCAAGCCACACAGTCAATTTTTAGCCAGCAACCAACTGGTTATGATAATAATGACAGTGAAGGTGATACATCAAATAAATTTATTGAAATTTTAAGGCATATTGAGCCTAAAAAATAATTAATATAGTTTTTTTAATAAAAATATAACAATATGTCATTTCAAACACCAATAACAATTTCTGAATCAATAGAAAATATTGATAATAATAAATATTTATTACCTTCAATTCAAAGAGAATTTGAATGGGATCATGAAAAAATTGAATGGCTTTTTGATTCAATTATGAGGAATTATCCAATTAGCTCATTCTTATTTTGGAGGGTAGAAGGTGATACTAAGAATTCTTATAAATTTTATAAATTCTTAAAAGCATATAGAGAAGAATTTAAAACTCATAATGAAGAAATTAATACAGATGGTTTAAACGATTTTACGGCAGTTTTAGATGGACAACAAAGATTAACTTCTTTATATATTGGACTAAAAGGAAGTTATGCTTATAAAAAACCAAGAGTTCGTTGGGTGGATACCGAAGATTCTTTGCCAACAAGATGTTTGTATTTAAACATAAAAGAACCTTTGCAAGATGAAGAGGATGGGAGAATTTATGAATTTAAATTTTTAACAAATTCAGAATATGAAAAACATTCAGATAAGTGGTTTAAAGTTGGAAAAATATTAGATTTGAGAAATAATTATGAATTTAATAGATATTTAGATTCAAATAATCTTAAAGAAAATGAATTTTCATATAAAACTTTGTCAAAATTACATGAAGTAATTCATTTAGAAAAAATTGTTAATTTCTTTTTAGAAAAAGAACAAGATATAGATAAAGCATTGAATATATTTATTAGGATTAATAGTGGTGGAGAACCTTTAAATTTTTCAGATTTAATTATGTCAATTGCTGTCGCAAATTGGCAAGAAAAAGATGCAAGAAAAGAAATTCATAAATTAGTTGATGAAATTAGAGATAAAGGTTTTTTTATTTCTAAAGATTTTGTTTTAAAAGTTTTTCTTTTATTGCATAGTAAGGATATTAAATTTAAAGTAACAAATTTTAGTACAGAAAATGCAAGAGACTTTGAAAAAGAGTGGAATAGGATAAGCAATGCGATACATTCTGTTTTTGATTTAGTTAAAGATTTTGGATTTGTAGATTCAAATTTAACATCTAAGAACGCTTTAATGCCGATTATATATTATCTTTATCATAAAGAAGACCGTGAAGGCTTTAGTACTAGAAAAAGATTTGAACAAGACAGATTAGCTGTCAAGTCCTAAGAAAACTGAACCACTAATTAGTAAATAATTTGGGAAAACTTTTAATAAAGTTTAATGTATATTTTTTAGGAGATACTAAACAAAGACTAGTATGTAACCTTTCATTATTGTAAT
>Ga0209800_10001106_pt1 | contig 31108 bp, 27 predicted proteins | sample Higcelweek8metaG_FD_187174 | JGI IMG/M metagenome (GOLD analysis project Ga0209800, IMG submission 187174) | Freshwater pond sediment microbial communities from the University of Edinburgh, under environmental carbon perturbations - High... | ecosystem: Environmental > Aquatic > Freshwater >...
GAACCCCGGAAGTAGCTTCAATGTTAATCTTGAATGGCTGTTTATTTGTAATATATCTACAAAAGAAATGATTTGGAGCGCGTACAGCTTTTACTGGGTAATCTAAACGTTCCGCAACCAACATATACACAAGCGGCATGGTGGTACATACTCCACGGTGTCTATCAAGAACACTGGTCAATATTTGATTTTCAAAGTTTCTACCCATAAAATCTGTTTTATCATATTCAAGGCCATAATTTTGATATATTGCCTTGTTAAGATAAGCTATTCTAATGTAGGGTGATTCACTTATACCAACTTGTGATTTTACATCTCTTGTAATACTATCTATGACATCAATATAATGCTGGAATTTAATATCAGGGTAGACTACTTTGGAGAGAATAAGCGATGATATTAAAATAGATTCGTTATCTTTGCAATTTTCAAGATACTCAAATATATTCATTTTTTCGTAATCTTCGATGGTATATGTCTTTTTGCAACCTATGAAACAACATAGGATCAGACTTATTATAATAGAGTACTTCATATTTGTAGTCCGTGAATATTTTTGTTTGTGTTAATGTATAAATATATTGTTTTAATTGTCAAACGTTATATTACATTAACACCTTCGGGATACGTGAGGGATCGGCGGGGACGGTTGGTTGTATCTATGTAGTAGTATGCGGTTGAGGTCAAGTGTTATGCTTTATTGAATAAATAGGTTTTGAGATGTTGTATCGGATATTGTCTTGAATAGTCAAGAACCATCATTTTTAAGTATGACTGTTGATCATTGCTTAATAGGTCAATGTATTCTTTGTTATTAAGAAAATCGTTAATATAATTTGGGTGAATACTTGATGACTTATTAAATCGTGAAAATAATTCAGCAATGTAATTTGAGCTACTTATTCTATCTTTTGAAAAGGATAGTAAAAAGTCTGATATGTCATTTGAATAATATCGAGATATATATTTTGATACATAGTCTGGATTTGGAAAATGATTTATAGGAATATTGTAAAGTTGCTTAAAGTATCTTTGTGCCCATATACTATCAGTTGATGATAGCAAGGTTTGTAATGATAGTCGAAGTATAGGTTCGGAATTAGCAGAATCCAAAATATTGTAAATCAATCCAGCGTGATACTCATCTATTATATAATCTTGATTAACGCAGACATAGTTTATAGCTGATCCTTTTAATTCTGGATCGGAAGATGTTAGATTATGTAAAGCCTCATTCATTTTGTTATATTCTTTTTCTTTGATATATAAATCGAATATATTTTTAACCAATTCCTCAACTCTACCCTCAATTTCATTGAATCTTTTCTCTGCATTTTTCATAGGACGGAATGCAAATATATATGTGAATAAAGGAATTATAATAGAGAGTAAAGCAACAAAACCAATGACCATGCTCTGAATGGTGAACATATGATCGAAAGATGTTGAATAATGTGATACTAAATATTCAGTACTGAATTTATTATTAACATTTTCAAGAGATGCCACCTTATTATTTAAAGTATCAAACTTTTTATCAATATCTGAATATTGAATGCTGTTGGTATTTGTATTTTGATTAGCTGAAAAAGTCGGGAATGAAATCAGTAGTAAGATTAAAAATAAACCATAAAAGAGTTTCATAGTAATGCCTTGGTGTGTTATTTGATTTAAGTGTTTTGTATATACTTGTCTAATGATAAAGATGATTTCATGTTGTCTATCTGAATTTTAAGATATTCTATTTCTGAATGATTAAGTGTGCACTCTTTATGAATTGGCTCAGAACATTTATCGTTTAAGCATTTAACAATATCATGAATATAGCGACTGTATAGATCAACAATTTTGATTGTTAATGACCAAAGAAAATTTTTTAAAGTCGAATCTATAGATACTGTGTTGATACGATTGTAATCATATATATTTTTCTCATAGTTCCATTGTGGGAGATCGAAATTACACAAATTGATTTTATCAATAAGATCATTCTTGTGAAACTTCTCTATTATATTTGATACCTCAGGATAAATATCAATGTATTTTGTAAAATCAGAAAGAAAGATTATTTGGTTTGTATGTAACTGATTTATTCTCAGATCATGGTATTTTTTAACATGCATTATCTCCGATGCAACACCCGCCATATTTGATATAATAAGTAGGAGGGGAGGAAATTCACCTATATTATTAACTGACCCCTGATAAGAGGGGGGCTTACCAATATTGTCATTATAATTTGTTCCTATGTATAAATAATCGGAGTTAATATCCAGAATTAAGTTAACTATAAGATGACCTGCTTCATGAAGGAAACATTCATTATAATCAAAACAATAATCATTCTCATTAAATGCCATTATGAAGGTGTCAATTAATGGATGAAGGGAGTTCAGACGAAAGAAATTTATAGAAGTCTTCCTTTGTATATTTTTTGATGCTTTGTCCACCATTCAAGCGTTTAAATTTTTTCTCAAGAATACTTATCATGAATCTATTAACTTCAGTTTCTTCCAAATTGAATTTCTTAAGGATATAGTTTAACTCATGATCTTCTAATGATAACTCCATCCAATCACTCATGCTACAGCCTCCATAGAATAATTGTCGTATTTGAAATAGTATCAAAGGATTTTTCAAGAATATATTGTATATGAATATGTTATCTCTATTTAACTATTTAACCATATTTAACCGACAAAAAAGTTTAAAATGTCGGAATAGTTGTTTATATATAACCATACATCTGTATAGTGTAATATCTTAATTACTATACGAGGTGTTTATATGGAAAAGCTTCAAGTTAAATCAAAGGTTCTCGGTGAACAAGTAGTCATGACAAGAGCTGTTGCAGATCATGTTGAGAGTAACAAGGAGTTCTCAGATTTTGTTCTATCCTGTCTTATGAGATTCGCTAATTGTGATTGGGGAGACAGTCAATCTGACTCAGTTGAATTGAATAACATTGCTGTTAAAGCTTGGGAAGAGAATGATGAAGATAATATGCAAAGGGTAATCGCAGTTTATAAGACAGATATCCTTGACGAAGAATCAGCAATATGGATTATTACTGAGTGGGATAGATGCTACTCAACTGTGCTTTTTCCGAGTGATTATTGATAAATCTGATTATTATAAAAAGTATTATAAAAATAGAATCTTTTGAATATAAAGATTGTCAGATAAGAGGGTTCTTATAAAGAACTATACATAATAGCAGTGAAAATATAATAGAACTTATCAGATATAAAAGGCAATAGGCTATAAAATAAATTGACATAAAATACGCAAACCTCGCATCTATCTTTGAATTTGGAGGTTCGTGGATGAAAAAGGTTCTGATAATTTGCGCGTCTGTCGTCGCGTTGTCCTGTGCGGCGGCGTTTGCGATAGCGGGCTGGGATTATGCTTCGTTTAATAATGCGATGCAGAAAACCGGTCGTAATAACGGTCTTGATGAAAAGACATTTAAAAGAATACAGACTGACCGCGTGAAAGCGGTAGCTGAAGTTCAGAAGTATCTCGACGGGAAATTCGGCAAAGCCGATCCTGCGATCGTGAAGGCGTTTTCTGAGCTCCCCCGTGAATACTACACGTACAAGTATGATGGGAAGAGAAACTTCCCCGAGCAGGCGTACAAAATGCCCGCGCGTCCAATGCCTATCGGCTATGGCTCGGCGCTTTCAGACTTTCTCGGTCAGGCATACATGACACAGATGTGTAAACCTAAACCGACAGACGTGGTTCTCGAGATCGGAACCGGATCAGGTTTCCAGATTTCGTGGCTTTCGAAAATCGTGAAAGAAGCGTACTCTATCGAAATCATTGAACCGGTGGGCAATGGCGTTAAATCCATTTTCGCTCCTCTGGGATTGACCAATATCCATACGAAAGTCGGAGACGGCTTCTTCGGTTGGCCTGAAGTCAAGGACGGATTCGATATTATCATCGTGACCTGCGCAGCGCAGTATGTTCCCCCCGCGCTTCTCGCACAGCTCAAGAAAGGCGGACGCATGATCATTCCGATAGGTCAGCCGTGGAACAGAAACGGTCAGTCTTTCTATGTATACACCAAAGACGCAGATGGAAAAGTCCACTCCCGCAAGGACATTTCATGCTATTTCGTTCCGTTTACCGGAGCGATGCAGAAAAATGCTCCCAAGAAATAAACTATTCCTTTCGTTCTTCTTTGTTTCGCTCTACTCCGTTGCGGTAGAGACATTCCTTACCCGATACTTCGCCGTTACCAACTGGGCGGAGTACGGGTACTGGATTATCTCGATTGTCATGGCCGGATTCGCGATCAGCGGGATCGCGCTTTCTCTGTTTGAAAACTTTTTTGAGCGTCATTCAAAGATACTGATTTCAGTTATTCCCCTTTTCCTGATTTTTTTCACGGCGCTGGGGCTTTACTTCGTATCAATCAATCCATTCAATCCGCTTGCGTTCCAGGATGAGCAGATGTGGAAAGCTCAGCTCGGCAATGTGTTTCTCTATTATGCCGCGCTTCTTCCTATCTTCGTATGCCTGGGTCTGTATATCGGACTTATCTATGTAATTAATTTCCGTGACATATCGAAGATTTACGCGGTGAACCTTGTCGCATCGGCAATCGGAAGTATTTCAGTACTCATTGCGATGTATTCGGTTGATCTGTTTCATCTTATGACTGTCGCGACTCCGCTTCTTCTTATCCCTCTGTTTTTCAGCATTGTGGATCAGGGAAAGAAACGGACTCGCGCCATTATCGTCGCGGGGCTTGTGATTTTCGCCGGAGCGGGATTTTATTTCTACAGTGTCGGGTCAGGGCTTTTTGTTTCGCCTCCGTCACAGAGTACAGAAGCCGATTCCGCCGTTGTCGGCGATGTGGTTCCTGATGAAAATGCTCCCGAAAATAAAGCTCCGGAGGATGCGGTCAAGAAGGGACCTGATGCGGCTGACATTGATGTCGTATCATCACGATTTCCTTTCTACAAACCGATTACCGCGGTGCTCAAGTTCGCGGGAAACCGCATTGATTACATCAAGAGCTCTCCGGAAGGTTATTTCCTCATCCTTGATAATTCAGGCGAATTCAACGGTGTTGACCTTTCAAATAATTATGCGAATCTCAAGATGGGACCTCCGCCGCGCTCCTACGGTCTCTACCGTGACGGACGCCGCGTGTGCCCGATTATGGTTAAAACCCCTGACGATTATTCGTATCTCAACGGCGCGCTCGACGCTCTGCCGTACAGGATGAGAAAAAATCCGTCGGTGCTCCTTGCGGGGACTAACGGAGGATTCCGTCCGCTTGAACGCACCCAGCTCGGCGTGTCGTCGATTGTCGCTCTCGAATCCGACAACACGATCTTTGATCTGGTGAAAGAACGCGCGTTCAAAAACAACAATATCGCGTGCGATGGGAAAGCATTCTCATTCGAGAAGAACACTCCGTACGGTTATCTGATGTCAAAAAGCGGAACGTTTGATGTAATCGAGATCTCGTCCGAATTCATGGGGTCTTCCGATAACAACAAATACACATTTACGCTCGATGCGGTCAAAGTGTATTTGTCTCATCTGTCTTCGGGGGGAATTCTCTCTATCCCTGTGACGATCACCGAGTTTCCCGTGTATTCAGCCAAGATGGTTGAGACGGTACGTCAGGCGCTCGTTGATTCAGGTGTGAGTAATCCCGAATTGAATATCATCCTGTATCGTTCAAACTGGACGGTGAGGATTCTTGTGTCGAACAAGCCGTTCTCCGCGTCTGATATCGCGGTGACGACGAAATTCTGTATGGACTGTTCTTTCGACACTTCTTATTATCCGGGAATCGATCCCGCAAAAATAAGCGTGTGGAATGATCTTGCGCCGGTGTCGTTCGACAACGCGACGTCTCAGGTGTCCGACAAGGCCGCCGATTCAGTCATGGACGATACGCTTAAGATTCTCGGAAAAGACAGAGAAGAATTCTTATCAACGCATTTCTTCAATATCGAACCGTCGACGATCGACCGTCCGAGTTTCTTTTCTGTGCTTCGTCTTCACAAGCTCGCGCAAGTTCTCGAGAAGAGAACGGTGCTTCCGCAGGAACAGATCGGTTACCTGGTGAATATTTTTATTCTGGTGCAGGCGGTATTGCTTGCGATTGTGATTCTGCTGCTGCCGCTCGTTCGTCTGCGCGCGATCAGTTCAGCGAAACGAAGCATCCCGAAGATCATGGTATACTTTGCGTGTCTGGGGCTTGGATTCCTCTTTATTGAGATGGCTCTCATTGAACGCTTCTCGCTCTTCCTCGGAAGTTCGACCGCGTCATTTTCGATCGTGCTCGCGGGAATGCTGATTTTCTCCGGCGCAGGCAGTTATTATTCGTCGAAGTTCATGTCAACCCCCTCAAAAGGGGTGATGCGTGCGGTCGCGATCATAGCGGTCTCCGTCGTGCTGTATATCATCTTCCTGTTTCCTCTCATCCAGGTTGCGGGCGGACTGCCGTTCTTCGTCAAGGCGCTTGTTGTGCTTGCGGTTATCGCTCCCGTATCATTTGCGCTCGGAATGCCGTTCCCGCTGGGACTTTCGTCTCTGCGTGAACACACTGGCGCGCTTCTGCCGTGGGCATGGGCGATCAACGGGGCTTTCTCCGTGGTTTCAACTCCGCTTGCGAACATCATTTCGATATCGGGCGGTTTCACCGTAATGTTTGTCATATCGATAGGATTGTATATGCTCGCTTTCGCCGCGTTTCCGGGACGAAAAAAGACCGCATAACGTTAAAATGCAGTGTTGATCAGTTGATTATACAGAATGAGCCGTCAATGAGACGGCTCATTTTTTGTTTATGCCGATAATCTCTTTCGCGATGCGCAAGTCATCACGGGTGAGAAGAAACGGTACGCAGAGAATACAGAATGCGGTGGCCACGATCATGCCTGATGCGATGAAATGCATCGGTGGAATGATATGCGTCTTTAAGGCGAAACACAAAGCGCAGATGACCGTAAGTGAAAGATATATTCTGATTGTCGTTCCGATCCGCACAATCCGTTCCCGTTTTAAATACCACATATTCGCGGCGGTGAGGAAAAAGTATGTGATCACCGCGCTCGCGGCCGCGCCCTTCATGTCGTATAACCATATCAGAAAAACTCCCGAGACCAGGTTGACGGCGAGACCCGCGAGTTGAATACGTGCGAGTGATTTCTGCCGGTCGAGTGAAATTATTATGGTGCTTGTCGCGGTGAACGTGAATGGAAAGGCAAGTGCTGATATCTGGAGAACAGGGATTGATTTGTCATATCTGCTGTCGAACACGAGATAAATGAGATCCTTCGCGTAGAGGACGGTCATTATCATAATAAGAAATCCCGCGACTGCGAGATACTTTGTGTATATGTCATGGGCGAACTGATACGCGAGCTGATCGTTTTTCTTCACGTTTCTGTAGAGATGGGGAAGAAGCACCCGTGTGATATTCGCCGGAATGAAGAGCAGGGCGCTGAAAAGGAGAAATCCGTTAGTGAATATTCCAGCCAGAGTACTGCCGTGGATGAGAGAGAGAATGATAATATTGCTGCGCTGGAATACATTGTTGATGATCGCGGTAAGTCCGAATGGAGCCGCATGTGCAACAAAATTTCTGATTAGCCGCTTGTCTTTTCTGGGCGCTATCAATGCGGCAGATACTTTGTACAACAGAAGAGTGAATAGAATCACAACGAAAAGTCTCACCCACGCGAGGTCAAAGTATGTTCCCTTGAACAAAATCACAATCAGTGTTGTGACAAGAAAGCAGATCCCGAATGATGATTTGATAATAGACGAGAGAATGAACTTCTCGTTGACATCGAAGAGAGCATAGAATGTCATATGGTATTCATTGAGAATACGGAAAAGTCCCATTATGAGAGCAAGCAGTATCGTGTTCGTCGAGTAATTAGTGAATACGAGCGCAATACCCATGATGACATAGGTGAAGACGGATAGTATGTTCTTGATATAAAGTATGTTCCCGAAATGTGAGGATGACGATTTCGGAGATTTTGAGATCATCCGCATCATTGCGGCATTGATTCCCGGGTCGGTCAGTATCGAGAAAAAAGTTGCGAACCCGAGAGCGGTACAGTACTCTCCGTACTGATCGATTGAGAGATAATGCGAGATGAAAATGTTGACCAGAAAGAATGTCACATTGTCAAAAAGCGTCGACAGAAGAACCCATATAGAGTGAAATACGACGCGGGTTTTTGTATTCATGCGCGTGATGAAACTGAAAACGGCCATAATGTATAGGAGCGCCTTTATGATAATATCCGGAAACAGGCTGATGAAAAACAACGCATTTCCGACGGTTATGATCCTGATAGTCGTAGTGCTGTCAGCTCTTCTGTCAACGGATATTTTAACGGCGCATAAAACACTATTCAGATCAGCCAAGCTGGTTCTTGCGCTTGTGTGTTTCACCCTTATTGCGCTGAGACTCATTGCACGTTTTCGTCCATTGACCGCGGAAGCCGCGTTTTTCGCAGTGTTTATCCTGTCTGTGATTACCGCGTGTCTCACCGGATCAAAGTTGTCTGATTATGTGATGACGGTGGACGGTCCCGCGATGTTTTTTATCTGCCTGTCCGGGATAATCTCGCTGTATACCGTTGGAACGGATACGCGTACGCCGGAGAAAATATTTCTGACCGGTATTTTTTCTTTTTCCGTCTTTATGATGCTCACAAGCTTTGCGGGGTTTCTGTTAATCGTATCCAATTCAAGTTTAGAGAATACCGCAGCGGTGTTCATTCGGTCAGATAACTGGAATGGTATATTGAGCAATCCAAATGCGATGGCGACGCATATGCTCGCCGGAGTGGTTTCAGGAGTGCTGTGTCTCGAGTATTATAATGGTACAAAGTACGCGAAGGGATTTCGTATCGCGGTCTACACCACGCTGTTTATGTTTTTACTTGATACTCTTTTTCTGCAGTGCAGGGGAGCGCTTGTATCATCTCTTGTTTTCATCGCGGGATGGGGAATTATCCGCATGCGGCGCTCTCGCGTTGTTTCCGCGGTGCGGCTGATACGGATTGCGTGTGTTTCACTGATTGTGATTGTGGTATGTGCGTACATTGAATACCGCTTTGAAGTCTTAAGCAGAGTAATTGAAAAAACACGTCAGCAGAAGTCAACGCACAGGATTGATTTCTGGATAACCTTTCTCAAAAATCAGATGGACGTATTCCCGCTCCGTAAGGTTTTCTTCGGATTCGGTATACAGGATCCCTCTCAGCACTGGTATAATACGGCTGCCACCTGGTATGGAATGCACAATTTTATTTTTGAACTATGGGGGCGTTACGGAGTTATCTCAGCATTAACAGTGTGTGCGGCGGTAAGCGCATCCTTGATGAAATATATCCGGCGGTTTTCCGCGGATCTGTTCGTTATGGGACTTGCCGTCATATTGATGGACAATCTGTTTGAGGATTATCTTTTTATTCATATTCAGCTGACTACATCCATGTTGGGAGTGTTCCTTCTCGCCAGGATTATTTCCGCTCCTGTTGTCAATTCGACGCGTGACGGGATAACAAAAGCCGGATGATATATCTTTTCCGGTTCAGACACCTTTTATTTATGTTGCGTATCAGTATCATCGTGCTTGCGTTAGGCGCATGTACGATGTAGGGTAGTGGTTTGAATAATCATCAGTGAATATCAGCGAATGGCAGTGCATTGCATTAAATCCTTCCGCATACTGCTTTGGCGAACTGTGTTTTAAAGCGTTCCATCGAATACAGTTTTTTAATCCGTGAGATGACCGCACCGGGCAGAGGCGGAGTTTTGTTGATCAGCCGGATGAGCGCGGTATCGTCATTCAGCGGAAAAAAGAATTTTGAAGGGATGATATTTTTCAGAGCGGCAATTCTGTCGGATAAAATAACCGGAACCGATTCCATTATTGATTCAATCGCTACAAGAGGAACTCCCTCGTATCGTGAAGGCATCAATACCGCGTCTGATATCCGGTAGATTGATTTCAGATCGTCAGTCCATGGAATGAATGTGAAAAAACAATTCAGTGAACGGGAGGAAATGAATTCTTTCATCCTGCTCTCATCGCTTCCTTCGCCGACAATGAGAAAACGGCATCTTTCAAGACTGTCTCCGTGCTTTTCAGCCAACCGCATGAGAATATCGTGCCCTTTCTGCGAAAACTGTATGCGTCCTATCACGGATATGACCCGCGCACCGTGCGGTATCTTTAATTTTTTCCGCAGATCTGTTTTTGTGAATCGTGCGACTGATTTTTTCTCAACGATTCCGTTGTATACAATATGCACCGGTGTTTTTCCGCAGAGCCGCTTGAGCGATGCCGCCGCTGTTTCCGATATGGTTATAAATTCATCAGCCATGCGGAATAAAATCAGATTGAAAGGGAGTTTTAAAATACCTATGATCATGTTCCGGGATGAGGCTCTGATATTTATCATCGGAATATAGCTTGTGGTGCGGACTCCCGCAATCTTTGACGCGACGAGGCCGAGAGATGAGAACTCGATATTTCCTTGTACAATGACCGCGCGTTCGGGACAAAGACTCTTTAAAAAGGCGGAGAGACGGATCACTTTGAATATTGACAGGAATGTTATCACGGATGCGAAACGGGATGAAGAATGTGATATATGATACAGATCAAGACGCGGATTTGATGCGTGTAACGTTTTCAGGCGTTGAGTCAGTGCGGTGTTGGATATTGATGAAATGACCGCGCATCTGATGCTTTTGTTTTCGAGAATTCGCGCGAGACCTTCGAGGAATATGATTTCATGCCCTCCGAACACCCTGCTGTCATCATAGAAAACAATGGTACGTCTGATTGTATCTTTGGTTGTCGCGCACATGTATGGTGTGATCAGGCTCATGAGATGTTCCGTCTCCGGGGATCAATGCTGATGTGGAAATTATCTGTTGTATTCTCTGACCAGTTTCATCACTTCATCAACGGTTATCGATTTCATACAGAGATACGGTTCGTTCTTTCTTCTGCACGGAATGGCTACCTTGTTTACAATGCATGGCGAACAGTCGAGTTTCTTATAGATGATTTTAATGCGGTGATCTCCCGCGATTGGTACACGGTCAACAGGATTGACCGGTCCGAAAAGTGAAATTGTGGGAGTACCGAGCGCGTATGAAAAATGGAAAAATCCCGTATCGAGTGTCACCGTCATCTTCGCGTGTTTGACGAGCGCGAGAAGTTCGGGAAAGCTGGTTTTGTTGACCAGATCGGTTACGCCGGGAATGGGAACGTGTAATCGGTTGATTCCCGCTGTCACCACGGTCATTCCTTCACTCTTCAGGCTGTTGATGAGATCGGGATATGATTCCCACCTGCGCGGATCTCTGTTGATGTGTTGCGGATAAAGATCCAGCAGCACATATTGTCCGTGCGCGAGAGAGAACTTATCGAGGACAGGCTGAGTGTTGCGGACATCAAGGGAATAATCCGCGATGAAAGGTATTCCGAGTGTTTTAAGAATATTGCGGCATTCGATGCTTTTGTGCGTGTGCTCAATATTTTCGATAATAAAGGGAATTCCGCATAATATGCGGTTAACTGTCCGTATCATATTCGGGTGAACAATAATAAACGTATCAAAATCGCGTTTCCGAATTTTACGGCGGAGGCGGAGAGCGTCAAAGAATGTATGACGGATCAAACCCTGCGCGGAAAACCTGACGTTGATTGTGATGACATCATTGATATTCGTATTATAGCTTAAAAGTGATGATGCGGCTCTGTTCGGGGACAGGACGGTGATGGAACAATCCGGATACGCCTTTTTAAGAGACGCGAGAAGAGGGAAGCACATTATCTGGTCGCCCAGTCCATGGGGCATATCAATCAGGATATTTCCCGGTTGCTGCGCTTTCCCTTTTATTCTGGTCGTGTGTATCATGGATGACTACCGCTGACTTCCCGCGCGAACTCAAGAAGAGACCCGACTACAGGATGTGTGCACCCTTCATACGGTTTTTCGCCGTTTGAAACCAGGACGCATTTCATGCCGGCGTTCTCGCCGAATGACATATCGGAACGTGAATCCCCGACCATGATCGATTTCGCAAAATCGATCTCAGGGAAATCTTCTTTGGCCATAAGAGCCATGCCGATCGCCGGTTTTCTGCAGGTGCACCCCGCTGATGAATTATGAGGACAGTGGTAAACCGCGTCAATGCGTCCCCCCGCGCGTGAAATGTCTCTGATCATCGCCGAATGCACCGATGAGAGATCATCTTCCGTCATGAGTTCACGTGAGATGCCGCGCTGATTGGTCACAATTATGATATTCTTGAATAGTTTCGCGAGAATGGGAAGAGCTTCAAGAGTGCCTTCTGAAAACCGGAATTCTTCCGGTGTTTTAACATAATCATCGATCAGCCGGACGTTTATTACTCCGTCCCTGTCAAGAAACAGAGTCCAGCTCTTATCGATATCGTATACAGGCATCAGGTTTTTTTCATCCGGTCAATAATTTCCGTCGAAGAATACCCTTCGACAAAACCGATTGTCACGGTTTCTTTTGCATATTCCCGGCCGACAATCTTGTCAAGCGAATAGTCGCCGCCTTTTACGAGGAGATCGGGCTTGATTGTTCTGATCAGATTGAGCGGTGTATCCTCGCTGAATAGTACAAGATAATCGACGGAGGAAAGGCTTGCGAGCACTTCTGCGCGGTCATTCTCCCCGTTGACGGGTCTTCCGTTTCCCTTGATGCGCCGGACGGAATCGTCCGTATTAAGTCCGAGAATAAGAACGTCCCCGAGGGCTTTGGCTTCGCGCAGATACGCGACATGACCCCGGTGGAGGACGTCGAAGCATCCGTTTGTGAACACAACTTTTTTTCCTTCGGAGCGCAGGTGGTCGCATAGCGCACCGATGCATGACGGGTCGACAATTTTTGAACCGCCAGATTCCGACAGCGCGAGAGAGATTTCACTTCGTGATACGGGGGAAGTTCCGAATTTGCCTACCGCAATGCCCGCCGCGGTATTCGCGAGTTTCACAGAGTTGTGTATGCTCATTCCGGAGGATATTCCGGCGGCAAGAGCCGCGACGACAGTATCGCCCGCTCCTGAAACGTCATACACCTCTTTAGTCTGTGCCTTTATGTGTCTGATATCTCCGTCTCCCGCGAGAGTCATTCCCTTTTCCGATCGGGTCACGAGGAGATACCGTGAATTGAACTGGGCACGGAGGTTTTCCGCGGCCAGAGCTATCTCGTCGTCATTGTTGTGAATCTCTTTTCCGCACGCGTCCCCGATCTCCTTGACGTTAGGTGTTATGATCGTCGCGCCTCGATATTTTTCCCATTCATGTCCTTTCGGATCGACAATGACGGTCTTGTTGTCGTTTCTGCACACAGTGATTATATGGCGGCATACCTCGTCAGAGCAGATCCCTTTTCCGTAATCGGATATGATGACTGTGTTGAATTGTCCTATCAGGGAGTCAAACGCATCGATTATTTTTTTCTCAGCCGCGATGTCCCGTTGTGTGTCGTTTTCAAAATCAAGACGGGCGATCTGCTGATGATTTCCTATAATACGGATTTTCGTTATAGTGGGGTTCGATGTCTCAACGAGTGTGTAATCAATTGCGAGATCATTGAGAATGGAAGTGAGCCGCTCGCGGTTTTCGTCCGCACACGCACTTCCGAGAAGATAGCTTTTGCAGTCAAGTGAGCGGAGATTGTTGACGACGTTCGCCGCGCCGCCCGGGGTATAGCGAATTGTATTGACCTTTACCACCGGAACCGGAGCTTCCGGAGATATGCGGCGAACTCCGCCGATATAGTACGTGTCGAGCATGGTGTCTCCGATAACGAGTACGGAGCATTTCGAAAAATCGGTATTCATACTCAGACACCTCTGTCAACAAGCGCGCATATTACATGAATGATAAGACCGTGAACTTCCTGTATGCGCGCGGTGCTTTCACCGGGAGCGATAATTGAAATATCGCAGACGGATTGTATCGCTCCGCCGTCACCGCCGAGAAGTCCCGCGGCAACACAACCCGATCTTCGGGCTTCCTCAAGACCGAGGATTACGTTTCTGCTCCTTCCCGATGTTGACAAACCGATACAGATATCGCCTTTCTGCGCGAGCGCCTGAACCTGACGTGCGAAGATATTATCAAATGAGTAATCGTTGCCTACCGACGTGAGAATCGACCCGTCGTTGATGAGCGCGATAGCGGGGTACCCCCGGCGCTCGGTGGTGAAACGGCCGACGATCTCCGCCGCGAAATGCTGAGCGTCCGACGCGCTTCCGCCGTTTCCGAAGATGAGAATTTTTTTTGAGTCGCGCAGAGCTTTCACGCACGTGTCGGCGAATTTTTCGATGTCCGGAATAATCGATGAGAGTTCATCGATGGCGCGCTTGTGTGACTCGATAATCTCGTGTATCATTTTTTCTTTTTCCCCGCTTTTTTCGCGGGAGCGGCGTCATTGTTGTCCGGACGCAGACTGTTGAAGTATGTAATGTATTTTTTTCCGAGATTCGAAATGTCATAATTTTTAACGCACGCGATTCCCGCGCGTTCGTATGCCGCGCGCACATTTTTCTTGGTGATTACGCGTATTATCGCGGATGCGATATCATGCGGAGATTCCGGATCAACATAAACCGGCGCGTCGCCGAAAACCTCTTCGACGGCACCGCGCTTGCTTGCGATAACCACGCTTCCCGCGGCCATTCCCTCTCCGATACAGAGTCCGAATCCTTCATGGAGAGAAGGGCAAACCACGCAGAAAGTTTCCCGGTAAAGAGAAACGAGTTCGTCCTGTCCCACGTAGCCTTTGAACTCAATGCGGTCACGCGTATCAACGGGAATGCAATCGATGTATTCACGGAGGGCGCTGTTCTTCCATCCGGATGACCCTACCACAATAAGCGGTTCGTCAATATAATCAGCGGCGGCCACATACGCGCGGAGAACGTTGATAAGATTCTTGCGGGGCTGAAGCGTTCCCACGAACAGAATATGTTTTTTCTTCTCGTTCTTTTTTTCTTTGGAGAACAGTTCGGTGTCGATCGCGTTGTAGATAACATCGATGCGCTCTTCCGGAAAGCCGAGAAGCGCATTGATTTCCTTTTTGGATGTGTTCGATACGGTCAGACAGCGGTTAGCGCGTGTGAGACACAGTCTGAACAATGTGCGGTAAAAGAACGCGTTTACCGCGGATACGGTTTCCGGGAACAGCTTGAAGACGACGTCATGTATAGTCGTCACCGCAATGACATGTTTAGGAAGCAGGATCGGAATATATTCGCCGCCTCCCCAGAATACATCAAGCTGATTCTTTTTAATATGCGAGAGTATCTGAGGTGACTGCAGCCATACACGCCGGGATTTTTTGAAAAATCCGTGTATTTCAACAATATGGAATTTCTTGTTTTTCGAGATCAGCTTCGCGATTTCCTTGTGAGTTACCGCGGGGGTGTAGAGATAGAATTCATCATCAGAATGTTCACGGGACAGACTTTCGAGCATGGTGATGACATATATGCCGATTCCAGTGTTCTTGTCCGCGAATAAAGGGTATGCGTCTATTCCGATCTTCATAATAAAGTCTGTTGCCGTAAAAAATTTAGAACCGATTGTTACCTTGGGTTCATCATCACAGGCTGCCGTGTCGAGCGCAAGTCTAAAATAATACCTGCGCATGAAAGCGTACGGTATGCGCTATCGTCAAAATCAAAAGGGCGCATACACGCGCTTTTGTGCCGGTTTCCCCGGAATTATTGATAAAGCGCGTGTACCGGGCTCTCGCTGCAAGGCGTTGCCTTTCCGCTCCATCCCTTGCGCGGTGATAGTAATACAATCTGTCTTCATGGGCGGTATGCGGTGGTATCCGTAACGGGCGCTGATGCGGGTCTGTACGTTCCATTGCACGCGGTTCCCAAAATAATGTTTGACTATCCTGTCAAATGGACGAATCTGCGCGTGTAAGAGGCACTACCATGAGACAGACTATGTATGCGGTCGATCCGATCGGAGAACAGATTCTTGAAATTCTTGAGCGCGATTCGCGCACCACTCACGCCGATATCGCCCGTCAGCTCAACATTGAAATTGCAAAAGTCGACGAGTATGTAGAGAAATTCATAAATGATCACATAATTGTGCGTTATACGGCGCAGATTAACTGGGAACGTATCCGTAATCAGGAGGTTCGCGCGCTGATTGACGTGAAAGTCTCTCCTGAACACGGGGTAGGGTTCGATTCAATCGCGGAAAACATATACCGGTTCAATGAAGTGAGAAGCTGTGTTCTGTTGTCGGGCGGATTCGATCTGCAGGTGCAGGTTGAGGGTTCGAGTCTTCAGGATGTCGCTTTCTTCGTTTCAGAAAAGCTCTCAACGGTAAAAGGGGTGCTGTCCACCGTAACCCATTTTCACCTGAAGACATACAAGGAATCGGGTCAGATTCTGGCGGGTGAAAACGAATCGAAGAGACTGCCGTTCAGCTTCTGAATCACGCGCGCAGTCTCCCTTAATGTCGTACGAGGCGGGTTTACTTTATCGATATCAGAGATGATATTCCGCCGACACTGTCCGATGCCGACTGCGCGTTGTACACATCTGTTTTCCATTCTCCGTCGACAATGAGCTTGTAACGGTACTGACCTTTCGCCAGTCTTTTCTTCAGACGCCAGATATTATCCTCTCCGCGTATCATCATGTCGTGCTCAGGATCCCAGTTGTTGAAATCCCCCGCGACGGTGATAAGAGACGCGCGCGCGTCGTAGTGGCGGAATTCGATACTCCCGTCGGGAAGCGTCCTGAAACTCACCTGATGCGATTCATCCGAATGTGAAGGGCGGGCGAGAGATACGAATGAACCGTTGCCGTCGTCGTCCCTGTCATAATTTTTCGGATCGGAAATCCAGAGTCCGTCTATCTTGAACTTGTATCTGACGCTGTCGCGTTTGTCGTATTCACCGAGAAAGTAATACCAGACGCCGTTTTTGCCGCGTGTCATTCCGGCCGTTTTCCAGTTTGTGAAATCACCCGCGATAAGCACTTTTTTCGCTTTGCGTCCCGCGTAGGTGAACAGGACGCCTTTTTCCACGACAGCCGCGTTATTTCTCTCGGGGGAGTTCCTGACGACTTTCAGTTCCCTCGGTGAGGATGATCTGGTAAGGGTAGTGAGCGTATATTCGGTCACACATCGGGAGTCAGAGTCGTATTCCGGGGCAGCACTGATGAAAACTGGCGCAATCAGCGCGCATATAAGGGCGCAATAGGATGATTTCTTCCGCATTGGAACTTCCTTTCGGTGTTTCAGTATCTCCTTTTTTATGTCGATATTAATGTGTATGGAGTTTATTAAAAAATATTTGCTTTTTAAGATATAATAAGTTTGTCTGATTATGTCCCTTTTTTACAGTGCTCCAATACATTGATTCCAGGAATGGCGAATGGCTGACAAGGACGAGAGCATCGATTACACACCGGAGGATCTTGCCGAGATAGACAGGATACTTTCGGTTCTGCCGGGAAGCGACAATCCTGCCCCGACAACATCCCCGTTTACACCGGGGCCGTCCCCCTATGGGTCTCAGTCCGTTCCGACCTTTGAAGAGGATGAGAATCCTGATGAATTCGAACCTTTTGAACCTCTCGAATCCCTTGAGGACGAGCCCGAAGAGGAAGAAGTTCTTGATGTAAGCGGAATGATCCGTGAACTTCCCGAAGATACTGATGAAAGCGCCGGTTTTGGGGAAGATCTAGAAACTTCCGCGGATCTTTCATCCGGAGGATTCGATTTTTCCGAAGAGACAACCGAAGCGGGAACTCCTTCCTTTAACGAAGCGGATCTTGCCGGTATGTCTACCCGTGAACAGCTGGACGCGCTGACTTCCAATGAACCTGAGTCTGTCGATGCGCACGAAATCCCTGAAGATATACTTGTTGATTCCGGAGATGAGATCAGATCCTCGGCACCGATCGCTATGGATGATTTCCCGTCTTTTGATGAAGACATTGAATTGCCCGAGCAGCCCGGCGTTTCCCTTGAAGGGGGAGCCGATTCCGATCTTCCCGGCCTTTCCGACATATCAATCGACGAATCACGGGAAATGCAGGAAGCCACATCGAGCGACATCCCTGATATAGATCTTGGTTCGTTCGACGATATCCCGTCGTCTGTGTCCATCGATGAATCCCCGGATGAGCTTCCCGCGTCGGGAGGATTTGAACGGGGAAGTCCTCTTGAGGAGATGTCGTCATTCGATGACGCTCCGGTCGTTGATATTGAGCCCGAGATTCCGAGCGAGCTTGCGGACGAACTTCCCAATATCCCGTCAATGTCAGCGATTGATGATGTTGTCGCGCATGAACCGATGCCGGATATGGATTCGTTTGATACAGATACGTCATCATCCTTCGGCGGATTCGAGGATATCGCACCGGCGGCGGAATCGTCCTCCCCTTCAGCAAAAGGAACGGATCTGTCTGAAAATGAGCTTAAGAAGCTCAAACACGCGATCATGCTCTTTCCTCATGGGCTTATACGCGCGGTTAAAGATGTCATCCTGAATGACCGGCTCCCCGAGCCGGATACACGGATGCTCGTCGAGATGATTCTTTCGAACCGTGATGAGAATGATATCCGCCGGTTCATTGAAGACCGTCTGCATGAAAAGATAAACATGGTGGATCGCCCCTCGCGGCGGAAGGTCATATCTTCACGTACGGAATATTCGACGGGAGAGGGACGCGCGCGGCAGAAACAGCTGTTCAAACGGACAAAGATCTTCGCGGCGGGAATACTTCTCGTGTGCGGTCTTGCCGTTCTCGGCTACCAGTTCATGTATAAACCATACAAAGCGAAATCGCTTATTTCGGACGGAGTCGCGCTTATCCTTAAAAAGGGTGATGTCTCCGATGAGACGAAGAACTACAAGAAAGCTGAAGATATTTTTGATCTGGTGAATCGGGAGTATATACAGGATTATCTGCCGGGATATCATCGTTATGCGCGCGCGTATTTTGACAAAAAGCAGTATTCCCGCTCGTTGAAGAAACTCAATGACGCGTATCATATGAATCCCGCGTACGTTGACACACTTAATGCGCTGGGATATTTCTACAAGAAAGTGCCGAACGCTTTTTATGAGGATGATGCCCGCCCCAATCTGAAGAAATGGTATTATACAAAAGCACCTCCGGCGGTTGAGCGCATCCGCGATAAATTCGATGTCGCGATTGATTTCTACCTCAAGGCGAAATATCTCGAACCGAAAAACATTACGGCGCTGGTCGGTATCGGCGACGTGTATTTCATCAAGGGTGAGTATCTCAAGGCGCGGCAGTATTACGAGAATATTCTCAAAATTGATCCTGATTCCGCCGCCGGTTACTCGGGGCTTATCAATCTTTATGTTGAACGCGATGATTTCTCGGATCTTCTCACTGTGTTTGTTGATCTGCGCGAAAAGGAACTTTTTGGAGAAATTCCGTCGCCGCTTCTCGGAAAATTCGCGGAGTATCTGATTTCAAAAGCGGCTAAAGATGATTCGAATATCCGTATCGAATACGGTATTCAGTCAGAACGTATTAAGGACAAAGCGGACAATCCGTTTCCCGCGGTGAGAACCATTCTCGACGCGCTTCACAAGAAGGATCCTGAATATCCTCCGCTCTATCTCCATTACGCGAAGCTCTCTCTCGCACAGAAGAATCCCGCGCTCGTCAAGGGATACCTTGAACAGGCGATCTCTCACGCGGAAGATCGCGGCGAAAAGTACTTCGGAGCCCTTTCAATGATGGGTGAGTATTACTACCGCATGAAAGATCCGGTGAAGTCATATTCATATCTCAAGGAATCGCTTGCCGCGCTCACTGCGCCTCCGGAATTTACTCAGGAGGATTTCTACAAGGAAACCGAACATCCCGGCCGCACCAAAGCAGTTATGGGAAATATTTTCTACTACTTCTTTGACAAAGTCACCGCGCGCTTCGGCGACAATACCGATGAGGCGAATCTCGAGGAAGACGCTCCCGCGGCGGACGACGCGAAGATGGCGAATTATGACATCGCGATGAAGAAATATGAAGCCGCGGTCGCAGACGGATATTCGTCGAGCGAGCTTCATTATAATCTCGGCCGAATATTCTACCTCAAGGGATTGTATGAGAATGCGGTAACGCAATGGCTTAATAATTATGAAGATTTCACTTCAACGCCGGAACTCATGTTCGCGCTCGGAAACGCGTTCTATCACATGAACAACCCTGAATCCGCGAAAGCTGAGTTTCAGAAACTCATTTCTCTCAAGGAACATGAGGCGGACTCTATAACGACGGTTGTTCCCACCCGCGCCGAACACATCCGGTTGTTTTCGTCTCTCTCAGCCGCGTATAATAATCTAGGCGCGGTCTATCTGCGGAAGGGCGGTGAAACGAGAAGTAATATATGCTTCTATAAATCGATAGATTACGCGCATCGCCTCGGTTACGAAAGCGAATTCGCCAGAGTCAATCTTGCGCGCACAATCCGGAAGAAGAACGATACCCGCCAGCCGGTGCTTGATGAGAGTATTCCTTTCAGTGTGAATATTTACCGCGCGGAAGACCGTGATACATATGAATTGAAATGATGGATCTTTATATTACCTGATAAATTTTACGGCATATCCGCAGAAAAGGGTATGCCGTTTTCATACCTGTAGATTCGATTATTATATGAATAAGCCGCACATAAATACAGATGCTGATATTCGGCCGTTCGGGCTTTCGGCTCAATCCAGGCTATAAAAAAATCCTTGTCTAATATCCGTGTGCACATGATTATGTCACGCTTATCCCCGACGGCACATACATACCAATCCCGAGAAGGGAGAATTCCCCGCGAATCAGCGGGAAAAATGATCCGGAGTTGCAAATAGATTAATGGCGGAAACCGTCGAAATCCCGGCTGATCTTTTTTCAGATGATGTCGTCTCCCGCGTTGACGACCCGCATCATCGCGTCGTCGCGAATGAAGACCGCGTCAGAGAAGCCATACGTTCAGATGGGATCACCGCTGATCCGCGTTTCCAGATCAAACTCGACGCGTATCTTCTTCAGCTCGCTCACGCCAATAACAAGATCCTTTCTCTGTCAAACTCACGCACCCGTATTCTCGCGCATCAGGTCGAAAGTACGCACCGCATTGTGAATGCGCTCAATCAGCGGTTTCTTATCGCCGATGAAGTCGGGCTTGGAAAGACCATTGAAGCGGGACTTGTTATCAAGGAATTGATATTCAGATATAAATACCGCCGTATACTCATTGTGGCTCCCGCGTCTCTTCAGGTGCAGTGGCAGCATGAGATGGAGGAGAAGTTCGGAGAGAACTTTGATGTGATAGACCGACGGGCTATACGCCGCCTGCGCCGAACCATACCAGAAGGCGCAAATCCCTGGGATCATATAACGAAAGCGATATGTTCCATCGATTTTGTGAAGAGCGCGTCGATCATTGCGGATATTGAACAGGTGAAGTGGGACGCGGTTATCATTGATGAGGCGCACCGTCTGCGGCGCGACGCGCAGGTATCGACACAGGCTTATACGGTGGGTGAGATACTTTCCGCAAGCACGAAAGCGTTCCTGCTTCTCACGGCGACTCCGTTCCGGGGTAAACTTGAAGAACTCTATTATCTGGTGCGTCTCGCGGACAGAAATCTGCTCGGGCCGTTCCAGTCTTTTTACAATGATTACTGCATGCCGGATTCTGATCTCTCCCGGCTTAAGGATAAGCTTTCTTCGGTGGTGATACGCCGTACAAAAAAAGAGGTCGGCGGATATACCAACAGGTTTGCGCGCACAATACGTTTTGATTTCCATACTGAAGAGCGCGCGCTCTATGATGCGACAACGCGCTATGTCGCGGAGGAATTCAACCGCGCGCTCGCGACTCAAAACCGTGCGATCGGATTTGTGATGACTGTCTTTCAGAAGCTCCTTGATTCATCCTCATACGCGCTGCTCTCGGCGCTGCGGAACCGCCGCGCGCATCTGTCATCCTTGCTTGAGAGGGCTGACCGGAAAGTACGCAGAATTGATATCGCGGTCGAAGGATTTTCTGATCTTGATCTTGATGAATTTGAAGATGAAAATCCTGATGAAATAGTCAAAGCAGCCGCGAGAAAGACCGTAAGCGAAATGAAAGAAGAAATCGCGACGATTGACGGGCTAATCCGTCTCGCCGAATCTGTCACACGGAACAAAAAAGGCGAGAAACTCATCGAGATGATGGGTGTACTGAAGCAAAAAGGTTATGCGAAGTTTCTCATATTCACGCAGTTCCGTACCACGCAGGATTATCTCGCAGGACTTCTGAAAGATTACAGGGTCGCGATATTCAACGGATCTATGGATAAGGATCAGAAAGAGGAAGCGATCAGAAGCTTTCAGGAGGAATCAGAAGTTCTCATCTGCACCGAGGCGGGCGGAGAAGGACGGAATATGCAGTTCTGCTCCGTGCTTTTCAATTATGACCTGCCGTGGTCGCCGCTTAAAATCGAACAGAGAATCGGCCGAATTCACCGCTTTGGACAGAAATACGATGTGGCTATTTATAATTTTTCAACAAAGGATACTGTCGCGGAGCGGGTGCTGGACGTCCTTACAAGAAAGCTTCAGCTGTTCGAGGATTCCATCGGCACCCCGGATATCATGCTCGGGCAGATTGAGGATGAAGTGAAATTGTCGACGCTGTTTATGGAAATGTCCTCCGGAAAGCGGTCGCGGCAAAGTGTCGAGAAGGAACTGGATAAGTCTGTCGCAATGGCTCGCGCGAGTTACGAGAAACTCGCTGATCTCACCGTATCCCGTAAAATGGATTTCAATTACGATGAGTATTACCGCATCACTCAGAAGGATCGCGCGTTTTCAAACAAACAGCTCGAGCAGTTCATCGGCCGCGCACGGGGATCATTGCATGATATTGATTCGATGCTCGGAGAAAAAAAATCTTCCGACGATATCTACTCCGTGAAGATTATACCGGGGATGTCGAAGCATCACGCACAGGGAACGTTCGACAGTGAAAAGGCGCTCTCCCGCGGTGATCTGGAGTTCTTCGCGTTCGGTCATCCGTTTGTCGACTATGTGATATCATCATGTCAGGATCATTCATTCGGCGGATTATCAGGAGTGATGGAAATCGAGTCGGACAGATCGTTTGAGGGAATGGTGTTTTATTATCTCGCGACATACCGCTCGGTCTCGGAAACAAGGGAGATTATTCCTGTTGTTGTTGATTTCGAGGGAAAGGCGTTTTCCTTTGAGATTGAACGCGTTGAACGGGAATGCGGACGTTATACGGGCAAATGTCCGCGGGATATGGAGTCGTATTCACGTCTGTCAACGAAAAGCCGTGAAATGATAGACGTTCTTACTGACAGAGCGCGTGACCGGATTTTCGAGAAGATAGAACACAAACTGTGGGACATCCGTGAACACCTTGACCTTACAATAGATCCCGAGATTGAAAAAATAAAGGAGTCGTGTGATCGGATTATCAAGGAACTCGGTGCGCAGCTGGAGCGGCAGGAAATGCAGATGAAGTGCTTTGGACGCGAAATGCGCGGTGCGATTAGCCGTACACGGAACAGAATGTCCGACGCGGTGAGAGACCGGGACGCGATGCTGGCGACGTACCGGCGGAGACTCGGAGTGAGTTGTGATATCGAGCTTGTCAGCGCGGGAATCGTAATTACCCGGAAAATATGAATCTGTACTTCTTTAACACTGGTAATAAAAAAGACCAGACGTTCAACTGTCTGGTCTTCTGAATATACACGTAAAACTTACGGTGATTATCAGCTGATAACGGATTTGATTTTGCTGACTTCATCATCGGTGATCGACGCGAATTCGACACCCATGCCGGCGCTTTCGCCATCTTCTCCCTCATCCCGTGTCCATCGCACAATACCTGAAACATTGAGAAATTCACCGCTGGGAAGTTTCAGCGAAAGTTCGATCTCCGTACCGGGTGCGATCGGATCAGGAGTGGAAATAAAAACTCCCCCGTCGCTCAGATTATGAGATGTACTATATGTGAGAGAATCGGGAGCGGAGACCTGTGATTTTATCTTTTTTGCAATACGTTTTGATTTACGTTGATTGTCCATGAATTCCCCTCTTCAATTACAGTGCATTATACCTAGGTATACATAGTGTATAATAATATACAAGATTTTTTTTGTTCCGGCTCGGATCGATGGAACGCCGAAATAAAACAGTAGAATGATGGGGAAAGGATCCATGGAGCTGGGCTGTTCCATCCATTGATAATAACCCTCCCGGCCGGTTGATCGTTCTTCACGCAGGATCAAATATTGGCTTGACGGGTGCATCATCTCTGAATAGAATATGCTTACTGCTGGTGTTGTATGAAGTACTCTATAGAAGAGACCGAAAAATGTCTGATCCTCGCGATCGAAGGATCAATATCAGATGATTATCTTCGTGATATCCGTGACGCGTTTGAACGCGTCGTAAGTGCGGAGAAGGACGTCGTTCTCAACCTTTCCGAAGTGACCTTTGTATCAAGCTCGGGTCTGGGTTTGATATTTTACACGAATGCACGGCTTCAGAAAATCGGACGAAGAATAGTCATTGCGGGAGCAACTGATGTTATCAGACGGCTTTTCAGTGTAACGCGAATAGATAATCATATCATGATGTGCAGCGACAACAATGAAGCATTGAGCGAATTGGGATATCTCTGATTCATGAAGATCATCGCCTGCCTCGGTAATCCAGGGGATAAATACCGCCAGAATCGTCACAACGCCGGGTTTTTGCTCGGAGAACATCTCTGTTCGAATTTCGGTATCACCATCAACAAGAAAGGATTTTCATCTGTCTATGGTACGGGTCGATTCCATACCCATGATGTCCTTTTCCTTTTTCCTCAGACTTTTATGAATCTCTCCGGTCAGGCGGTTTCCGCAGCGCTTTCATTTTACAAGGAAGATACTTCGTCTCTGATTGTCCTTCATGACGAGATAGAACTCGCATTCGGGGATATCAGAAAGAAAAGCGGGGGCGGACATAAAGGACATAATGGACTCCGCTCAATCATACAGTGCGCGGGGAGTGCTGAATTCCAGCGTCTCAGAATCGGAGTGGGGCGCCCTGATGTCGGGGAAGTGGCAGACTATGTTCTGTCTGACTTTTCCAGGTCGGAGAGGGACAAGTTTCCGGAAATGTTCGATCATGCGAGGGTCGAACTGGAAGGGATGCTCGGGGGTTAAAATACTTGACGGATAGCTCTTTACGTGTGACGAAGAGTGCGTTGATTCAGGAGGCGTCGTGAACATTCTTGTTCCTCTGGCTGATGGTTTTGAGGAAGTTGAAGCGGTTACGATTATTGATGTGCTTCGACGGGCGGGATTGACGGTTAAAACCGCGTCTGTGACTGCATCGACAGATGTGAAGGGGTCTCACGGGATTGTTGTCAGGGCGGATTCCCAGCTATCAATGTGTGATCCGACAGGGTTTGACGCGATAGCGCTGCCGGGAGGACCAGGAACCAAAAATCTACGTGACAGCGCGAAGGTATTGGAATGTATTACAACCATTCATGCCGGCGGCGGGGTTTGCGCGGCGATCTGTGCGGCACCGACGGTTCTTGCATGTACTGGAATTCTGAAAGACAGGAAAGTGACTTGTTTTCCCGGTGATGAGAACAGCCTTAACGGCGGAATATACACCGGGTCGAATGTTGAAGTTGACGGCAGGATCGTAACCGGAAAAAGCGCCGGTACGGCTCTTGTATTTTCACTTATGCTTGTGAAAGTTCTTCTTGGTGCAGGGGCAGCCTCGAAATTGAAATCGGGAATGTATTCTTCAATGGACGGACTTGATTTCTAAAATGGATTATTTGTATTGAGGTAAACAATGGATTATCGTCTGGTCAAACAGTTCTCAAATAACGCGATAGATAATTTTTTCAACTTTTTCTATAAAATCTGGGACTTCTTCGGCGTGCTTCTTGATCTCTTCTGGTCATTCGTCGATATATGGTACCAGTTCTTTATGATTTTTATCAACGCGTGGCTGTATCTGTATTATCTGCTTCTTTTTATCCTCGATAAATTGTCAATGGCTGGTCTTTTTACAAGAAAAGCGAGTGCCCGTATAGCGATTCCCGGATCAAGAGCTTATCGTCCTGACATTGTGGTTCCGATAAGTCCGATGTTTGGTAAGATAGAACTGCCCAAGCCCGCAGTGAAAATTCCGGAAATAAAGATTGCGGCTCCGTCCGTGCAGCCGAAGCGATCGGGAGTTAAGCGCAGTTATGGCCGGGATTTCGCGAACAGTATCTCGAACATTGCCCGGAAATTTTCACGCGCAATCGAGAATCTGTATCAGCGTATTGCTGACGCACTGTCATCAAAATTGCATCCTGTGAAAGAAGAGGATTCCGCTCAGAAGAAATCACTCATTGATGAGTATATGCGCGAGTATGAAAGAAAAAAACATCGTTAAAAAATGATATAAAAAAACCGCTCATCCCATGAGCGGTTTTTTTTGAATTGATGATTGTCGGACTGATGCGGAATTGTCTTATGGGCACTTTGAATAAGTGCTTATTTCCTTATCCAAAATAGCAGTTATTTCATTAGTGTTTGCCCATGAGGGCGGCTTTAAAAACATGGTTTTTTAAACTGCCTTTGATGTCCTTGTGATGTGATATATACACTGATTAATGTCAGCTCATCCGTATTGACTGCGTGGACATATCAGTAAAAGAAAAACCATGCACAAAAAAATACTCACCCGGAGTAAAACGGTGGTCGCTTTATCGCGGTCTGTGGATGCGATACGGATATCGGTTCTCCCTCGCATACAATGCATGGTTCGACTCAAAATACGGGAAGCTTACCACGGAAAAAAATGATGAAATACGCAAGGTGATCGAATGCGGGGAGTTTGCAAACGGATTTGTGATTAACGAATGTGAAGAGTGCGGAACAAAGATCGTAATCCCGTTCACGTGCAAAAGCAGGCTGTGTCTGTCATGCCGGCACAAATCGCTTTTCGGCTGGTCGGTGAACCTTTCGGAGATTATCGATGCGTCGCTGCGGCACGTACATGTGACATTCACGCTTCCCGGACGTGTAAAAGGGATGATCGAACGAAGCGGATTCGATGAAACAGAGTTGGTCACCCTCGCGGCGGGAGTGTACACAAAACTTCTGCGTATGTCGATGTGTTACGATCGCACACACATGACGGCGGGAATATTGGCGTCACTTCATTTATGCGGGAACTCCCTCAATTACAATCCTCATGTTCACCTCGTTGGTACGGTCGATATGGTACATCGAAGAACAGGTGAAATAATAAAAACAGGATTCATTCACTACACCAAGGCGCGTTTTTTGTGGATGAAAGCCGTGACCGGGTATCTGCTGAAAAAAGGAATAATCACTCCTGAACTTCGTGAGGTGATTCATGCTGCGTACAAGAACGGGTTTCATGTGTACTTCAGGCATATCAAAGGAGATAATAACGAAATACTGAGCCGTACCGCTGAATACATAGCATCCGGATACTTTCACAACAGTCAGATCACGGAAGTGAATCACCGGAATAAAACAGTGACATTTGAATACAAAAAGCATGTGGACAGAAAAAGCGGTGAAAAACAATACGCGCGGATGACACTCGGTATATACGAATTTATGGCTCGAATGATCTATTTTCTTCCCGATAAGCATCGAAAGTATATACGATGGTACGGGCTGTACGCACACGGTATACGTGAGAAAATGCAAAAAATTGAAAGAAACACATGGAAAGCCGCCGTGGAACGGTCGTTCGGCGCCGATCCGGAAATGTGCCCACAATGCGACAAACCCATGATACGGTCTGTGGTGTGTTCTTATCACGCAATCCGTAAAGTAAAAGAAATTTGGCGTACGCACGCGTGTGTACATGGGTATTTTATTCCATACCGCAACGACCCGTAAGTAAGTCGTCTTCTCCTTTTCCCAAAAATCGAGATACGTTTTTTTCTTGATATTCCGCCGTTTTTGGCGGCATATGCTCCATTGTCGCGCCATCGGCGCGGCGCGAAATTTAAGCGCCTGTCCTGTATTGAGTCAACTGTTTTAACGGATTCAACTGCTGATAATATACATTATGCCGTGAGTTGTGATCTGAAAAGTAGTTGCAGTTATGCGGTGGATGAGACGAAGATTCCTAGTGGGAAATATAAGCGTCTGTCCTGTGGTGAGTCTACTGTGTTAACAGGTTTTAGTTTTGATGGAATGCATTATGCGTTGTATGTTATCTGGAAAGTGGTTACAGTTATGCGGTGGATGGGGCGGAGTTTACTTGCGGGATAAGTTCTGTACGGTTTATTTTGTTATTGAATTGTTCTATGTAATTATTATTTTGGATATTATCAATAGTTTTCTATAATTTGAATGCAGTCAAATCTCATTCACTCTGCGGACTCGGTGTTATGGTTTTGTATATACTCTCCATACGGAATCAGTGTATGACATTGATTCAACTCCGAATTCAACATTCGGATCGACACCTTCTTCGATAAAATAAATGTAATAATATGTTTCACCGGTGACCTCATTTTTGTTGATTTTGTATTTAGTTGTTTTCATTCTATTGAAAGTTGCTTCTGAAAGCCAGAAATTATTTTTTGAATCCCAGTATATGCGCATTTTCTCCCGTGGTTTGTTGGTGCGCTCCTTGAGTTTCCATTCTCCCGTTTCCTTAGCTTTGTGCGTATATATAATTTTAGTCCAGTTTATTTCAATAAAATTGTTTTTGACGCGGTAATCTCCGGAATAATCAGTTTGATAAATGTCGTCATATCCAGACGCGGAAGAATGCATTATAGCGGTCATGTCTTTCAGTATAAGCTTTGAATCAGCTGCAGGTGTTCCCTCGTTGGATTGTTCAAGTATCAGTGCAAATGATTTTTGCTCGGTGGATTTTTTCATTGAAAGATATTTTTCCGAAATGTACCCGTTGACTTCCTTGGAAAAGTACCATTTGTATTCCTTTCCGTCAATAAGTGACTTGAAGGGTGTAACTGTCGGTTGCAATTTAGTTGAAAATGGTATTTGTGTAATGATCGGAGAATCGATTGATGCGTCTTTCCGTACGTTCAGAAAATCTGCCGTGCTGTACATCGTTATTGATTCATTACCCGCAAAAAATGTCAAAGCCACATAAAGAAAATAACGCATAATGGTTCACCCTGATCGAATATATAATTCCTGAGCATTCATGCAACTTGTTTTTCGGTGATGATCGTTCGATTGAATCGTAAGAATATGCCCTATTTCAGTATGGTGACCGCACCAATTCTCCGCAAACGGTATTTGACGATATTGTGGTGTTAGAATTGCTAAAGAAATTTAAGAGCCTGTTCTGTGGTGAGTCAACTGTTTTAGAGGGTTCCATTGCTACTATGATACTTTTCAAGCGGAACCCGCAAGAATTTCAATATTTTTCATTTCTGCCGCATAATCCACCAGCTTGTTATGCACATTGATATCATCTTTCCATCGGTAATCGATGTCATCAAGAAGCATGCGTCGCATAATGCTGAAAAGACGACGCAATACCGCGATCCGGGATCGGCCTGCGCCCCGACGTGCCTTCGTGGATTCATAAAAAGTGTGCATATCGGGGGATGAGTTGGCAAAGTGAAACACAATTTGCGAGAACAAATTTAAGCGCCTGTCCTGTATTGAGTCAACTGTTTTAACGGATTCAACTGCTGATAATATACATTATGCCGTGAGTTGTGATCTGAAAAGTAGTTGCAGTTATGCGGTGGATGAGACGAAGATTCCTAGTGGGAAAAATTATATCTGCCGCTATTCCATCTACACTAGTTATCGTAGCATGTTTTAATATGTACCCATATAATGCGCCTACTTATCAGCCTTTGGGACGTTGGGACGGTATTTTTCACTATATACCCCCAAGTTTTTAGACATGAAAAAAGCTCGATATATTATAAATATATCGAGCCTTTAAGTTACTGTTTTTCAATATCGTTCAAAATCTTGATAATTACAGTATACGGTTTTATGAAGTGGTATATTTGCAAATGCTTATTTTGCAAGGTCTATTTGCTTGATTTATCCTACAATCGTAATGCAAAACCCATGACCGGAAGCAACGAACTTAGGTTCAATCTCACTCAAATCCGAGGATAGCTTTTGTCCGGATTCTTGATTGGGCAATGTATCTGCGCCGCTTGATTTTACCGCTGCGTCCCAACTGCTTTCGATAACTTGTCCGTGATTCTCACCCATGCCGAACATGAGGTCGCTGCTAAAGAAAATACCACGTTTCTTTTCAAAAAATAAAAGTCCTTCCCACATATGCATTTCAGATGGGTAACTGATAGCTTGAAATTCAAAATCATCTCCGGCAAATATTTCATTCGGCTTTTTAATAAGCACATTGTTAGTAATACCAAACCCCATCAGTTGTCTTGCTGTGGTTTCGGAACAAACCGCGACAGCTTCGGGATGTTCTTTGAGAACCAAAGCAAGTCCGCCACATTCGTCTGATTCAAAATGAGAAATTAGAATGTATTTTATTTTGCGTTCACCGAGCAACTCTTGCAACTTAGGAATGGTAGTTTGCGCTTGTGATACGGCTCCGGTCTGAATGAGAACAGGCTCATTTGTCATCAATAAGTATTGGTGCATTGAAAGCTTAATCGGCTCCATTACCTCTGTAAATTGGTATAAATCTTTGATAATCTCTGTCATTGTCAAAACTCCTTTTTCTATTTATAGTCTAACCTAAATTCCACGTGTGTTTTTTATTAGCTTCAAAAATCACTATTTCACGAAGAATTTAGACTGCTTCTCACACATTGTAACATTATTTACAACCACCTTTCAATCATTTTTGATAAATCATTGATTTCATCTTTGCTGCAATGATACTTAATAAACTCTGCAATTTAAGCGCCTGTCCTGTATTGAGTCAACTGTTTTAACGGATTCAACTGCTGATAATATACATTATGCCGTGAGTTGTGATCTGAAAAGTAGTTGCAGTT
>Ga0209800_10001109_pt1 | contig 31010 bp, 26 predicted proteins | sample Higcelweek8metaG_FD_187174 | JGI IMG/M metagenome (GOLD analysis project Ga0209800, IMG submission 187174) | Freshwater pond sediment microbial communities from the University of Edinburgh, under environmental carbon perturbations - High... | ecosystem: Environmental > Aquatic > Freshwater >...
TCAGGAGGCAGAGCTATTTTTGTCTCACTGCGGTTCTGATTGCGGCATTGCCAATGTGAATATTGGAACATCAGGTGCTGAGATCGGAGGTGCATTTGGTGGCGAGAAGGAGACCGGAGGTGGAAGAGAGTCTGGTTCCGACGCCTGGAAGGGTTATATGAGAAGGCAGACCAATACCATCAACTACGGTAAGAGCCTTCCACTTGCTCAGGGGATTAAGTTTGATATATAAGTGCTTTTCTTAAAATTTAGAAGCTTTCTCACGGCTCAAGAAAAATCAATTCTGGTCGATATAAAAAACAGATAAAGATTTTATATGAAAGTCTAGGGATACAAACTGTTGGGTAACCCGTAGAGACGCAAGATCTTGCGTCTCTACAGCTTTCATGCTTCGTTGTGGCGGGAGAATCTGCCATGTAGGTTGTATGAAAGTGGGGGGCAATTCTTCATTGTCCCCTACGTTTAATTCTTGAGTGTGCCAATGAGACATGGCATTTGTGATACAGGAGAGCTGTTATGGAGATAGTAATTGGAACTATAAGCCGGGTTGATGCCCCTGTGAAAAAAATGGATACTGGTGGGAATTTCATAGAGGCCAGGGTGTTAAATGTCCGTCCCCCCAGAAGACGGCCAGCTGGTGAAATGGGAAACGGTCGTGTTGATCGACGAAACAGAAAATCAGCTTCTGACCCGGCAACGGGCCGCGTGATGATGCTGCTGGTACCAGAGGGATATCACATTCCGCCTGATATCAATTCTGATAATTACCGGGTCTTTCTAAGATTTACCCCTCGAAGAAAATAGTGCAGTATGTGATTCAAGTTTTACCTCAACTACTTGAAAGAATATGGCAAGCCAACCAGAATGAGTAGGTCATGCTGGTTGGGTGATCAGTTTATCAAGTTTCTGATTCAGAATGAGAGAGAGGTTCACAGGTTTTATGTGCTATCACGCTGATCTCAGTAATAGCACCTTTTAAATCCTCCAGCTCCTCCTCTGTCGGGCTGCTTCTGTGATACTTTTCGATGGAACATATGGATTGGATGTTCTCATACTGTAAAATGCGTTTTTTGAGTGTCAAACTGATCGGCATTACTCTTTCAAGGCCAATAACAAGATCTCTGTATGTGTGGTTATCAGGCAGATTATTATGAAAATCCAATATGGCCATAATATAGCCTTCTAAAGACATGGAGAGCAGATTATACCTTATATCTGTCCCAAAACGGCTTTTTTCACCTTTAGGTGTTGCTGACTTCAGATATTGATCCCCATTTTTTAGCCATCTGTGCCAGTTCAAATTACTCTTATACATAAATCCCCTGTTCTGTTAGATGCTAAGTTGCATTAAATATTATAAGAAGCCACATAAGTTATCCCGATACGATCATCAGCAACAGCTTCTGTACTGCTTTCCAGATCTGGCTGGTTCAATACATTGAGAGAGCAGCTCCCACCAGAGCTTGAACTCTTTGATCTGTTCTGCCTGTTCCTCTTCCTGGCATTGAGATAAGCTGTGGTGAAATGCTTCGTCAAAGTCATCGACTGAAAAAATAAGCTTTTCATCTTCCAGAACATTATGGAGTTCCAGCAGGTTGGATGCGGAGTTGAGACTCTTTCTCAACTGGCTGTCATAAAGTCCCCGTTTTATGAATTTAATGGCGTTTCCTACGGTCATACATCCTCCTTAGTCTGTCATTTCAGCAGACCCAATAAATGTTTTATTTAAAATCTCTGCCGTTTAACAGCTCCAGATGTGAGTGGAATTCCCAGAGCTTCAGATGTTGCAATGGATATGGAGCGCATATCTTCAGGCTCCAGGTTGTGGATGTTTGTCTTTCCAGTACATCTTGCAATTATTGCTGTCTCCTGTGCAGTTCCTTTTATCCAGTTCACAGCAGCATTATAGAGCTGGTTCTCACTGCTCCTTGAGACAGGTTCATTTTTTGAGCCAGAGCTGATTTGGTCTGGAAATTCAATGGAATTGCCATTGATGCATCCTCCAAGTGCAATAGCCATGGCAACACCAAATACAGATGCATTACAGTTCAGAGCAAGAGATTTAGCCACATCAGTACCTGATCGGAGACCTCCGAAATTGATCAGACAGATCTCCTCTTCCAGATACATGGATCTGAGACGCAGGATAGTATCCCGAATGACTGTAAAGTCAAATTGGCTGCCAAGCTCCACCCATGGTTTTGTGATTCCAGACGTTGTGTCTATGAGTAGGATATCAAAAGCACTGCTCAGTGCATGGGGCAGCACTGCCGGTAGAGTCCTTGTATCAGCGCAGACCCCCAGCATCTGATTGGGATGGAGCCTTCTGGCATTGAGCTTCTGAAGGGCGGTTCCTCCAGTAGTGACATATATCAGGGCATCTGCCTCAGAAGAGGGGATATCCCCAGGAAGAAGCAACTGAAACCAGACACTTTTATGAGTAGTTCCTCCATCTGTTCTGGAGATTCTGGAAATTCTGTCAGTTGCTGGAGAATTACTGTATGTTGTACCAGATGGTATTGTTCTGGACTCTGATGTAAGGGCTCTGCGTCCGATATACCCACATCCGCAGCTTGAAATTGCACAACAAAGAGCCTCTCTGATATGAGCCGGAGCATCATCAAACCCAGTAAAGAAAAAGGGCTGCTTAATCTCCGATGAAGGTGCAGAGAGATTGCCTGCTCCTATTTCAACGGCGCGGGTTATCCGTGTCTTTGTGCTGCAATCTTCTCTGTATGGGTCAATCACCAGACGAGTGAGTGCTGCTGAGAGAAATACCAGATCATCTAAGTGCGCTGGTCGCTCTGGTGGAAATGGGTTCTCTCGCCCCTGAAGAGCCATCTCCATGATTTTCCGCTGTGATCCGACATCATGAACCTCTGTACGACTCATCCGTTTGATGATGTCACGGGAACTCTTTGGAAAGGTTGCTGTCCCTGTCTCTCTTACTTTTCTCCCACTCTCCTGTTCTGTCTCCAACGCCTTATGCTGTTTTCTCAATTTTGCACTGTTACGACAAGCTATCTCAGCATATTCAGGAGCATAGGGCAACCGTGTCAGTGCAGCAGCCTCCGGTGTCAGTGCCACAAGATCATCCCTGCATAGTTTGTGCACAGTTGCGTGACCAAGAGCAAAGGTAGCTGCCGCAAGCTGCCAACGGAATGATTCCAGATATGTGTGCATCTCAATGGAGAGTTTTTCAACATTGAACCGTTCAACGTACTCAGGAGTCTGTGTGGTGATCCCCAACGGGCAGTTGCCAGTACTGCACTGCATGCACCCTGTGCACCCTGCTGCAATGAGCATGGGAGTTCCAACTCCTACAGCCGTGGCACCAAGAGCGATCGCTTTGGCTGCATCAACTCCGTTCTGAATACCTCCCATAAGCACAATTGGAAGCTTCCCTGCTGCATCAATCTCATCCAGACCATCCATTGCCTCCATCAGGGCTGATATTGTTGGAATTCCAACATATTCAATAACCTCATTTCCTCCTGCACCAGTACCACCTTGAAGTCCGTCCAGCTCAACAAAATCAATGCCATCCTTATAGGCGATCTTTACGTCGTCACGGGTGCGTCCGCCTCCAAGTTTGAGACTTACAGGGAGTCGCCATCCAACAGCTTCTCTGAATTCAAGAACCTTCATGATCAGGTCGTCTCCCCCCAGGATATCCGGATGGCGGGAGGGGGAGCGCAGATCCATACCATGGGGAATTCCTCTCATCTGTGCAATCTCCTCTGTCAGTTTGGCTGCCATGAGCTGGCCCCCAAGTCCTGGCTTGGCCCCCTGCGATATGTAGAGTTCCAGAGCATCTGACCGCTTCATGTCGTGGATATTCCAGCCAAGACGTCCAGAGAGGCACTGGGCAATAAGCTGCCTTGCCTCTGCGCGCTCAACTGAGTACATCCCCCCCTCTCCGGTATTTTCACAGATCCCAGAGAGACGGGATGCAATACCAAGAGCTGTCTTTACCCTTGGGCTCAGGGCTCCCAGGCTCATTGGTGCAATCATCACCGGCATGCTTAAATCCAGCGCTTTTCCTCCGTTTCTGCCACCGATAAAGGTTCTAAGATCCACCTTGGATTGAAGATCTACACTGTTCAACTCATTACGATTGATATCAAATTTAAATGCAATATCGTTGAAATGTGGAATGTGACGCGCTGTTCCGTATCCCCTTACTCTGTATCTGCCAATTTTGCTCTTGATCTGGATATCCTCTTGCACCTTATCGTTCCACCATTGGGTACTGTTTCCTGAAAAACGGGGGAATGGAATAAGTTTAAGTCGGGGTTCCGGCTTGCCGCAGCTCAGATCTGCTCCTGCACATATAACTTTCTGGAATCTTCCTGAAAATGCAATCTTATATCTCTCCAGGAATGCCATGACAGACTCTATCTCCTCCTCAGATGGGGTGGATACCATGGCATCTGCACCTAACGATTCAATGGTGCCCCCAACATATATTTCACCCCCTGCCATGTTCTCGCCAACTTTATCTCCTGAGTTGCCAAGTATGATCATTCTGCCACCATACATCATATATCCTGCCATGAAGCTTGAGTTGCCGCCACAGCAGAGGGTCCCTTTTTTCATCACCTGTCCGGCGCGTGACCCCATGTTGCCCCTTATTATGATCTCACCGCCACGAAGAGCCTCTCCGGCAATGGCTCCTGCATTGCCGCTGACAACTATGGTACCGCCAAGCATATTGTCGCCAACCCCCCAGCTTACGTTGTTCTTTATCTCTATGTGAGGTCCGTCACTGAGTCCTCCGCAGAAATAGCCAGCTGAGCCATGGATCGAAACCTTGACAGGATTGGTAAGGCCCACAGCAATGTAGTGTCTGGCGTCAGGGTTTATGATATCAATGTCATTATGGGCAGCCCCATGGCCTCTTATCACCTCATTGGCCGTTCTGATGGGCATTCTGGATAGGTCAATTGTTACCATTTTATCTCTCCTTTATGGTGTGATCCATACAAGTTATCTTTATTCTTAAGATCATTTGCTGCTCCTTGTCCAGATGCCACAGCTGAATGGGGCAGGCTCACTTGTCTCCAGAGCCTCTCCTGGAAAGAGGCGGTTCAGTCCCACCTCTTCAGATGATATTGCTATCATCTGGCTGTTCTCATATTTGACCATTGGTTTGGCAGCAAGTTTGTCCTTGGCGTAACCAATGGCATCCTTTGTGGAAACAAGGTAGGAGAATGTGCCATCCAGATCATCCAGTGATGCTTTAAGGGCATCTGCCAGGCTGACATCACGACTCATCTGAAAGGCTAAATAAACGGCAATCAGTTCCGTATCATTGTGGGTCTGAAAGGTCATCCCCTTTCGTTCAAGGCGTCTGCGCATGATCCAGTAGTTGGTGATCTGCCCGTTATGTACTGTAGCAATGTCTGCAAAACCGCAGGCCCAGAACGGGTGAGCAGTGTCAGGGTGAACTCCAGATTCTGTGGCAAGCCTGATATGTGCAATACCGTGGCTGCCGTTAAACTGGTTGATATCATATTTCTGGGCAAGTTCACGGGGGTGTCCCACATCTTTCAGAATATCAAGGCTGCTACCTATTGAAAGGGGGATCAGCTCCTTTTCAAGGCTGCGGGTGAGCGGGAGAACATCTCCATCATATCTTGCATGGATACCAAGAGTGCAGCCAGCTCTCTCCTCTTTTGCGATAAAAACATTGAGGCGCTGAAGATGGTGGCGGATCTTTTTTATTTCAGTTTCAGTTTCAGCTGCACTCTCTGGAATCAGAAAGCGCATTCTAATCAGATTGTCTAAAGGCTCTTTATAAATGGCCCATCCGGCAGAGTCCGGTCCCCTATGAAGGGTGGCATCCAGAATCTCTGTCAAGGCCTGTCCAGTGGTCATATTAAAATTGCGTTTCTGATCATTTTTAAATAATAGGCCTGCGATGGCGCACATGATGTCCCTCTTTCAGTGGGGCAAAACCGGATAGGAATTTTCTCTTCCGGCTTCGCCCTTCATGAGTTAATTAATATTATCATAAACAATACCTTTTTTGAATTTGGTGAAGGTATTGATAAAATGTTTTATCTGATTCTCAGATCTGATCATGCATGGCTGTCAAGTGGAAATCCAGAGTATGCCTCATTACCATGTTCAGAGATATCAAGTCCTGTGATCTCCTGCTCTCTGGTCACCCTCAGGCCAATGGTGTGCTTTATGCCAAGAAAGAGAATAAGACCAGTACCAAATGACCATGCAAAAGCAACTGCAATACCAATTAACTGTGCCATAAGAACCGTGTAACTGAAAGTCTCAACACCAAAGAAGGCGTAGGCAAGCGTTCCCCAGGCACCACAGACACCATGGAGACTTATGCACCCTACAGGGTCGTCAAGTTTAAGTACCCGCTCCATAAAAACTACGCTGTACACAACAAGAACACCTGCAACTGCCCCTATTATCAAGGAACCCCAGACATTGACAACATCTACAGCTGAGCAGATGGCAACCATTCCTGCAAGAAATCCGTTTACAATCATTCCGCCATCAGGTTTTCTAAAGGTTAACCAGACCGCTATCATGGCAGAGATACCTCCGGTAGCCCCTGCTATGTTGGTCATTACTGCAATGCGGGCAAGGTTTCCATCAAATGTGGTGGTACTCCCAGAGTTGAACCCGAACCATCCAAGCCAGAAAAGGAAACCTCCAACAACTGCCAAAGGTATATTATGTCCTGGAATGCCTCTTGGGTTGCCATTGGAGTCAAATTTTCCAATCCTTGGACCGATCACCACAACACCAGCCAGGGCCAGCCAGCCACCCATTGAGTGTACCACTGTTGAACCTGCAAAATCGTAAAAACCTACACCAAGGATATCTTCAAGCCAGCCATGACTATCCAGAAGACTTCCCCATACCCAGCCGCCAAATGTGGGATAGATAAATGCACAGATAACGATGCTGTATATCAGGTAAGCCTTGAATTTTATCCTCTCGGCAACACCACCTGATACAATAGTGGCTGAAGTTGCGGCAAATACACACTGGAAGAGCCAGAAGGCAAAGCCCCACTGGGTTGCGTCTGTCTGTCCAAGAAAGAATAGGGGCTCATCATTACCAGCAAACATGATGTGAAAACCCACTGCCAGAAAGGCAACCGTGCCTATGCAGAAATCCATCACGTTTTTCATCATGATGTTCACAGCATTTTTGGCCCTTGTAAATCCTGTCTCCACCATGGCAAAACCAGCCTGCATCAAAAAGACAAGAAATGCGGCAACACATGTCCAGAGCACATCTCCTCTGTACTGAAAAATCTCCATCTCTGTAAGATATCTTACAATGGATGTCTTCACAGGGTTTCCGTTAATCATAACCTCAACCTCCTCTTCAATGGGGGTTGTTTCATCTCTGTATGCTGCTGAAACTGGCAACTCCTTACGGATATCATCCTGAGTTTTACCATGAAACAGGCTTGCAGGGGAGGAGCCAATGGCTTTTTCCACAGCAGTTATATCTGCACCACTGGCTATTGCAGCAAAGTTTCCTGATCCTAATGTGCATATGGCCAGAGTTGCCAGACTAAACAGAAGCTTCAATTTCACACTTGTCATTGAAGGGGTTCCGTTTTTCATGTCTGTATCTCCTTTTATATTGTATCTTTTTTATTAAACTGATTTTTATATTATTGGGATCAAAGAGCCTCTTTGCCTCTCTCTCCAGTTCTGATTCTGATGGCATCATCCATCGGAAGGATAAAAATTTTACCATCTCCAATTTTGCCGCTTCCTGCTTTTTCGATGATGGTAGACATTATCTTATCTACCATCGTGTCATCTGCTACAATAGTAAGTTTGACTTTAGGGACAAAATCCACCTGGTACTCTGCGCCTCTGTAAATTTCTGTGTGCCCCTTCTGGCGTCCAAACCCCTTTACCTCACAGAGCGTCATGCCTGTAACGCCTATTTCATTGAGCGCTTCCTTCACCTCATCCAACTTGAACGGTTTTATAATTGCTTCAATCTTTTTCATCTGGTTCCATTCCTCTCTGTTTTTTTGTCTGTTTTAAAATACTGTTTTCCTGTTAAAGGTGTTATATTGAACTCTTTCTGCCTCTTGTTTGACTTTGAAAATATGAAATGCATATGTGATGCCATATCGTTAAATAATGGATTTTAACTATCTAATGCATTGATATTAAAATATTTTTTCTTTTTATAAAGGAAAAGATAAAGATAAGTTAACCCAAATTGATTTAATATATAACCATTTTACAACAAAAAAGTATTTTAATATTAATATAATTACTTTTTTGTTGTAAGGCTTGAGTATAAACTTGGAAATGGCATTTTGCAATGGTTTGGGATGGGGTTGCGTTGAGGTGAAAAAAGATTATCTGAGGCTGATCTGTGATGAACATGCCATTAAAATATCAGATCAACTTTGACATGGGGTATTAACTGTTGCTCATAAATTCTAGTACATCCGGGCGTAAATTATATTACGCTTATTGGAGCCGACTCTTCAATCTCCATACTGATATTAGGCATAAAAAAGCAGCAGGCTGTGCTAGTGCATAACTGCTAGTAAAGTTCTAACCATAATCTAACAAAATCCTAACATCTCCTTGACATACCAACCTTACCTATAATACACTCCTCTAACTGTTTAATAAGTAAAGTGCTGGTGCTGCTATTAAAAAGTACCCATATTAACAATGCAATAGATAAAATCTGGACACAATTCAAGATGGCTTACAGTTATGCATGGAGATCCGTTTTCAACCCCGGAAGAGCAGTGGATTTTTTTCCTGAAAACAACCAGCAGCAATTTGAGACAGAAAAAGCGGATTTCAGCCGCACCAATGCATGGTGGTTATCTGAACTCTCCCGTCTGATCTATCTAAAGAGTGGTGATCAGAACAACATTCAGGATCAGACGGCAACCAGGAACTTGTTTTTACATAAAATAGGGTTAGAAGAACGCTGGTTCTACAATGGCCGACATGTTCAGTGCGCCATCATTGGGACATTGGCAGGGGCTGAGAAAAAATTTTCTGTTCTGGTTTTCAGAGGTACACAGGGTGGGATCTCCAGCTGGTATTTCAATTTAAACATGCGACTCTCTCCTTGGCCCTCTGGCGGGAAAGTCCACAAAGGGTTCAAGTTGCTCCTCATTGAAGCCTGGGAAGAGATTCAACAGAATCTCGATTTAATATCTGAACCGGTCTATTATACTGGCCATAGTCTGGGAGGTGCTCTGGCAGTGCTTGCAGCCTCCTTAAAGAGACCAGAAGCTGTTTATACATTCGGTTCACCCAGGATTGGCAATTTTGATTTCGTAAATTCAACAGAAGAGATCAATATCTATCGTGTATTCACCACAAATGACATTGTAGTTGGAGTACCTCCATTTCCAGGTATCCGGCATGTGGGGATTCCTTATACCCTGAGTGGTTCAAAAGAGCCTGATGTACAACGTTCACTGTTTGAAGCCCCAGGATTTCTTGCTGACCACTCTCCTTTGAACTATACTTTTCAACTGTAGATATCAGGATCTGTAGATATCAGGATCTATCTGAATAGATGGGATGGCCAGAAAGATTCTAGATCGCATCTCTATTCCAATTTTGATGCAAGGTGTTTTTGGTGGGCCACCACCAGTTTGATCTCTTGATATGAGAAGCTCTCTCCCAGCACCTCTTTTACTGTTTTCAGAGAGTTACCACATGTTTGTGCTATTGCAGCTTCAATACGCTTCTGTTTTTCAGGTGATATAACTCTGTTGATATTAAGCCTTCCGATTTCTATAAAAAAGCAGAGGTGCCCAATTATGGTTGATTCAACAAGGGATCTCTCTTCTGCTATTCTGGTAATGGTAAGCCCTCTGTTAAACATATCAAAAGTTACATGCTTTGTCTCTGAATCTGCTGTCCGTTTTTCAGAAGATCTCTTCTCTTCTGATTTTTCTCTTTCAGGGTCAGAATCAATCTTGGCCTTTGAGATGGAGCGCAGGTACCAGGAGGGCGAAAAGCCATCTTCACAGGATCGTATTCCGGCAAGCTTTACAGTAATCTCATGCTTAAGACTGTTCAGGCAGGTGACAATCTTTCTGTTAAGCTCATTATTCTCACTTTCTACCTGAAGTTTTAGTACCAGATCGTCAAAAACAGAGGAAAATCTCTCCTGGAACCATATGGATGCTTTGCCGATCCGTTCAGCAGTATAAGGATCTGATTCAGGCAGCACTCTATCTGCAAATATGGTGCGCAACTGCTGCTTGAATTTTTCACTGACTGTAAAGATATCTGATCTGACTATCTCCTGCAGCCGCCCAATATCGGTAAACCCATATAGTTGAACCCTGTTTGCATTACCCAGCAGAAGCCTGATAAAATAGTTGAGACGGTTGTGCAGCAGTTGAAAGTCAAAACAGTCCAGCAGCAACTTCTGCTGGTAGATCACTCTTGCCTCCTGGAGCCTCTTTTCAGAAAGAGGGTTCTGTCCGCAAGTTTTAATAAAGCTCAGTAGAGCCTTGTCAGCTTCAATCCCATGTGGTGGAACAGGGGAACTCAGTACCATCCCCTCAAAGGTTTTACAACGGCTTAAAGCCACATAAACCTGGCCATGGGCAAAGGCGGCGCTGGCATCAATTATGGCCTTGTCAAATGTGAGCCCCTGGCTTTTATGTATGGTGATGGACCAGGCAAGTTTCAATGGAAACTGTCTGAATCTGCCGATGGTCTCCTCCTGGATCTGGCTGTTCTCCTTGTCCATTGTATATCTTATATTTGCCCATTCAGCAGGTTCCACCACAATCTCTTCAGCATTCTCAGGGCAGATGATGGTGATCTGTTGGCTTGAAAGACGTTTTATCTTACCAACCTTACCATTATAGTAGCGCTTTACAGCAGCGGTATCATTGCGAAGAAACATCACCTGTGCCCCCACCTTGAACATCAGTCTGGCCGGGGTGGGGTAGAGATGCTCAGGAAAATCTCCAGAGATCTCCGCATTGAAACAGTACTCCTCTCCAGCCAGTGCAAAAAGCCTCTCTCTATTTATGAAGTCAGCGCTGTTGTTGTGAGTTGTCAAGGTTATATAGCCCTGATCCTCTTCAGGTATGAAATTGTTAATATAACGCTGATTGAGTTTGCTCACAGAAGCTGGATCAAGCCTGTTGTCACGCACCTGGTTCAGCAGCTTGATGAACTGGAGATCAGACTGCCGATATATATGGTTCAGCTCAATGGTAAATAGCTCTGTCCGGCCAAGGGCATGGCTGCTGAAAAAGTAAACAGATTCATAATATCTTTGTAATAGCTGCCACTCCTCCTCTTTTGCCACAGGAGAGAGCTGAAGCAGATCTCCGATCATCAGCAGCTGCACTCCGCCAAACGGTTGATCATTGCCTCTGTGTCTTCTAAGAACCTCATCCACAGAGTCAAGCAGATCTGCCCGTACCATGCTGACCTCATCAATCACCAGAAGATCAAGGCTCTTTATGATCTCTTTTTTTTCTTTACTGAATCTGAAGATGCGCCTTCTGCTATTTTCATAGGGCTTGCTGAATGGAATGAACGGGCCAAATGGGAGCTGAAAAAAAGAGTGGAGGGTAACTCCTCCTGCATTAATGGCTGCAACCCCGGTCGGGGCAGTTATGACCATCCGCTTGGCTGTCTTATCTTTAAGTTTATGCAAAAAGGTGGTTTTACCAGTACCAGCCTTTCCTGTTAAGAATATATGGCTGCCAGTGTGCTCAACAAATTCATTTGCAAGCTGAAGCTCATGGTTTTCTGACCGTGTAGATATCATATGTTTTTCTCAATCATTTGGGGCAATATCTATAATCTGTGGCAATATATATAAAAAAATCTGCCTGCGTATTGTTTGAGGATACGCAGGCATAAAGTTAGTAAGACTATTCATGGATACATTACTTCTTAATTACAGGTATGTTTTACACTGTGCATGACTAAGCTGTTTTAAGCACTGCCTTCAAGTGTGCACTGAGCAAAATCAATCTCTTTGCCACAACCACTACATTTATGAGCTTTCTGAAACTCATCTGAAAAGATCTCTTTCTCCTTACCGCATTCGGGGCATTTGCACATAAATGACTTTAAACTCTTGAACTCTTGAAATCCCGGACAATGCTGAGGTGTTGTTTCTGCCATAATACTCTCCTTATAATAAAAGGTTATGCAGGCGGAGACAGAAGATTGTGTCATACATCCTGCCAGTTCTGCGGAGATCTTATTATGCCATACTCATTGAGCAATCTTAATCATGAGAGTATGAAAGCATCGTATGATCCCCGACCATATGCACTCTGGAGACCTTTTTCCATGTTTTTTATATGAAAGTCTAGGGATACAAACTGGTAGGTACCCCGTAGAGACGCAAGATCTTGCGTCTCTACAGCTTTCATTCTTCGTTGTGCCCATCAGGGCATGGCAGTTATATGAAAGTCTCGGTAAAGGCTTGTTTTCAGAGAGACTTTCATCTCTTCGATTGTGGCGGTGATCTGCCATGTATGTTATATGACAGATATAAACCACAGACTCTAATGCATTGCAACGATTTTATAATAGTTCCCTGATCAGATCTGATCCGATAAGGTCTATGGTTATCACCCCGACTCAATGGTTTAATTGGAATATGCACCCTATTATCTGAAATTTCTCATTGACAATTATCTCATGGTTGACTAAATGGTATTCTCCACAGAGCATTGGTGCTCTGTGGAGTAATTAACTCTCAGGGCGGGGTGCAACTCCCCACCGGCGGTAAGGTGCCAAAGAGAGGCATCAAGCCCGCGAGCGCCTCTCCCTTAAGGGGAGAGGGTCAGCAGATCCGGTGAGATTCCGGGGCCGACGGTGACAGTCCGGATGAAAGAGAGAAAAGAAGCCAGACGTTGTGTCGTACTTCCATGACCCACCTGCAATAGACTCAGACCAGGTAAGAGCCTGCTCTTATTTTTTTATTGGCTCTCTCCAGGAGACGGGTGCGCACAGGTGCGGCCGATTCTCATCATCACCCCTGACATGTGGATTTTTTTAACATGGAGGGACATCTTTATGCAATCATCATCTCAATTAAAAGAACGGTTCGGAACATCTGAAGAACGGGTACTCAGTGCTCTGAGTAATTTGGTCAAGGGGGGCGGTGTTCTACTGGTTGACGACGAAGACCGGGAGAACGAGGGAGATCTTATCTTCCCAGCTGAAACAGTAACCCCATCACAGATGGCCATGCTGATCCGGGAGTGCAGCGGAATTGTCTGTCTCTGCCTCACTGATCAACAGGTGAAAAAGCTTGCCCTTACCCCGATGGTTAACAAAAATAGTTCGGTTAACAAGACCGCATTCACAGTCTCCATTGAGGCAAAAAGAGGGGTGACAACAGGAGTCTCAGCTTCGGATCGGGTCTGTACTATCCGCACAGCTGTCAACTCCCGCGCCAGGCCTGAAGATCTCAACCACCCGGGACATGTTTTTCCTCTTCGGGCTGAACCTGGTGGAGTCTTCTCCCGCAGAGGTCATACAGAAGGGACTGTGGATCTGATGAAGCTTGCTGGCCTGAACCCAGCCGGAGTTCTGTGCGAACTTACAAATCCTGACGGTACCATGGCCCGTCTTCCAAGAATCATGGATTTTGCCGAGGAGAACGGTTTTCCTGTTGTGACCATTGAGGATTTGGTTCAGTTCAGATCAGCGCGTCACACCATGAACTCCTTCTGATGTTATTGTCTCTCTCAATTCAATACTATCAGAGTTGTTCCTCATTTTCAGATATTTTTATGCTTTTAACGGCATCCTTCATATCAACCTAAAATGAAACTCTTGCCTGATTATAACGGATTGGGGGGGATGAGAACGATATCCTCCCAAAGATGCTGAAATCAAAAGATTATGTAACCAATTGTCATGATATCTGAATCCACTCATTTTTTCCGCAGGATATATATGATCCTTATGTTATTTTATCGTTATCGGAGTGAGCGGGGATAAAAACGTGAAGAAAACAGGCAATAACAGCGATTGAAAAAGGTAAGGTACCGACCTAACAGAGGATTGACCATCATGAAGATCGATTTCAAATCTGCAAAATACAGAGGTTTAACAGAGGCAGAGGCAACACATAAAATTCATACTGAAGGGTATAATGAGCTTCCCTCATCAAAGCCCAAAACTCTGTTTGCCATCGGGGTTGCGGTGGTAAAAGAGCCCATGTTTCTTCTTCTGGTGGCATCAGGGTCACTATATCTCATACTGGGCGATCTTCAGGAGGGTCTGCTTCTGCTCTGTTTTGTATTTGTAATTATGGGAATTGAGTTCTATCAGGAGAAGAAGACTGAAAATGCGCTCAATGCGCTCAAGGATATGGCAAGTCCAAGGGCGCTTGTAATCCGTGAAGGGGTCGAAAGACGTATTCCAGGAAGAGAGGTTGTTACAGGGGATATATTTGTGTTGCAGGAGGGAGACAGAGTTCCAGCAGATGCTGTTGTACTCTATTCTGTCAATCTGCTTGCAGATGAATCTCTTCTGACAGGAGAGTCTCTGCCTGTCAGAAAATCTGAATCATACGATACAAACGAGCATGTTGAGATCAACCAGAGCCCTGACAGTGCAAGAGTGAACCGTAAGCCTGGTGGAGATGACCAGCCTTTTGTCTATTCAGGATCTATGGTTGTACAGGGCAATGGGGTTTTGCGGGTCACTGCAACTGCCATGAATACAGAACTTGGTAAAATAGGCAAAGCGCTCAATTCTGTTGAAGAGGAGCCAACCCGTCTTAAAACAGAGATGGGCCTGCTTGTGAAACGCCTTGCAATAATAGGGATCTCTCTCTGTGCGCTTCTGGTAGTTGTATATACTATAACAAGGGGTGATCTTCTCAATGGATCTCTTGCAGGAATTACACTTGCAATGGCCATGTTACCAGAGGAGTTTCCAGTTGTACTGACAGTTTTTCTGGCAATTGGTGCATGGAGAATGTCAAAAAAACATGTCCTGACACGTAAACCTGCTGCTGTGGAGACACTTGGCTCTGCCACTGTGCTCTGTACAGACAAAACCGGAACCCTTACAGAGAACAGAATGTCAGTAACCAGACTCTATAATGGCAGTGACTTTTATGATGCAGGAAAAGAGCAGATTGTCAGTAAGACTCCTCATGATAGAAAAGAGAGTGAACAGTTTCCAGAGCCATTTCACCAGATAATAGAGTTTGCGGTTCTATCAAGCCAGATAAACCCTTTTGATCCGATGGAGAAAGCGATCAAGGAGATGGAAGAGAGTTATCTTCTCAACACGGAACATATCCATACAGATTGGCAGATGCTCAGGGAGTATCCACTTTCAAAAAAGATGCTCGCAATGTCAAGGGTCTTTATCAATGCAGAGACCGGAGATCAGACCATTGCTGCAAAGGGGGCACCTGAAGCTATTTTTGATCTGTGCCATTTAGATGGGGCAATGCAGATGAAATATGCAGAAGCTACAGCTGAAATGGCAGCGTCTGGATTAAGAGTCATTGGGGTAGCAAAGTCAACAATAGGTAAGGATGCCCCAGAAGCAGAAGAGCCCTCCTCAATAGACTCAATGCCACTTCCTGGAGATCAGCACGATTTTGATTTTAAATTCATCGGACTTATCGGATTGTCAGACCCGATAAGGGAGAATGTACCTCAAGCTATTAAAGAGTGCTATCAGGCTGGCATCAGGGTGATCATGATTACCGGAGACTATCAGGTGACTGCCCGGAATATTGCAAAAGAGATAGGTCTCAAACACCACGACCTCTCCATTACTGGGGATGAGTTGTACTCAATGGGAGAGGAGACTCTCTGTAAAGAGATAAAAGATACCAATATCTTTGCAAGGGTGGTTCCTGAACAGAAGCTCAAAATTGTCACCGCTCTGAGAAAAAATGGTGAAGTGGTTGCCATGACCGGTGACGGTGTGAACGATGCCCCGGCTCTCAAAGCAGCTGATATAGGTATAGCAATGGGAGAAAAAGGGACAGACGTAGCCAGAGAGTCCTCTTCACTGGTGCTGATGGATGACAACTTTGCATCTATTGTTGGAGCAATCAGAATGGGACGCCGTATATTTGACAACCTGCAAAAGGCACTTGGATATATTTTTGCCATCCATGTACCCATTGCAGGACTATCACTGATGCCAATCTTTTTCAAAGATCTTCCGCTGATCCTCTGGCCTGTTCACATTGTATTTCTGGAGATGATTATTGACCCTGCCTGCTCCATTATTTTTGAGGCAGAAGAGGAGGAGATCAATGTGATGAGCCGCCCACCAAGGCAGATTGATGAGCCGTTCTTTGGAGTGGAGAAAATTATCATGAGCTGCACTCAGGGGATCTTTGTTCTGCTCATAGTGCTTTTAGTATATGTTCTGGCTCTTCATCTCGGGTATGTGGAAAAAGAGGTGAGAGCGCTCACCTTTACGACCCTGATAGCCTCAAACATAGCAGTGATCCTCTCCAACAGATCGTGGACACTCAACATATTTCAGATTCTTCTAACACCCAACAGAACGGTGAAATGGGTTATCGGGGGTGCAATCTTTTTTCTGAGTCTGAGTCTGAATATCCCTATGCTTCTGGATCTCTTCAAATTTGAGCGGATTGATTTTTTTGAGGCGCTATTATGTACAGTTGCTGGGAGTTTAACTATTGTATGGTTTGAGATCTATAAGTGCGTTAAACTCAAAAAGGGCTGTGAATTCAGAGCATAGTCAGCAGGTAAACCCAGAAAAACGGATTAACAGGTTCAGAAATATAACGCAGAATAGAGCTTTTGGCTGATGTTGAGTTCCAACATCAGCGCTCCTGCCGCTATCTCTTCTGAGCACGCTTCATGAATGCCACAAGGCTCGCCTGCATCCTCTTGAACGCCGCTGCGAGCTGACCAGTCTCGTCCTTGGTATGTACGTCAATTACCCTGTCAAGATTTCCACAGGAGATCTCATCCGCAGCCTCAGTCAGAAGCTTGATTGGGTTTGATATCTTTTCAGATATGACTACCGCACCGAGTAAAATTATCAGGAAAACAGCGCACCCTATGATGCCCCCCCATTTAACCATATTATTTATGGAGTTCTGCATCTTGACCTTGGCATCTTTAAAGTCATCTTCATAGGCTCCAGCCACCGACCACCCAGTCCCAGGGCTTGAAGTAGGTGATGGCTGAAAGCTTCATACTTGGCTCAGCTTCACCTTCGTTAACCCAAGGGTACCTTTCATAAGCCACCTCACCTGGATTGAGATTGAGGGCTTTTTTTACTATAGACTGGATGAAGTAGTTACCGTTGCTATCTTTAGAGTTCCAGACATCCTCACCATCACGAGATCCACCTTTTGAGATTATATAACGTCCCTGTCGGTCAAGTACGTAGATATAACCGGTCTTACCCAGCACAGAGTTGATAATCCCCTTACGTAGAGCCTCGGTCTTCTCCTGCATGATGCCATAGTAGAGTGCTCCAATTATCCTACGACCGCTGTCGTAGATAGGTTGGTAGGTGGTCAGATACCAGGCATTGACCACATATGCTCTGCCGTTAAAGTTCTTTCCAGCCATTAAAGTCTCAATAACTGGATTTTTTGCACCGTCAGGATTGACTGCCGGGATATAGGTACCTATAGCGCGGGTTTTGTCCAGGTTCTCAACATTGGTGCAGACTCTGAGCATATCGCCCTGCTCGTTAATACGCTGAAATATGGTTGTAGTGCCTCCCACAAGGCTCTTTACATGGTCAACTACCGGTGAAACTCTGGAGAGAGAGCGGTTATTGCCAAGCCACTGCCCCCCAACCTTCATTTTGGGAATGGAGATTTTAATAACTTTCTTGTTGAACTGATTTACTGCATCCAGATCTACAATCTCCGCAGAATCAAGAGAAATTGTTCCCATCTTGTTTAAAACTTCCCAGGAGACTTTCATACCATTGGCAACTTCTGTCAACAGCAACTCATTCAAAACTTCGAGCTGGTTGCCAACGTTCAGAACAACACTCTTTGTGTTAAGGCGCATCAACGTATCGAGTTCCTGATCTACATGCACAACTGCCACACTTTCCTGGTAGAAAATGTTAGCCATAAGAGTAGAAAGAAGTAATAAACAGGAGACCACAGTGAGGGATATAATTTTCATCTTGATACTCATATACTTTTCCTCGCTTTCTAAAAGTTGATAACTTGTCAATATGTATTTTAAAAGAGAAACCATGACTCTATTGCAAACACAAAATCCCTGAACGGTAACCCGTTCAGGGATCTCTATCTCTTCAAGTCACCAAGATGACTCTATAAAGCTAAATAAAACGGTTAACTATAGAGTTGTTACATTGGTTGCTGCAGGACCTTTCTGTCCCTCTTCAATGTCAAATGAGACTCTATCTCCTTCGTTCAGGGATTTAAAACCTGTTGAATTGATGCCTGTATGATGTACAAAGACATCTTTTCCGTTTTCCTGTTCAATAAATCCAAAACCTTTTGAGTCGTTAAACCATTTTACGATACCGTTAGCCATATTGGCAATCTCCTGTATAAAAAATAAAACTAATACCAGTTTCTGAAAACTTCGAGGGTAAAACCCAAATTGGATTATCAGATCATACCCCTTCAGGACGAAACCTATGCGCTCATTCAATAAGCACAAACTTTGGACATAATATAGGAACCCTGATAAAAGTCAAGTATTAAATGAAAAAAATTTACTAAGTGAAAAAACAAGATCAAATTGTTTTATATTAAGGGCTTGATCATAAGATGGGCCACATTTGAAATGGTCATCAGTACTTACGTACATATAATGCTGCACTGGCCGAAGATATGATCAAACCCTATATTAATATTGTTTTATATTAATTAAGGTCAACGGTGTGAGGCCAGTGAGTGCCATTGTCTGCATGCAATTCATATCTGATATAGTTTTCAGTCTGTGAAATTCATTTTTAAAAAAATACCGAACCATTGATAAAATTACCGGGTATTCCACAGTTGACTTGTAAAAGGTTATGGTATCAACTATTTTCTTCACATATGTTTTCTTCACATAGAGCGTTCCTAATTTTCAGAGAGCTAAGAAGAGAAAAGTACAAAAAACAGAAAATATTAAACGGTAAAGGAATCCACCATGAAATTGAGAATCGGCTCAGGTTACGATGTTCACAGATTAGTCAGTGGCAGAAAACTGACTATTGGCGGGGTAACTATCCCCTTTGAAAGAGGTTTGAAAGGCCATTCAGATGCAGATGTGCTTGTCCATGCGGTTTGTGATGCAGTTCTTGGTGCAGCAGGGCTTGGAGATATCGGCAGGCATTTTCCAGATTCTGACCCGGCTTATAAAGATATCTCAAGTCTGATTCTTCTGAAAAGGTGTGCAAACATGATGGAGGAGCAGGGTTACTCTATTGAAAACATTGACTGTACAATCTTTGCCCAGGCGCCGAAACTTGAACCTTATAAAGAGGAGATGGAACATAAAATTGCAGCAGCCATTGAAATCTCATCAGAATCTGTTAATGTAAAGGCAACCACGACCGAAGGGCTTGGATTTGAAGGCAAAGGAGAGGGGATTGCTGCCCATGCTGTTGTTTTAATTGCAAAAATTTCAAGCTTGAAGCTGAACTCTGCATCAGAATAGAGTAGGCAAACCTTACACAGACCTGGATAAACCTTGCAATATAAACCTACATAGCAGATTAGTCTGCCACAATAAACGATGAAAGTCTCATTATTACAGTCAGTTAAAAAGACTTTCATGTAAAATAGACAGGAACAAGAAAGTATATGAGCTTAAAAATTTACAATACATTGACCGGAAAAAAAGATCTCTTTGTACCGTTGGAACCTGGAAAGGTTAGCATGTACGTCTGCGGCCCAACTGTTTATGATACAAGCCACATAGGCCATGCACGTTCTGTTGTAATATTTGATGTGATTTTCAGATGGCTTAAAGAGTCAGGTTATGATGTCTGCTATGTGAGAAATTTCACTGATGTGGATGACAAGATCATCAAAAGGGCTAACGAGACTGGTAAGGCTCCACTGGAGATCTCTGAAAAATATATCCAGGAGTTCCACAATGAGATGGATGCTCTCAATGTGCTAAGGCCAACGATTGAACCCAAAGCCACTGAGCATATCGAAGATATTATAAACTTTATACTGATGCTTATTGAAAAGAAGAAAGCCTATTATGTTGAGGGCAGTGATGTCTTCTTCTCTATTGAATCATTTGAAGAGTATGGCAAGCTCTCCCACAGAAATCCAGATGAGATGATTGCCGGAGCCAGAATTGCAGTGGATACAAAAAAGAGAAACCCGATGGATTTCACCCTCTGGAAACCGGCAAAGCCTGGAGAACCTTCCTGGAAGAGCCCATGGGGAGATGGAAGACCTGGATGGCATATTGAGTGCTCTGCCATGAGTAACCGTTATCTTGGACAGAGTTTTGATATCCACGGAGGGGGGAAGGACCTTATTTTCCCACACCATGAAAATGAGATTGCCCAGTCTGAAGCTCTGTTTGGCAAGCAGTTTGTCCAGTACTGGATTCATAACGGATTTGTCGATATTAATAACGAAAAGATGTCAAAATCCTTAGGCAACTTCACCATGATCAAGGATGTTCTGGCAAAATACCATCCTGAGGTGATCCGCCTGTTTCTGCTCTCCAAACAGTACAGAAGTCCGATTGACTACAATGAGAACTCAATGGATGAGGTGATACTGAGCCTGGATAAGATCTATGCGTTCCTTGAGCGTGCTGATAAAGCTGGTATTGCGCTTGATCCTGAAAAAGAGATCAGACATATCAAAGGGGATGCATGGGCAACCTTTAAAGAGGATATGGATGATGATTTCAACACTGCCAAAGGTATGGCAACAGTCTTTGATACTGTAAAGAGAGGAAATAAGATCCTTGACAAGTGCGGAGGAGCCATATCTGCCGAAAGGGTGAAAGAACTTCAAACAATCTGTTCAGATCTTCAGAGGATGGGCAATATTCTAGGCATTCTTTCCCAGACACCCAAAGCCTATTTCAGAGCAAAAAAAGAGGCTGGTATTGCAGATGGTGCCATAGATCCCAAAAAGGTTGACCAGTTGATAATAGAGAGAGCAGAGGCAAGAAAATCAAAGGATTTCAAAAGAGCTGATGAGATACGTGCAGAGCTTGACTCCATGAAGATCATTCTGGAAGATGGCCCTGACGGTACCACATGGAAATTCAGTTGAATCCATGAAAAAAAAAATAGTTGTCATATGCGGCCCCACAGGAGTGGGTAAAACCGGTTTTGCAATTGAGCTTGCCAGAAGACTAAATGGCGAGATCATCAGTGCTGATTCCATGCAGATCTATAAGTATATGGATATTGGAACTGCCAAGCCTGACATGGCTGAACGTGCTCTTGCACCTCACCATCTGATTGATTTTCTTGAACCTGATGAGGAGTTTGATGCTGGCAGATACATTGAACTGGCAGATCAAGCCGTAAACGATCTTTATACGAGGTCTAAATTGCCCATCATTGCTGGCGGAACAGGACTCTACATAAAGGCACTTCTTCACGGGCTCTTCAGGGATAGAATTGCCAATGCAGATGTCATTGAACGGCTTGAAAACGAGATGGCTCAAAAGGGTAGCCACCATCTCCATGAGAGACTCTCAGCAGTTGATCCTCAGTCAGCAAGCCGTATCCACCCGAATGATGGCTTCAGAATTGTAAGGGCGCTTGAGGTGGCTGAGGTGACGGGAAGCCCCATATCAGCATTTCAGAGCGAACACGGATTTGCCACCTGTCGCTACACCCCACTTAAGATAGCTCTTCACATGGAGAGGGAGAGACTGTATCAACGTATAGAGAAAAGGGTGGAGATGATGGTTGAACAGGGTTTTGTTCAGGAGGTTGAAAGTCTCATAAGCAAGGGGTATGGTTGTGAGCTAAAATCAATGCAATCAATCGGTTATCGTCATATCTGTGAATTTTTAAATGGCTCTCTTCTCCAGGGCAGCACTGTAGCCTCTCATGGTGACTCAGTATCTTCAGCTTCATGGAGTGAGACCATAAGGCTGTTGAAGCGCGATACAAGGCGTTATGCAAAAAGACAGCTGACCTGGTTCAGGCAGGATAAGGAGATGATCTGGCTTGCCCCTGATGCCACAGATCAGGCGGAAGAGCTGATAAGAAATTTTCTCAACTAACACAATAAACGGGTATATTTTATTATGATAAGAAAAAGAGATATAGATCTGGTTCTGGTGGCCATGTGCGCTGTTTTATCTTTTTTTTGCACATCATGCAGTATGGTGCAACCTCAATCCGACCATGTAAAAAACAGAAAAGAGTCTAAGATTTTACCTCCAGTGGTTCAAACGGATACTGAGCAGTCCCAGTATGCTGCACTTGAGCAGAAGGGAGACGATGATATCAAAGCTGGGAAATACCGTTCCGCTCTGAACGCCTACAACCACCTTCTTTCAAAATATTCTGGAACAGAGAAAGAGAAGCTGCTCAAGAAAACTGAGGCTCTTCTATCCATAATGAAGAGCAGTGATCTTGAGATTGTATTGAACTCAAGTAAAAAACAGATCCCTGAGTCGATGTTGCTATACCGTCTGGGTCTCAACTACGCCTCAAAAGAGGAGAATGAAAAGGCAAAGGAGATGCTGACCAGATTTCTGGCAGATTACCCTGACAACCCCCGTGCAAGTGAGGTAAAAACTATCCTCAAGAGACTTCAAGAGAGTTCTTTTGCAAAGAACACCATCGGATGCATGCTGCCACTTTCAGGAAAATATCAGACATTTGGGAAGCAGGCTCTAAGAGGTGTTCAGATGGCGCAGCAGGATCTTAAAGCCTTATACAGAGATCAGGAGATCATATTTGTCATTAAAGATACAGAATCAAACGATAACCGTGCTGTGGAGTGTGTTAAGGAGCTTGCAAAAACCAATATTGCTGCCATTGCAGGTCCTATGGTAACCTCTGAGGCGGCAGCAAAGGAGTCTCAGAAGCAGAAGATCCCAATGGTCTGCATCACACAGAAAAGTGAGGTGACATCAGCAGGAGATTATATCTTCTCCAACTTTATCACTCCTGAAATTCAGATAAAGGGGCTTGTGGCGCATGCAAGTCAGGTGATAGGGGTGAAAAATTTTGCCATACTCTACCCGGACGACAAGTATGGCAAGACCTTCATGAGCCTATTCAGGCAGGCAGTAACTCAGGCAGGTGGTAATCTTCTGGTTGCAGAGGTTTACAGTACAAATCAGACTGATTTTTCCAGTGCCATCAAAAAAGTGGCTGCAATTGCACCTCAAGATTCAACTGGCCAATCTCAGGCTCCAGATGGAACTTCTGACTCTGAACCATCAGAGATTCTTCCTGAACCATCTGGCTCAACGGCAATCTTTATCCCAGATTCACCATCCAAGCTTGCCCTGATTCTTCCCCAGCTGATCTACTATAATGTTCAGAACACCTATCTGCTTGGCACAAATATCTGGCACAACAGCGCCCTTTTGAAGATGGCACCGGAGCATGTTAAAAATGCTGTAATAACAGATGGCTATTTCGCCCAGAGTAGAAAGCCTGAAGCTGCCCGTTTTGCAGAGGCATTCAAAGCAACCTATGGCGAAGAGCCTGGATTGATTGAGGCCATTGCTTATGACACAGCTTCAATGTTGCTTAAAACAGCTATGGACAAATCTATTGATTCAAGAGAGTCTCTCAAGAGTGCCCTTGCAGGCAACCTCATCTACAGTGGCGTAACTGGAGAGACAATGTTTGAGGTCAATGGAAATGCCCGCAAAGAACTTTTTTTCCTGACAATCGAAAACAGCGCTTTTGTCGAGATTCACCATTAGATGATCCAGCGTATGGATCAGTCGCAGGTCAGGGTACCCTGACCTGTAGCCTCAAGCACAGATTGCCACAGCTTACCGTGAGGGTCCACATTCTTATGCTTGCCTGCTGAGGCCTCCATCGGGATATGGACATAGCAGTTGTTCCAGTGGCTGACAAGAAGTTTTGTCTTGCCTGCCATGCCAGCATGAACAGCGTCCCGTCCCAGAAAGCCGCAGAAGACACTGTCATTGGCATTGGCAGGCAGGCTTCGGATCATGTAGCTTGGGTCAATATATTTCAAGGTAACTGGAATATCTTTCTTTGCAAACCAGCTGTTGATCTCTGTCTTGAGAAAGACCCCGATATCCTTGAGCTTGATGTTGCCAGATGGGTCATACTCTGTCTGCTGATCTGCAAAGAATTTCTGTCCAGCACCCTCTGCAACCACAATCACTGCATGTTTTCTTGCAAGCAGTCTCTTTTCAAGGGCAACAAGAAAACCTGACTCTCCATATAGATCAATATCAATCTCAGGTATCAGAACAAAATTGGCATCCTGCTGGGCAAGGGCTGCTGTGGCAGCAAGAAAACCTGCATGGCGCCCCATCAGCTTTATCAGACCGATACCATAGGGATATCCGGCAGCCTCATTATGAGCCCCTTTTATCGCACTGGTTGCAATATCCACCGCAGTATCAAACCCAAAGGTTTTAGATACCAGATAGATATCATTATCAATGGTTTTTGGAATGACAACCACACTGATCTTCAGGTTTCTTGAGTTGATCTCATCTGCAATCCTGTTTGCTGCAACCAGAGTGCCATCCCCTCCAACCATAAACAGAATGCCTATGTTCATACGCTCCAGGCAGTCCAGCACAGCTTCAATCTCCTGTGTCCCCCTGGAAGAGCCAAGGATAGTGCCTCCCATGTCAAGAATATTGGATACAGCATTCGGGGTAAGCTCCAGTACATCATGTCCATATTCAGGAATAAAACCCTGAAGCCCATATTTGATCCCGTAAATATTTCTCACTCCATAGCAGTGGTAGAGTTCAAGCACAACAGAGCGGATAATATCGTTAAGTCCTGGACACAACCCCCCGCAGGTGACAATGGCACATTTGAGTTTATTGGGGTCAAAGTAGATCTTCTCCCTTGGGCCAGCCATCTCAAAACTTGGAATCTCAATGCTGTTGTCAATATGGTACAAAAGAGAGTCGTAAGCCACGGAAGCAATAACCCTGTCGCTATCTTTAACAAAGCGGTTTGTGTATCCACCTTTGATCTTCCCCTTTAAAGGAGAGGGGATCTTTGCCTCTCCCAGCGTCTGTATTCTGGTTTCAATATTGTCTGTGTTCATCTGGTTACTCCTTGTCAATATTATTGATCTCACCTCCCCTTTTTTCTGCCTCCCACCTCTTTTCATGAGTGGGGACTTTCAGATAAGAGATGATCATCATGTTAACCCAGTAGAGGCGCAGCCTGCTGCACCAGGATATTACCTAGCTGCTTTCTGTTGTGCTGGATCATTGCAATGTTGATACTATCCGGTAAACTTGAATGCCCCTTTTCCAAGTATGTCATGGAGGTGCAAAATACCAAGAAGGTGGCTTTGAGAATCTGTAACAGGAAGTATGGTGATCTGATGTTTTTCCATGATATTCAGTGCATCATAGAGGGGCAGCTCCGGCCTGATCATATGTGGATTTTTTGTCATCACATTTTCAACTCTCATATTATTGAAGCCCACATCCATCTGTGCAATGCAGTGTCTGATATCTCCATCTGTTATAATGCCTGACACTGTGGTGTCAGGTTCAAGGATCAGCACTGCACCAAGTTTGAACCTCTCCATTTGGGCAATGGCCCCTGCCATGGATGTACCAGGTGACACGGAGGGGACGGTGCTGCCTGAGAACATGATCTCTCCAGCCATGCAGGAGAGTCGCTGCCCCAGTGATCCACCAGGGTGAGATCGTTTGAAATCGCTTACATTAAACTTTTTCTTATTTATCAGCACCACTGCCAGGGCGTCACCCATTGCAAGCTGGGCAGTGGTGCTGCATGTGGGGGCAAGACCAAGGGGACACGCCTCTCTCTCCACGCCAGTATCAATGACAATATCGCTCTGTCTTGCCATAGTGGAGTTGAGGTTTCCTGTAAAGGCAATCATGGTACAGCCAAGAGATCGGATGGAGGGGAGCAGTATATTCAGCTCTCCTGTCTCTCCGCTGTTGGAGATGGCAATAAAGACATCGTCTCTGGAGACCATGCCAAGGTCGCCATGCATCGCCTCCACAGGGTGGAGAAAGATGGAATTTGTACCTGTACTGCAAAGGGTTGCAACAATCTTTCTACCAATAAGACCGGATTTTCCAATGCCGGAGATTATCACTCTGCCAGTGGAGTTGCAGATCACATCAACCATCTTTTCAAAATCAGATCCAATCTTTTCCGTCAGAAGGAGAATGCTTTCTGCCTCCTGTCTTAACACATCAACAGCTTCATCAATAACCATATTTAATCTCAATTTCTTATCTTTTTATCCACTTTAAGCTCTCAAAGAGCAATATTAACCTATATTTTTCAGCTAATCATAACATTTTTTGTGGTGTGATTGATATAAAAAAATAAAAATCCCAATGGATCAAAGTGTTGACATATTTTTTGATAATGGTATATTGCTTTGTTCAAAAAATATTGTGCTGGAATATGATCTGACAGCATATTATATGGCACTTATGTGCCATATCAGTTCAGGACGTTCCAGCCGGAATGGTTATGAATACAGGGCGGAAACCAGTTGGTTTCCATTATTTTTTTGAAAAAAACTATATGGGGTTAAATAAATGATCTGTACAACTGTAAGAAACGGTGATGATTGTGTTTTCATGTCGGCCAATGGCTGTAAATATAATGGAGGGGAGTGCAAACCCATAATCGAGAAGTGTGAAGGGTGCCAGAGAATCGTGGAAAATGCCAATGGAAAATTCTGCACTGCAGTTCCAGATCCCTCAATTAAGTGGAAGAATGGTATCTGCAATCTTGCAACACATGTTAAAATTGTTGTTGAGGTCAAGAAACAGAAGCTCAACCCGATCAAGGCATCAAAGAGAAAATAGCTTTTACTTAAAAAAAACAGCATAAAAGTACTAACATACCAGGAAAAAAATATAAAGATGAATCCCCTTGCCACACAACTGAACTCTGTTATAGAAAATAGAAATCCCCATGTTCTGGAGATGTTATCAGATATGGGAAAAAACCTTTATTTTCCCAAAGGGATACTGACCCAGAGCGCTGAAGCCAAACTGAAGGCAAAAAGAATAAATGCCACAATAGGTATTGCAAAGCAGAACAACACAGTAATGGCTCTGCCATCTGTAACTTCACTTGTCAACGGCATTGAGCCGGATAATTTTCTACCCTATGCCTCATCTTTTGGGATACCAGAACTCAGGGAGAGATGGCAAAAAGCTATTTTTGATAAGAATCCATCCCTTGCTGGAAAGCAGATCAGTCTTCCTGTGGTGACTGGGGGTATTACTCACGCTGTCAGCACCTTTGCAGATCTGTGGGTTAATGCTGGTGATACCATCATACTGCCTGCCATGATGTGGGGAAACTACAGCATGACATTTGGTGTAAGAAACCGTGCAAAAATTATCCAGTACAACACCTATACACCTGATCTGAAAAAGATGGATCTGGATGCCTTTGAAGCGATGGTATTACAGGAGGCATCCAGAAACAGCAAAATCATCACACTGCTCAACTTTCCACACAACCCGACAGGATATACAGTATCTGTTGAAGAGGCAGAGAGGATCGCCTCAATCCTCATCAATGTTGCTAAAGGGGGAACCAATGTTGTAGTCGGGTTAGATGATGCCTATTTTGGCCTTTTTTTTGAAGAGGAGAGCATCAAGGAGTCTCTTTTTGCCCTCCTTGCCGGAGCAGATAAGCGTCTGGTTGCAGTAAAGATGGACGGAGCAACCAAAGAGGATTATGTGTGGGGTCTGCGCACCGGTTTTATCACATATGGCATCAAAGAGGATTCAACCTCTTCAGGAGATTCTGGACTTGCAGATCTCTACTCTGCCCTTGAGAATAAGACAGCAGGTTGCATTCGTGGATGCATCTCTAATGCCTCTCATCTGAGTCAATCCATTGTACTCAAGTCCATGGATGACAGATCATATCCTGAGTATAAGCAGGAGAAGTTTAATCTGCTTAAAGCAAGAGCCATGACCATTAAAGAGGTGTTAAAAGATTCTGCATATGATAATGCATGGGATGTCTATCCATTTAATTCAGGTTACTTCATGTGTGTACGCCTAAAAGATGTGGATGCTGAGACATTGCGGTTGCATATGCTTGATTCCTATGGAATAGGTGTTATCGCACTTGGCACCAGCGACATCAGGGTTGCATTCTCCTGCCTTGAGCAGGATCAGGTAAAAGAACTCTTTGACATGCTGCTTCAGGGAGTCAACTATCTGAGGCAAAGCAGCAGATAGTTATAACTAACACCCCCTCTGTTCTCTCCATTAATATGTTGAAGTCATTAGCGGTGAAGTGGTGAGAGCATAGATAAGAAGAGTCCTCTCTTCACTAAAGTTCGCTTAATGCCAAGGCACTTGGGTTACAGTTCAAAAGCTACTCATAGTTTACACGGATCAGAAACAGCCCCCTTGCCGGAGCAGTTGCGCTGGCAAGGGCTCTATCTTGAGCCTCAAGAATCTGCCTGAAATCATCAGGTGTTATTCGGGATAACCCTGCCATGACAACTGTCCCCACAATGTTTCTAACCATGAAGCGCAAAAAGCCATCCCCCCTGATTTTAAAGACAATCCTCTCTCTCTTTTCCAAGCAACTGTCACAACCTTGATTTTTTCCACCCTCTGTGACCATGTAATTGCTATTATTAGCAATATTAAGATATTCCATACCAGCACTGTATATTGTTCTGACTGTGTGCACCCTTGGACTCCCGCTTGCCTCAAATGATTTGAAGTCGTGTTTACCCTCAATAATGGCACAGCACTGGTTCATTCTCTCAATATCAAGCGGAGCCTTGATGTGCCACACATAATCTCTTCCTACAGCAGATGCAGACTCACAGTTGAGAATGTGATAGTGGTACTCCTTTGAAAGTGCTTTGTACCGTGCATGGAAATCATGAGCAACAACATCGCACCCCTTTACTGCAATGGGTGTTCTGATGATGCTGTTAAGAGCCTTGAGCAGCTTTTCAGGGGAGATATCTGTATCTGCCTCAAAGTTTGCAACCTGCCCAAGAGCATGTACCCCTGCATCTGTTCTGCCTGACCCTATAACCTTCACTGGCTGATTCAAAATCATGGAGAGGGCCCGCTCAAGCTCTCCTTGAACTGTGGTCTTATCTGGCTGAACCTGCCAGCCTGCAAAATGGGTACCGTCGTATTCTGTAATTATTTTAAAGTTTAATCTCATTATCACTTTTTGTTCTCATTGTCACTTCAAGGATTGATAAAGATTATTTAATAGCCTGTTTTGTAGCAGTCACTGCAACATAACCAACTGCTTTTCCGTTTTTATTGACATCTTTCTGGCTCTTGTGATACGTAAATAAAATTTTGTCAAGGTCAATAATGTTCAAAACAACTAACCTGATAGCAATTTGCATCGGCTCTCTTACCTGATATCGGTTCTAAAATCAACTTGGCAGGTAAAATTCAGGTATTGGTTCTAAGGTCGGCCATTTGTAGAAATCAGGATTTCCGGGAAGAACGGATAAGTGAGGATTTGCTCATCCTGTACATCATTTAATCCTGACTATCCCGATTCAGACAGCCACAAAAAAATCAGAGTATGGCCCGAATCAGAGCCAACCCAGAAGGGGTTATAATCAGAGGAATCTAATGGTGAACTGCTCCATTGGTAATATTATGAATCGCTTGGGCTATAGGGGTGATAAAAAAAGGTGAAAAGGACCCATATCACCATTGTCAATCAGGGGATCGATTTTATTGTTGACCACCTCTTTGAAACACTGACCGTTGACATGATTGCCGACCACTGCTGCTTTTCCGGGTATTATTACAACCGGATGTTTAAATCGGTTACAGGAGAAAGTATCTATGGTTTTATCAAACGGCTGCGGCTCGAGGCTGCCGCATTCAAGCTAATCAAATTTCCCCATCTCAGCATCACCTATATTGCAGCCGAACTCGGTTACAGCTCCTCGAATTTTTCCGTGTTGTTCAAAACACATTACGGTCTTTCTCCATCAAGGTTCCGTTCATCTCCCCGGTTGCCCCTTGAACCCGGAAGCAAGCTTGTTCTTGAGCGGATCCGCAACCTGCAGAAAAACAAGCCTGAAGGACTTTTGAGCCGGATGGACCGGCAGATTGCATTTAAAGAGATCCCTGATATCAACCTCATCTATCAACGGTTTAAAGGGTGTTACCAGGATCTTCCCCGTGTCTGGCAGGCATTTTGTGAGAAAATGGAGCGACTGTTTCCCGGTCTCCCGGTTGAATACTATGGGATCGCCTATGATGACCCGCTGATTGCAGGAGAAAACAGGTGCCTGTATGACCTTTGTGCCCAAGTTCCCCGAACGGTAAAGGTGAGGGAAGAAAATTTTAGGAAGATTCCGGCCGGATCATATCTTTGTTATTATTTTGACGGCCATGCCAGTGAACTCAGCCGGATATACAATGACCTTTTTGGCGTCTGGATGCCCCATCGCGGATATATCACTGGACCGGGGCTCTGCTTTGAACGCTATCACCCGGCAACAGGGGGCGGCAATATTGTTATGGATATCTGCGTCCCGGTCTTGTCCGGAATCAGGGCTCAAATTCAGAAGTAAGTTTTTTTTGCATCAGATAGATTGACCTCATTTTTTAACCAGGAGGCAGATATGATGCAGAATAATTTGAGTCGTCTTGAATCAAGACCGGTTGCCCGTTTTTTTTCATTTTCCGTTCCGGCCATATTGGGGATGCTGCTGACTTCGGGCATTGTGATCGTAGACGGGCTGTTTATCGGCAATATCATCGGCAAAGAGGGGCTGGCCAGTGTAAATCTGACCTTGCCGGTTCTTTATCTTTTTCTCGGGGTCAGTATCATGCTCGGTGTGGGGGGTGCCGTCAAGACCGG